>PDWJ01002955.1_pt1 | contig 16921 bp, 16 predicted proteins | sample 1430881 | NCBI WGS metagenome assembly PDWJ01 (sample SAMN01162460, study PRJNA174530) | Oral metagenome, whole genome shotgun sequencing project. | biome: Marine environment; feature: Marine mammal; material: Swab sample of the gingival sulcus; isolation source: swab sample of gingival sulcus...
TACATTGTTATGACTGTAGTCAAGTACGGTGAAAAAATCTTCCTTTTCAAAAGATTTTGCTGCTATTTCCCGTACTTGAGTAGAAAACTTCGAAATTTCTAGTTGGCGATTTTCCGCAAACATCGGATAAATCACCATGGTACCACCTTCATGAGTAGAAAACCAGTTATTCGGAAAAATACTATCCGGTGTTGCCGGTTCAACCGTATCCTGTAGCACATTGACTTTTACCCCACGTTTCTCCAATTCGCTTACAAGATTGTCAAATTCTTTAATAGCTCTTTCCTGAACAGTCTTCAAATCGAGATCATCATTGTTCTGGTACGCGTTATTTACAGCAGTTTGCGCATTGAAAAAAAACGCTGCCGGACGTACCATTACCACCTCACTCGTAGAATGTTTGAACATCTTTTTCCTCCTTTTTTATAGAATTTTCCATCATGTAAAACTCGTTGGAAAACACTAATTATAGATTAATTATACAATATTTTCCGCTTTGCTTGCAAGAAATCTGTAAACATATAGAACAATCGTTTATGTATTTGTAAAGTATGTATAAATGAAGTACTTGTTGCATAACATATTGCGACGGAAGAAATTGATTTCGTGTATAAATAACGGTATAATCTACCTAGTCAAAAAACGGCAAGTAAGGTTCACCATAGGAGGATGTATGAAAAAGATTTTAGATAAGGGATATGTAAGGTTGGTCGACGTACTAGGAAGTGATTTAACGGTTGTCAATTCAGCGAGAGTCAGTTTTAACAAGGCGAAAACCGAGCTGGAAGAAGACGATAAACGACTGATCAATTTTCTGGCGAAAAACGAACACACCAGTCCGTTTCGACATGCCAGTCTCCAATTTGAAATCTATGCACCGCTGATGGTAGCAAGGCAATGGTGGAAGCACATCATCGGCTCTGCTCATCAAGACGTCATGAATGCGTGGAACGAATCCAGTCGACGCTACGTGACCGAAGCGGTCGAATTCTACATTCCATCCGAAAATAAGTGGCGAGAAAAACCCGGCAATATGAAACAAGGGAGCGGCGAACCGATCGGGGAAAAACTTGGAAAAGAAGCAACCGAACGCCTGCTTAAACAAATCGAAATCGGTATGGAAAACTATCGTTGGGCGACCGAAGATGCCGGCATGGCAACCGAACAGGCAAGACTCTTTCTGCCAAGCGCTTACGGTCTCTACGTTCGTTGGTACTGGACGGCTAGCCTACAAGGTGTAGCACACTACATCAATCAGCGTACGGACTCTCATGCACAGTACGAGATTAGACAGTACGCCGAAGCGGTAAAAGAACTGTCGCTCGAAAAATTCCCATACTCCCTCGAAGCGCTGATAAAAAAATAATTGGAACAATATGAAAAACTCAAAAGACATCCGCTGGAAACAACGATTTGAAAACTTTGAAAAATCCTATCGATTACTCGCTCAATACGCACCTTCTGAACTAAACACAGATATTGAGCGAGCCGGTTTTATACAATTTTTTGAAACGACATTTGAACTCTCATGGAAAGTTATGAAAGACTACTTGGAATCTTCCGGGTACCATATAAGTAGTCCCAGAGAAACCATTAAAACAGCCTTTCAAATCGGACTTATCGACAACGGACACACATGGTTAGAAGCACTAAACGACAGAAATTTAACAACATATACCTATGATGAAGAATTCTCCATAGAAATGGTTCATGATATTCAAGAGCTGTACTTTAGCGAATTACAACAACTCTACGAACGATTAAAAAAGGAACTGTAAATGTACGGACTACTAGAAAAAGATCTTCACTACCTACATAAGGCTTTTAGAGAATGTGAAAACATCTCAAAAGTAGTCCTTTTCGGTAGCAAAGCAATGGGCAATCATAAAAAAGGATCCGATGTTGATTTAGCTATTTTTTCCTCCAATCCCAATAAAAAAGATCTTGCCGTCATCAAGGATAAGCTGGAAGAAATATATCCCTTGCCCTATTTTTTTGACATTATCTACTACAGTAACATTAAAAATCCCAAATTAAAAGAACACATCGACACCCACGGAAAAATAATCTACAAAAAATAATCTACGTACTTACAAAGTATGAAGCGAAGCCTTCCTCTCGCTTTTCACCATTTTCACCATTTTGGTCTTTTGGACTGAAAAAGCATATAAAAAAGAAAAAAAGGGAATCAGGAGTGCACTGAACCTTAGTGCCAACGAATGATTCCCTTCCTTTCACTCTTCACAATGTACTTTGGATAGAACAATCAAATTATTTCGATAACTAAAGAAGCCAGTTGCCATAATTTTTCAAGATTTAAAAAACGAATTTCTAAAAGAATTTAGAGCCCCTCGTTCGTCGCTTCGCTTACTCACTCGTGAAAACAACGACCCGCTTCGCGTGTTCCGTATTGCGTACGGCAATCGCTGATACGCTTAGAGTTTTCTAATCTGCAACGAAGTAAAAGCCTCAGGCGAGAAATCCCCCCGCTTTCTTTCCTTAATGCCTGTATTAAATAACTAGTAGCTAAGATAATTTTTTGCCGAATCTGCAGGGCGAAGCCCGAAGTCTCAGGCAAAAAATTCTATCTTAGCTACTAGTCTATCATTTAAACTACAAAATGGATTCTATATCCTCCATTAAGTACAATAAATAGTCCGGAATCAGTTCAAAACTATCTTTCTCCAACACACGCTCTGTATAGCGATGAAGATCCTTTCCCCATGGTCCAAGATTGACCGCCGGCACATTGACATCAGCAATACTGTCAAAATCAATATCATACACTGATTTATCTACCGCCGTCTTTCGAAGCACCGCCTTGTGAACATCCACCGGCTTATCCAACCCACAGTAACTAATATCACAAATTCCCATAAAATATTCTTCCGTTTTAAGGTTGAATCCTTTTTCTTTTAGGTAGTTCTCATAGTGTGCTTTTAGTTTTGGGATAATTACGCCCTTTTTCTCAATCCGGCTACTGGAAAGCGCAGGATAGTACGGTGGCGCCATCGCGATAACAATAATTGCCTCTTTTTTACCATAAAACTCAAGCATTTCCTCGACACATTGAATGGTAACATTTTGGAATGTTTCGCCGCCTTTGAGATGTTCTAACGCCTGTGCGTTGATTTCTTCTAGTTTCTTATCAAAGCCGTCCAATTTTTCACACTCTGCCACAAGCTCATCATAGAGCATAACACGTGGTCGTTTTAACGTCGCCTTGACATCAAATTGCTTTTGCAGAGTCAAGAGTTTTTCATAGTACTCATCGGTCGCTTCTTTCGAAATCTCACGAACCTTCTCTAGTAGGTCCTCCGGACTTTTTTCAAGGTACAAAATACTAAAGTATCCCGCCGCTCGCAACACGGTTGACGCATCGTACACTTCCTTTCTATCCCGCATAAAGCCCCAGGACGGAAGTGGCGACTGCTCCCCTTTTGATTTATCCGCAAGTTCCGGTCGAAGGTCTAGTTTTTCCGAAATCTTAGACATAAGTGATACCGCATTGATCCCTTCCAGCGGTTCCTTAATATGAGCGAGAACACCTTGTGCTACAACAATCGGCATCAGCTTTCCAACCGTTCCGATATGAAGAATTTTTTCGCCCGCTTTGTCCCCTTCGAATGGTTCGCTATCAATCGCCAGCGTGTACTCCAAATCAAACTTATCTTTAATTTCTTTTAAAAGGGTTGGTGCCGCTCTCATTCCCGTAGAATACGACTCCTCATCGGCAACCGATAAGTACAACAAATTGATTTTCGGATTGTCCTTTTTACAATACTCTTCGAATACGCCTAACTGAAGTGCCAGCGCTGCCTTCATATCCGCACTTCCTCTCGCAAAATACCACTCTCCTGATGCCGCATCATCTTTTACATGCTGCGGAATATCCGGCTCTGCAAGGTAGGTCTTCTTAATCTTTTCATTATCAAAAGCAATCTCTTCATACTTTCCATAGTCTGTCGTATCGACAACATCATGGTGATGAAAGAAAATAACAGTTTCCTTACCCGTTCCTTTCTTTAATGCCCAAATATTACTTCTATCGTAAAAATCCCCCAATTTCTTTTCGCCAAAGAAATCGGGATTCTCTTTAAAGTATGGTATAGAAGAAATCTTTTCCATTAAAAACTGTTCTGCTTCCTGTTCCCTCGCAGAATTGGTAAAACTCCTAGCTGCGATACTCTCTTCAAATAGTTGCCTAATTCTTTCTTTCATTTCTCCTCCCTTTTTTCTCACTTTACTACGATTATACTCTTGATACACTCTATTTACAACTGATTCACTTTTTTTGAATGATGTCAATTTCGTTTTTCCATCCGCCTCTCACTATTTCTCCCTCTTTTTCTTTTGTGTATATACCATAACAATAACCACAACCGCTATGAGTACACCCAACCATTTATCCATACCAACCTCCCCACCCATTATACAATGAAGAAGTATAAAACAAAAAGAAAAATGAATACAAAGTCGTATTCATTTTTCATAACAATAGTCAAAATCAACTATCTATTCTTTTTTTTCCGCCGGTTGTTCTGCCGAATTCACTTCTTCTTTCTTTTCCGAAGCCGTTTTCTCCACAGCCTTTTCCGGCACGTTTTTCTCCGAAGGTTCTGCCGGCTGTTTTACTTCTTTCTCGGCTATCTTTTCAGCAGCCTTCTCTTCTACTTTCTTCTCTGCCGGCTTATCAGAGGGTTTTTCCGCTACTTTTTTATCTTCCGGCTTCGCAACGGGCTTCGCCGGTGCTTTTTCCGCCGGTTTTGCTGCCTCTTTTTTCTCCGCCGGCTTTGCCTCTGTCTTTGCCGGTGCAGCTGCAGCACCGTCTCCACCTGTCATAATCTGAGTGATTACTGCAGCGACTTTTGCTCCCCCAATTGGGCAACCGTTTAATCTCGCTCCGCCTTCTACTACTGCTGCCGCAAATCCGTCACATCCCGGGAAACCACAAGCTCCACAGTTCGCTCCCGGAAGCGCTTCTCTAACAAGCGGGATTCTTGGATCCACCTCTACCGCAAACTTTTTCGAAGCATACGCGAGAAGGATACCAAAGACAATCCCCATGATTCCTAAGACGAGTGCTCCCGTCAATATATTCATATAATCCATAAATCACCTATACCAATCCTACAAATCCTAAGAACGAAATCGACATTAACCCCGCTGTGATGAGCGCTATCGGAAATCCTTTAAAAGGCTTTGGAATATTCGATGTAAGAAGTTTCTCCCTTATTCCGGCGAATAACACAATCGCCAGCGAAAAACCGATCGCAGCAGAAAATGAGTGCACCACTGTTTTTAAAAGGTCAAACTTGTACTGAATATTTAGAAGCGCAAGACCCAGAACAGCACAGTTCGTGGTAATCAGTGGAAGGAATACCCCCAACGCCTTGTAAAGTGCCGGTGATATTTTCTGAAGAACCACCTCGACAAACTGAACAAGTGACGCAATAACCAGTATAAATGCCGCCGTTTGCAAGTACTCAATCTGTAAGCTGACAAGCATCTTGTTGATAAAGTAAGTGATAATACCCGCCATCGTCATAACAAAGGTAACCGCCATACCCATACCGAAGGCAGTATCAACCTGTTTAGACACTCCAAGAAAAGGACAAATTCCAAGGAATCGAGACAGCACGAAGTTATTTACAAGGATCGCGCTGACCATAATAACGAAAATATTAGCATTTTCCATCTACGCTGCCTCCTTTTGTTGCTGTTTCTGCTTCATTCGAAGCTCTTGTTCCTGTTTTTTACGCGCTTTTTCACGCTCTTTTTCCTTCTTCTTCTGATTTTCTGAATAAATATTGTAAATAACAAGAAGAAGTCCAAGCATAATAAATGCTCCCGGAGGCAGTCCAAAGACACCAACCGGTTGATACCCTTCATAAATCACATGACCAAAGAATTTCCCTTTCCCGATAACCTCACGGAAAATTGAAAGAATGGTGATACCCATTGTAAAACCAAGTCCCATGCCAAGACCATCTAGAAAAGAATCGATAACAGAATTCTTAGACGCGAAAGCCTCCGCACGAGCAAGGATAATACAGTTAACAACAATTAGCGGAATAAACAGTCCAAGTGCCGCGAAAAGCTCCGGCGTAAACGCCTCCATCAGCATACCGACAACGGTAACGAAAGTCGATATAACGACAACGTACACCGGAATACGAACAGTGCTCGGAACAAGGTTTTTAATCAATGAAATCGCCACGTTCGACCCCACGAGAACAGCTGTTGTAGCAAGTCCCATACCGATCCCGTTTTGTGCTGATGTCGTAACCGCCAGAGTTGGACACATTCCTAAAAGTTGTACAAAGGTCGGGTTATTCTTAAATAAACCATCAGTAAAACTAGTTATTTTCATTTGCCCCTCCCTTATTCTTAAATGTTTCAATCGCTTCGGTTACGCCTGCAGTCATCCCTTTTGAAGTAACAGTCGCTCCTGAGATCGCTAAAATTTCATTTTCTTTTGGTGTTCCCACCTTGATGACGACAATCGGCGCTTCCGTGCTGACACCGGTAAATTGCTCATAGAACTCCGGCTCGCCTCCGCGAGATCCAAGATCCGGGGTTTCTGTATGACTTCCCATTCTCACCCCTCGTACCGTCTGATCAAATCCGATTCCAACAATCGTTTCAACCGGTCCACCAAATCCGTTTGGATACGCGAACACGATTCCGCCAATTTTTTCGCCATCTTGACCAATCGCCCAGTAGAATTTTCCTGTTCCGTCATCCTCGAAACTCACCGCCTCGGGAATAATATCACTCATCGCATTATCGCGTTTGTCTTTTCTCTGAGCTTCTATCGTATCTTTTGTGAATTCATTCGTAAATCCTAGCGCAGCAGCGGCAAGAAGGCCGACGATAAATAACACAATGCCCGGCTTTAAAAACTTCATTTCTTACCTCCTGTTCCAAATACTCTAGGTCTCATATACTTATCCAATAGCGGTGCCACGACATTCATAATAATAATTGCGAAAGACACCCCTTCCGGGTAACCGCCGAAGAATCGAATCATCGCTATAATGGCACCGATGCTAATCGCATACACAGTCTGTGCTTTTGGATTCATCGGTGACGACGCATAGTCTGTCGCCATAAAGATTGCCCCGATAAATAGTCCGCCTGAAAGCACATGAATCAGCGTCGCTTCGACATTAAATCCTGTGAAAATAAAGGCTAGAACCGCTGTTGTTCCAATAATAAGCGCCGGCATTTTCGGTGTGATAACCTGACGATAGAAAAGGTACAATCCACCGAGTAGCAGCAGAATTGCCGATGTTTCCCCGATACATCCTCCGACATTCCCCATAATAATGTCTTTCATCGGAGCAACCGCTTCCCCCATTTTCATCGCAGCAAGCGGAGTCGCACTCGTCACCGCATCCGGCACATACTCGACAAAAGGCGCCGGCCATGTAGTCATAGGAATTGGCCACGAAGCCACCAAGAATACCCTCGCACCAAGTGCCGGGTTCATAAAATTATGTCCGAGACCGCCAAACGCCTGTTTGACAATACCAATAGCCACAACACTACCGACAACAGGCAGCCAGTAGGGAACCGCCGGTGACAGGTTCATTCCAAGAAGAAGACCTGTAACAACAGCCGAGTAATCATTAATCGTTATTTTCTGTTTTCTTACTTTCTGACAAGCCACTTCCGTAAGCAACGCACTCGCGATACTCAGTAGCATAATAACCGCCGCGCGCGCACCAAAAAGATACACGCCATAAGCTGCAGCAGGAAGAAGGGCTATGACGACATCCCTCATTATTGCCTGTGTCGTAAAGCTCCCCCTAATATGAGGAGATGAGGCAACTACAAGATTATTTTGCATTTCTCTTCCTCCTTGCTAAAATCTGTTTTTTCCCTTTTCGAATCGCCGGTAAAATGCCTCGTTTCGCCGGGCATGTAAAAGAACAAGACCCGCACTCAATACAGTCCATGATATTGTACTTTTCCGCTTCGTCATACATTTTCATATTGACAAAAGCAGCCAGCTGGACAGGCTGTAACCCAATTGGACAGACATTTTGACATTTCCCACACTTAATACAATTGTTGTCAAGGTCTTCGACGACATCCTCTTTTCTCAACACAAGAACCGCCGATGTGTTTTTAATCGCCTGCACCTGATCGGTTTTCTGAGCGACACCCATCATCGGACCACCGAGAATGACTTTTCCGATTTCGCCATTGTAGCCACCACAGTACTCCACCATGTCTCCGAGCTTTACACCCACTCGAAAGCGAAGGTTTTTCGGGTTTTTCACCCCAGGACCTGTAATCGTACAACACCTTGAAATAAGTGGCATACCTGTCGTAAAGACATCAGCGATAGCATACGAAGTCGACACATTGGAAACCACGACGCCGGCATCCATCGGCAAACCGCCGCTCGGCACTTCCCGACCGGTCGTTGCATAAATAAGCTGTTTCTCTGCACCTTGTGGATACTTAGTTTTTAATGAAGCAACTTCAATTCCCGTTCCCTTAACAGCTTCCCTCATCGCTTTAATCGCATCCGGCTTATTGTCCTCAATGCCGATATAGCCGTTTTTCACCCCAAGAGCATGCATCATAATTTGGAGTCCCTTAACAATCATCGGTGTTTTTTCAAGCATCAGACGATGGTCGCAAGTAATGTACGGCTCACACTCAACACCATTTAATACGATGGTGTCGATCGGCTTATCCGGCGGTGCCGACAGCTTGACATGTGTCGGGAAAGCGGCACCACCCATACCCACGATACCGGCTTCTTGAATTAAAGCTATGATCTCTTTTCCGCTAAGCGACTTGTAGTCCGCAGGAACCACAACACTTTCGCTTACAGCGTACTGACCGTCATTTTCAATGACGATCGCCTTGTCCTTACCATAAGGAGTCTCTGTTGTAATAATTTCTTTAACAGTCCCTGATACGGACGCGTGAATGTTAGCCGACACAAAACCACCACTTTTAGCGATTAATTGTCCGACTTTGACTTCATCCCCTTCTTGAACCACAAGCTCCGTCGGTGCACCAATATGCTGGCGTACAGGAATCTCGACAATTTCCGGTGTTGGAAACTCTTCAATCGGCAAGTGTTCTGTAGCACCTTTAGAGTGTGGCGGATGAATTCCCCCCCTAAAATTAAATATATTCATTGCACTCCCTTTCATATAATTATACTGAGAATACAAGGAAAATTCAAATAAAATTCAAAGACAACCCGATGACGAAACAGAAAATATATTAATAATGATTATCAATAAGCGCGCGATGTAACGCCTTGCATATTTTCTATAGATTTTTCATTCCCATAGGGTTACCAAAACCCTAAATAAACGCTCCGCCATTAATATTAAACACCTCACCCGTAATGTAGTCCGCTTTCTCCGAGGCGAGGTAGAGAAGCATCGCCGCAACTTCCTCTGGCCGCGCGAGGCGTCGCGCCGGAATCTCCGAAGTAAAAGCGTCAATCTGTTCCTGCGTCAAATCGGAGAGCATATCGGTATCACATCCTCCCGGCGCAACAGTATTCACCGTAATCCCACTAAATCCAAGTTCCTTCGCGAGCGCCTTATTCATCGCAATAATCGCCCCCTTCGTCGCCGAGTAGTGTGTTTCCAACGCTCCGCCGGTAACCCCCCATATGGAACTCAGTGAGATGATTTTTCCTCGTTTCACGTCCAGCATTTTCCTCACCGCGCGCCTAGTACAACGATACGCACCATGCACATTGACGTCAAAGATATCCAACCACGCCGCTTCGTCAATATCTTGAAAAAAAGTCGTACTTGCAATGCCCGCGTTATTGATCAAAATATCCACCATCCCAAGTTTCGCTTCAACCTCATCAAACATCCTATCGACGGCAACGGAATCCCGAACATCGGCTTTTATCAAGAGGCTGCTCGGACTTGACTGCAAGACTTCCTCATACACCCTCCTTGCCGCCTCATCATTTTTTTCATAATTCATCACCACGGTATAGCCATCGTTCGCGAATAATGTCGCCGTTGCCGCACCGATTCCTCGCGATGCCCCCGTGATAAGCACTACCTGTTTCATACAACTCCTTTTCCCTATGTTTCACTAAAACAAAGCCTCGACTTGAGTTCGCAGTTCTTCAACACTCCCATTATTATCCACACGATAAACCGGCTTTCCGTCTTTTTCATACCCCGCCTCTCTTATCGCTCGTTCGATAGTCTCACGCTGAATATCATATAAATTGGCTCTCTTTTCCCTACTCCACGCACTCGACCGCGAATCGGTCCGTCGGAGTGCCGTTTCTTTCTTCACGGACACGACAAGTATCCCGTCAAAAAAGCGAAATACATCGGCGCTCGGAGCGGTAATTTCAGCAAAGCAAACCTGCTTCTGTCCACCACCTTCGGGATTCATCCGTCTTCCGAAAGAACTACTTTCCCCCAACGGCTGTTTTCCTTGCTTTTCCATCCATTGATTCGCAGCTCGTTCTATCCTCGAAAGCACCTCGCCATTGACCAAGTCCGCGACAAACGCGCGTTCTTCGGCACTCTGAAATAGCTTATCCGAAAACTTATCTTTTCTCAGAACATCGCCGTCGAATAGGTCGTCCCCATATCGCGCTCGGAGCGCCTCGTGTTTCTCCGAAACCACCTCGCCCGCCATCCGGTCGGCGTCTTGCACAAGGTACCGTTCCGACAGTATCTCCGAAACGGTTGACTTGCCGGAACCGATTGCCCCGACAATACAAAAAAGTTGCGCTTTCCTCTCGCTTCCGCGCTTACTTCGCATCATACCAACACGTCACCGTACTCATACTCACCTTTAACGGCACGTTAAGCGGGTACGCCCCTTCCATTGCTTCTCTTAACAAGCCTCGAACTTCTTCCAGCTCGCTCTCCGGCACATTAAGCACCAATTCATCGTGAATTTGCAAAATAATTTTCGACTGTAATCCTTTGTCACGCAATTTATCGTACAGCCGAATCATCGCAATTTTAATAATATCCGCCGCACTTCCCTGTACCACCGTATTTCGCGCCATACGCTCGCCATGCGCCCGAATATTTCTATTTTTCGCCGAGAGTTCCGGAATCATTCGCTTCCTCCCGAGGATGGTCTCCACATAGCGTCTTTCGGTCGCCTCTTGAACAATACCTTCCATGTACTCCCGCACTCTACTGTAAGTCTCAAAATACTTTTCAATATAGTTTCTCGCTTCAAACACCGAGATTCCCAAGGACTCCGACAATCCAAAATCCCCCATGCCGTAGATAATCCCGAAATTCACTTCCTTCGCATGGGAACGCTGTAAAGAGGTCACCTCCTCGGGTGCTACGCCAAAGACTTGGGACGCCGTAACACGGTGAACATCCGCCTCCTCATTAAACGCCTTCATTAATTTTTCATCGCCTGACAAATGCGCCAGCACGCGCAGTTCAATTTGCGAATAGTCCGCGCTTAAAAGAACACAGCCCTCGTCCGCCAAAAAAGCTTTTCGAATATTGCGACCTTCTTCCAGACGAATCGGAATATTCTGAAGATTCGGTTCCGTGGAACTGAGCCTACCCGTCACGGCAATTTTTTGATTTAAGGATGTATGAATCCTGCCGTCGACGACGAGATTCAACAGCGAATCCACATAGGACGACTTCAGTTTCGTGTAACTTCGATACTCAATTACCAAGCGGGCAATCTCGTACTCTCCACTTAGTTTCTCCAATATGTCCTTATTCGTCGAATACCCCGTCTTCGTCTTTTTCCCCTTTGGCAGTTCCAATTTTTCAAACAAAATCACACCGAGTTGTTTTGGCGACGAAATATTAAATTCCTCCCCTGCCAACTCGTGAATTCTACTTTGTAGACGGGCGATTTTCTCCTCAATATCCTTTCCAATCTCTCGCAGCACCTCTGTGCTAAGACGAAATCCGGTATGCTCAATATCCGCCAAGACTTTCACAAGTGGAAGCTCCGTCTTCACAAACAGACGATGCACACTGCTGCACTCAAGCGCCTTCCCCAACAACTCCGTCAGACGTTTTGTCACACCGGCAAAGTAGCAAACATGCTCATACTTGGAAAGCGAACAGAAGCCATCTTCTTCGTTATCGCTTTCGTCCATTCCTAAATCCAAAAGTGACAGTTGCGATGCGGATCCATAACGGTACGCATGCCCAAAATCTTTCGCAATCCCCTCGATAGAATAGTCCTTCCTACTTGGATTCAGTAGGTATGCCGCTATGGTCACATCAAAGATAACCCCCTTTAAATCAATCCCCTGCTGAAAACAGAAGAGGTAGAGTTCTTTCGACGAAAATACTTGTTTCTTTATATTTTCATTCTCCAATAGGGGTTTTAACTGCACAAAGTCTTCCAAGGTCGAACACACCCATAAATTCTTTCCATACACATAGAAGGTATCAAACGCGCCGTCGGAGAGCGAAAGCCCGATAAATACAGGCGCCGCTTCTTCCTCTCTCGCATTCAGCGACACTTCGGCGAGCACCTCCTCAGCACTCGTCCCAGAACATCGCGGCACATCGAGTTCGCCAAACGGTTCATTACAATCCGCTCCGGCAAACGGCGTCGCTTCCCAATTCACGCTCGAATCGGAAAGCGGAACAGCACCACTCGGCTTGTCTTTTCCCGCTCGGCTTGTTTTTTTCTTGGAAGAAATGCTGTCGGCAGAAGCGGAGGCTGACAACTCCTCACCATTGATCGCTACACCGATGGCTTGGAATTTTTTTATCAAGGAAGTAAACCCGTACTTTTTGAAAAACGCAAGCAAACCTTCCTCATCTCGCACGCCCATTTGAACATCCTCGAGAGAAACGGGCGCTTCCACCGAAATCGTCGCCAATTCCTTCGATAGCAGTACCATGTCACGGCATTCCGACAAAATCTTCGAAATTCTAGATGGCTTCACCGCCTCTATATTCGCCAATATATTTTCCGTACTACCATACTCCGAAAGTAGCTTAATCGCCGTCTTATCGCCAATTCCCTTCGCTCCGGGAATATTGTCCGACGCATCGCCCTTAAGCGACTTGTAATCGACAATTTGAGACGGGGTAACTCCCATTTTTTCCAAGACTTTCGCCTCATCGTATTTCTCGGTGCTACTGACCCCTCGAAGGGTAATATAGACATCGGAATGGGGGCGAACTAATTGAAGAGCATCCTTATCCCCCGTATAAATCGCCGAATCCATCCCCGCTTCCGTTGCCTGATAAGCCAGCGTTCCTAAAATATCGTCCGCCTCATACCCCGGAGCTTCCAATACAGGAATCCCCAAAAGTCCCAACAGGTTCTTTGCAATAGGAAATTGAAGAAGCAAATCATCATCCGTCTTCTTTCTCGTTCCCTTGTACTCAGGATACATCTTATGTCGAAAGGTCTTTTCCTTTACATCAAAAGCGACTGCCACAGTGGCATCGGGATGTTCTGCCATAATCCGAAACAACATATTCGCAAAACCGTATACCGCTCCCGTCGGAACACCCTCGGGCGAAAAAAAGGCGGGCACAGCGTAGTATGCCCGAAAAATTAACGAATTTCCATCAATAATCACTATTTTATTCATAGCTCAATTATAACACGAGTTCTTTATTTACCACAGAATAAACTGTTTCCATCTGTCCGGCATAGGGTGAATGATATTAAGGAATACAGACGAACTCTATACATACAAAAATACCCGCTTATTGCTACCTGGCGTAACAACAAGCGGGCTTTGTTCTTTTCCTTTTTCTTACACTAATTTGGTTAAACCTTCTATCACCCTAGTAGTTGACTTTCATTATCAAACGTTTTGATTAGAAAAACTTAAATAAGATTAATATTAGACTGAAAACTAAAAATTAAATTATTCTAAAAAAAGCTAGTGACGTGCGATTTAAAACCGAATCTGCAGGGCGTTAGCACGAAGCCTTAGGCTTTCAATCGACACGGCAACCAGCTTTTATAAACAAAAATTAAACAAAATTAGTATTACTACTCCATTTTCTCACTATGAATCTTGACCCACCATCTTCGTCATCTCCGCTACCGAATAGGTACATACCAAGTCTCCGGTAACATTGTTCATGGTTTCAAACATATCTAAAATCGGGTTGATACCAAGTGCCAAACCGACGATAATAGCGATTTGAGTCGGATCCAATCCCATATTCTGAAGAATGATAAAGAGTAGCATTAAGCTTCCTCCCGGAACGCCGCCAGCACCTACCGAAGCCAGTACGGTGGTGATAACCAATAAGGTCAATGAAGTAAACGTGAGCGGAACGTCAAACATATTCGATGCAAGAACCGCAAACATCGGAAGATGGACGCAAACACCGTCCATATTGATGGTTGAGCCTAACGGAAGGGCGAAAGAGGACAAGCTCTCGTGAATATATAGTTCCTCTTCGGCAATGGTAAGAGACACCGGAAGCGACGCCGCACTACTTCTAGTGACAAACGCGGTAAGCATTGCCTCCTTAATAGCTGATAAAAATTTGAATGGATTTTTCTTTACAATAATCACCATAATCAGAGGATAGACAATAAACATCATCGACAAAACACCGAGTATCACGCCAAGCGTAAGCATAACATACGGTCCAAATAAAAGAGAACCATAGGTCGCGAAATTCACCGAAGTCAGTGCAAATACACCGATTGGGGAGTAGGCAAGAATCCAATCGACCATCTTAAAGATAGCCTCTTTCGCCGCATCGACGATACTGAGCAAGCTCTCAATACCGGTTTTCATCTTCGCATCCTTCGTCGAATCATAGACAACCTTAATTGCCAGACCAAATCCGATAGCAAAGACGATAATCGCCAAAAAATCACCATTGGCAAGCGCATCGAACGGGTTCTTAAACATCCCGAGGAAGACGTCGACCAACGAACCGCCACTTCGTTCCAACGCTTGTTGCCCTGCTGTTTGAACTTCATTGGAACTCATAATTTCACTCCAAGCAGCCTTCTGCGCTTCTCCACCCCCCGGATTAAAGAGAACCGCAATGACAGAACCTGATACAGCAGCAAATAATGATGTGACAAAGTACCAAACAATAACCTTAATGCCAATTTTACCAAACTGGCTGGTTGGAAGAGAAGCCGCACCCGCGATAAGAGAAAGAAAAATGACAGGAATAACAATCATTTTCAGCATAGATACGAGAACGCTTCCGAATGGAGAGACATACTTCACATAACCATCTATGTTTGTCTCGCTTTTCCAAAGTACCAAACCGACAACAAGACCGATTACAAAAGCAATGATAATCTTCACAACGAGTTTCTTGTTCATACAACCTCCTTTATAAAGAGAATTATACCATAAAACAAAAGTATTTTTATTTACAAAAAATTTACATCCGGTGATCCCTGGATAAAATAAGTCAGAATAGCACCTTGCTACTCTGACTTACTACACAATGTACCCGTTTCCTATGTACCGTGCCGGATACTTCCCCCTTTCGACCGCCGAGACAAACTACTGTTCCTCTTTTTTCGTGATCGTTTTTACCGCTTTCTTTTTCCTCGACTTGACAACTACCACGACAATCAAGACAAAAACAAGCACAATAAAAATTCCCGGAAGCGCACTAACCAATGCAATAAAGAGATTTTGCGCCGCTTTTATCAACGAATTGACGGAAGCCACAAACCCATTTTGTGCTTTCTGCCACACATTCGGCTCGACAATAACCTCTTCGCGTTCTTCCACCACCTCTCTAAGCGAGAGACGAATGGTCGAATAACTCACAAGGTAGTCATAATTTTTTAGTTCCGCCTTGCGAATATCAATCATATTCCGAAGACGAGCCAGTTCATTCTCGACTCGAAGCATATCCTCAATCGTTTCCGCTTTCTCGTATAGTTCAAGGTAACGATCTTCCGCCTCTTCGTAATTTCTGATTTCGACCTCAATGTCGCTGTAAACCTTCGACACATCATCGACATTTTTCGACTCATTGAGCACCTTTCCAAGCGCCTTAACGCTCTCCATATACTCCGCCGATTTCTCCGCCGGAATTTTCACCTCAAAACTAGCGTTTCGAGGGTCATTCTTTGTCCCACTCCCATACACATCAAACGATTTAACAAACCCGAGACAGTCCTCAGCAACCGCCTTAATACTTGCCACCGCACTATCAAAATTCTCCGTTTCCATGGAAAGCTGGTAATTTTCAATAATTTTCTTCGCAGGCATTGAAGTTTCCGAACTACCCATCCGATTGGTCGCACTATCCATTGTTGCCATACATTTCTCTTCAGCACAGACTTCGTATTGCCCATCAAAACAGTCTCCTATTTCATCATCGATCAGCTCTTCACAATTAACCGCTTCCGTTCCCGCGGAATTTCCTCTTCCTTCACAGCCCTTTGCTGTCGACCCACACGCACCAAATTCTCTCACAGCATGGATAAAAATCGGAGAAAGCACAATCAACAGCGCTACCAGCCCCGCATAAATATATTTTTTATTCATCGTCTTCATCATTTCCTCCTTACCAGGTTCACCTACGCTAATTATATCATAAATTAAATTATGCCTAATCCTTCCTCTTTCTCGTACTTTCAAGTTGTATACAAAAAATAAAATGTTTTAACAAAATATTTTAGTCCTTACCCTTCTTGTTGATAATGGTTTGCTTGTTTTTATACTGTAAAGATATACCATTTATACTTAAGGGGACTTTTAAAAAGAAACTTCTAAAAAACTTCCTTAAGCAAGTCAGAATTCCTTAAATTTGAAATTAGTTGAACAATAGAAGTTTAACATACTACTTTCACTACAATATATTCCCCATACCCTAGTATTACTTTATAATACCCTGTAAGATACGAATCGAATTTTTTATCATTTGTGTCCACAAAAAGCGGCTCCCCCATTAATCGCGCCATTTTTTGCTTTGTTGCAATAATAATA
>PDWJ01002956.1_pt1 | contig 16919 bp, 14 predicted proteins | sample 1430881 | NCBI WGS metagenome assembly PDWJ01 (sample SAMN01162460, study PRJNA174530) | Oral metagenome, whole genome shotgun sequencing project. | biome: Marine environment; feature: Marine mammal; material: Swab sample of the gingival sulcus; isolation source: swab sample of gingival sulcus...
GGCGGTGACCGGGAACTCCACCGAGCGGGTTGACGACAAGGCATCAACCTCCAAGGCTGCCGACCGATCGATCCCGAACATGGTCCAGCTTTCCCAGCTCGGCCGGAAGGCTTCGGTTGCCGCAACCTCCATAAAGGTGGCGAAGGCTTCGTTCAACCAGATCCCATTCCACCAGTTCATGGTGACCAGGTCGCCAAACCACATATGGGCAAGCTCGTGGGCGACGATGGTGGCCACCCGGTGCAGTTCATGTTCGGTGGCGGTGGTGGGGTCGATCAGGAGCAATTGCTCTCGAAACGTTACACAGCCCACGTTTTCCATCGCTCCAGCGGCGAAATCAGGCAAGCCGACCAGGTCAACCTTGTCCGATGGATAGGGAATCCCGTAATAGTTCTCAAACCAGTTGAGACTGAAACGAGCCACATCAAGGCTGAAGTTGGCGAGGTGGCCCTTGCCGGGGACGTGAACGGTGCGAATTGGGGTGCCGTTGGATTCGGTCCAGTCGGTGGCCTCCAACGGGCCAACGATGAACGCCACCAGATAGGAACTCATCGGCATCGTCTCGGCAAAGCGCACCGCCACCTTGCCGTCTTCGGTGGGCTGGCGCTCAAGCTCGGGACCATTGGACAGCGCCATCATGTCGGGATCGACGATCAGGGTGATCGAGAATTGGGCCTTGAAGTCGGGCTCATCCCAGCAGGGGAAGGCTCGCCGACAGTCGGTCGACTGCATCTGGCTGGTGGCAATCACCGCGGTCGTGCCATCATCGGCGACATAGGTCGAGCGATACCAGCCTCGGAACTGGTCATTGAGGACACCGGTGAACGCGACCTCGACCGTGTGCTGACCAGCGGTGACCGATCCCTCGAGGATGAGCCGTTCGGTGGCGGCATCGAGGGCGAAGCTGACTGGGTGCTCGTCGACCTGGCAGGCGGAGATCTCCAGATCGGCAGCATTGAGGATGAGTTCGGCGTCATCCTCACTGGTCTCCACCGTGATGGTGACCGAACCAGAAAACCTGGCTGCCGCCAGGTTGGGCTCCAAGGTCACCTCGTAGCGGAGAGGGCGGGTGTGGGCGGGCAAGCGATACGGATCGATCAAGGTCACCGCGCCAGAGTAGCCACCGTTGGGGGAGGAGGCGCCGATTCGGACTAATGTGGTGAAACGTGAAGCACACGGTGCCGGTCCGTTTTGATGTTGTCGGGATCGGCAACGCCCTCGTCGATGTGATCACCCACAACGACGATGCCTTCCTGGCAGCCTACGACATGGTCAAAGGCTCGATGGATCTGATCGACACCGAACGGGCGATCGAGCTCTACCGAGGTCTTCCCGATGCAGTTGAGATGAGCGGTGGCTCAGCGGCCAATACCATGTGTGGTGTCGCCAGTTTTGGTGGTCGAGCTGCCTATATCGGCAAGGTTCACACCGATGAGCTCGGTGCGGTGTTCGACCACGATCTGCGAGCGGTCGGTGTCCACTTCCATGCTGGCGATCCGGGCGCCGACCTGCCTACCGGACGGTGCATCATCGTGGTTACTCCCGATGCGGAGCGCACCATGAACACCTATCTCGGAGCATCGAGCATGTTGGCCCCGATCGATCTCGATGAAGACCTCATCGCTGCTGGAGCCCTGCTCTATATGGAGGGGTATCTCTACGATCGACCCGAAGCCAAACAGGCCTTTCGCCGGGCTGCCGAGGTGGCTCACGAAGCCGATCGTCAGGTTTCGCTGACCCTGTCGGACTCGTTTTGCGTCGATCGTCATCGCAGCGACTTTGTTGACCTGGTCTCCGACGAGGTCGACATCCTGTTTGGCAACGAGTCCGAATTGATCGCCCTCTACGAAACCAGCTCCTTTGACGAGGCGGTCGCTGAGGTCCGTCGCCACTGCCCGCTCACCGTGGCCACAGTCGGTGCGAGTGGATCGCTGATCATCACCCCAGACGAGGTCACCGAAGTACCCGCTCGGCCGGTTCCCGAGGTAGTCGATACCACCGGTGCCGGTGACATGTTCGCTGCTGGATTCCTTCACGGGCTCGCTCAAGGCCGTTCCCACTCCGGTGCTGCCCAGTGGGGATCGATCGCCGCGGCCGAGATCATTTCCCATGTCGGCCCTCGACCCCTGGTCCCGCTCTCGACCTTGGTACACAAGAGCGCTTCGTAGAGCCAGCGTCGCGCCGTCTACGATCATGGTGTGACAACTTTGCGTGACCGTGCCGAGCGGTGGTTGGCCTCCGAACCCGATGCCGACATCGCCTCCGAACTCCGGGACCTCCTCGGCGGTGATGATGCCATCTTGGTTGAACGGTTCACCGGCCGCCTCGAATTTGGCACCGCCGGACTTCGAGCGGCTGTGGGCGCTGGCCCACAGCGCATGAACCGCCTCGTGGTGCGCCAAGCTGCTGCCGGGCTGGCCCGCTACCTTCTCAAGCTCTATCCCGACGCTGCTGAGCGGGGTGTGGTCATCGGCTACGATGCCCGCCGCAAGAGCGATGTCTTTGCTTCCGACACCGCCCGGATCATGGCGGCCTATGGGATTCGCTCCTACCTGTTCGACCAGAAGGTGCCCACCCCGGTGGTCGCCTGGGCGATCACCGAGCTCAATGCTGTTGCTGGGGTCGTGGTCACCGCGTCCCACAACCCGCCGGCCGATAACGGCTACAAGGTCTATCTCGCCGATGGAGCCCAGATCGTCCCGCCCCACGACAGTGGGATCTCGGCCCAGATCAGCGAGGTTGATCCCACCGCCACCGAGTTGGCATCTGATGACGATCCCCTGATCGGCACCGTCGGCGACGACATGATCGATGCCTATGTGGCTTCGGTGCCCAAGGTTCGGTTGCGTCCCGAGGTTGACGGAATCACTGTCGCCTATTCGGCGATGCACGGCGTGGGCGGCGAGATCCTGATGAAGGCCTTTGAGGTGTCCGGATTCCCGGCACCGGTACCGGTTGCCGCTCAGTTTGAGCCCGATGGGAGTTTCCCCACCGTCTCGTTCCCCAATCCCGAAGAACCCGGAGCGATGGATCTCTTGCTCGCCACGGCGGAGTCGTGCGGAGCCCAGCTGGCGATCGCCAACGACCCCGATGCCGATCGGCTTGCAGCAGCGATCCCCACACCCGACGGCGGATGGCGCCGACTTGAAGGTGACGAGATCGGTTGGCTCCTCGCCGATCACATCCTGGCCAACACCACCGGCGATGACCGTCTGGTGATCACCACTCTGGTGTCATCATCGCTGCTGTCGAAGATGGCCGCTGCTGCAGGCATCGAATCGGTCGAAACCTTCACCGGCTTCAAGTGGATCGCTCGGGCCACCCTCGACCGTCCTGACAAGCGTCTGGTGTTTGGCTATGAGCAAGCCTTGGGCTATCTGGTGTGCGACCAGCCTCTCGACAAGGATGGGATCACCGCCGCGGTGCTCTTTGCCGAACTCGCCGCCGTCGCTGCTGCCGACGGGGTCACTCTCCAAGATCGCCTCGACGACATCGCTCAGCGGTTTGGCTTGCACCGTTTGGCCGATGCCGCGGTGCGGATGCCACCTGAAGACGGCGCTGCCCGGGTCAACGCGCTACGGTCCAACCCGCCGGCTGAGATTGCTGGACGAGCGGTGGTCTCCACCGAGGACTATCCGGATGCCAACCTCTTGCGCTTCTATCTCGATGGGGGCGTTCGAATCCAGGTGCGTCCCAGCGGCACCGAGCCCAAGGTCAAGATCTATGGCGAAGCGGTCGATGCTGATCCCCAGCCCTTCGTGGCTGGGTTGGCCGAACTGCTTCAGTCGTCCTAGTCGTCGGCCAGCTGCCACAACCCAAACCGCATATTCGACCAGATCAGGTCATAGCCAGCGTCGGTCAGGGTTGATGGCACCGGGCTCGACAGCTCGGCCACCACATAGGCAACGGTGATCTCGGTAGGTATCGGTCGATACTGATCGACCTGAACCGTCGGTCGGCCGGTCATCAACCCCATGGCTCGGGCCTTGGGGGCACCAACCACAGCGCGAGGTGGAGTGAGTTCTTCCACCGCCTCAAACATGGCGATCGCATCGGGATGGGTTGGTCCCCATTCGATCGTTCCATCGGCAGCGAGCTCCCTGGTGGTCTCCAGCCGCTGCCAGGCAAACCAGCCATTGGACGCCACGATGGGAATGAGGGCCGCCACGACCGCCACAGTCGCTGCCCGCCGATGGCTGAGCTGATCGATCGTCCACCACAGGGCGCTCAACGACAACAAGGTCACCAGGGGTGCCACGGTGACCACATAGCGATGGTTGGCATACATGAACGAACCGCCGATGGCAAACGCCACCACGCCATAGGCCACCAGATGGAGGTCTCTCGTGCGGTTGATCCTGAATGCCAACCCCATCCCCACCAGGGCAAACGCGAAGATCACCCCAAAGGCCATCCAGCCCAAACCCGGTGCCCCAAAGATCGCTGGCTCGGGAGCCCACGGCTTGCGAAGCCCGATCAGCTGGGCCAGATGGGACAGATGCTTAACCCCAAATCGCCAGGTATTGGCAATGCTGGTGCCCGAATATCGCGGCACCACGGTGGTCGGCAAGAGCACCTGGATCGCCAACACCACGCCGAGTGCTGAGCCAAAGGGAGTGGCCAGCTGGGCGATCACTCGCCATCGTGCCGGCCCTCGATATCGTCGCCAAGCTTGGGTGGCGACCAGGGCACTCAGCTGGGCGGCGCCGAGTGCGGCCACCATCCCGAGCCCTTCGCGGCGCACGCTGAATGAGGCAGCCACCCCCACCCCGACCAAGGCCAGAACCCACCACCGAGCCCGAGAGCCAAAGAGGGCGTGTCGTTGAGCTACCCGGTCGAGCCCGGCCAGAGCCAACATGGTGACCCCCAAGAACGGCAGCTCAGACTGGATCAGCTCGACCCAGGTGAAGAGCAAGGGCGACCAGGTCACCGCCACCATGCCCACCATGGCCGGCACCATCCCCAACCGCCGACGAGCCAGGAGGTACCAGCCAACGCCAGCGGCTAACGCCGACAGCACGGTGACGATGGCCAAGGCATCGACATCGATCCCGAGCACGGCAACAAAGGGAGCCAACATGATCGGATAGCCCCACGGATAGATCGGGGGACTGAAGGGAGCCCCTTGCGACATCGAGACCGTGAAGGCATTGGCGTCAGCAACCCGGCGCACCGTGCCGTGCACCAAGGCATCGGCTTGACGGATATAGAGGGCCCAGTCGTCACCCCACCAGTGGCCAGGGCGTCTGACCACGGTCATGACCACCCCCATCACCACCAGGATTGCCCCCATGGTGATCCACTCGCGGCGACGGTTGCCCCCCGCTGCCGCGTCATCGCTGGGGGTGATCGCCTCCTCGGTCATGTCAGTGCAACGAGAAGACTACGACCCGGTACCAAACTGGCGATCACCGGCATCGCCCAACCCGGGCACGATAAAGGCCTGCTCATTGAGCTTCTCATCGATCGTGGCGGCAAACACATTGAGGTGGTAGCCGCTGTCGCGGAGCCGCTCGATACCTTCCGGCGCTGCCACGGCACACACCACAGTGATCGGCTGGAGAGGATCGCGTTCCAACAAGAGATCGATGGTATGGGCCAGCGAGCCTCCGGTGGCCAGCATGGGATCGATCACGATGACCGGCCGTCCCGACAAGGTGTCAGGCAATTTGTTGACATAGGCCTGAGGCTCAAACGTCTCTTCATTGCGGGAGATCCCGATAAAGCCCACATCAGCCACCGGCATCAGCTCTTGGGCAGCGTGAACAAAACCGAGCCCAGCTCGCAAGACCGGCACGATCACCGGCTGAACGGCGAGCCGTCGAGCTGGGGCGGTCGTGAGCGGGGTTTCCACCGTGCCGTCAACGGTGGGGAGCGACTTGGTTGCTTCAGCCAACAAGAGGGTCCCGATCCGTTCCAAATTGATGCGGAACAAGGGATTGGGAGTGTCGCGGTCACGAATACGGGCCAGAGAATCGGCTACCAGGGGATGCTCGACAATGGTGACGTTGACGGTCATGGTTGGCTCCTTGTTGGGTTAGAGCGAACCGAGAGAGGATTCGGCTCGCAGGAGGGCGTAGCGCGGCTTGATCAAACCGCTGATGATGCGAAGTCGCTCAGGGAAGGCGGTGAATGCTGACTTCATCGCGTTGATCGTCAGCCATTCAAAATCGTGGAGATCCCAGCCGAACGCATCGTGGAGCTTCATCATCTCCCTGGTCATCGATGTATCGCTGATCAAGCGGTTGTCGGTGTTGACGGTGACCCGGAACCGGAGACGCTTCAAGAGTTCGATCGGGTGCTCCTCGATCGATGAACACACCCCGGTATTGAGGTTGGAAGTCGGACACATTTCGAGACACACCCGGCTGTCGCGCACATAGGCGGCCAGGTGGCCAAGCTTTTCGGCTCCTGGTTCGCCGGTGATGTCGTCGACGATGCGAACCCCGTGGCCGAGACGTTCACCACCACAGTATTGGAGGGCTTCCCAGATCGAGGGCAGACCGAATGCTTCACCGGCGTGGATGGTCGAATGGAAATTGGACCTCATCACATATTGGAAGGCTTCCAGATGGCGCGACGGGGGATAGCCCTCTTCAGCTCCAGCGATATCGAACCCGACCACACCTCGGTCACGGTTGGCGACCGCCAGTTCGGCAATCTCGCGGCTGTGGGCAGCGGTGCGCATCGCTGAACAGATCGTCTTGATCGTCAGGTCGGTGCCCGCCGACCCGCGTTCGAAACCCTCGAGGATGGCATCGAGCACCTCTTGAAGGGTGAGGCCTTTCTCGATACACAGCTCGGGAGCCATACGGACTTCGGCGTAGACCACATTGTCAGCGGCCAGATCCTGGGCGCACTCGTAGGCGACGCGTTCGATGGCGTCGCGGTCTTGCATCACCCCGACGGTGTGGATGAAGGTTTCGAGATAGAGCACCAAATCGTTGCGTTTGGCTCCCCGGTTAAACCAGGTCGTCAGATCATCGACATCGTGGGTCGGAAGGTCGCGATATCCGTACTCCTCAGCTAGCTCGACAACCGTTGACGGTCGGAGCCCACCATCGAGGTGGTCGTGGAGCAAGACCTTAGGGGATCGTTGAATGAGGTCATGCATCATCTATCCACCGTAGCGACCTCGGGTCACGACAGGACAGTTCGAGGTGAGTTTGCATGAAACACTCAGGCGAAGGCGGGATGCACCTGATCGGCGACGATCTGGGTGCGCGTTGCGAGGGGAGCGAAGCCGGCCATCACGCCGTTGACGACCAATTGTTTGACCTCGGCGGTGGACAATCCAAAGGTCGACGTGACCGCGGCCAGTTCCGATGAGGGAGTGACATCACTCATCAACCGATTGTCGGTATTGATGTTCACGTTGAATCCGGCTCGCAACATGGGCCCCACCGGATGATGGGCCAGATCCTCGACAGCGCCGATCTGGACATGACAGGTGGGTGCCACTTCAAGGGGGATCTGGTGATCGAGCACAAACGACGCCAGTGGCCCCATCTCGGTGATGACCCCATCGGTGATCGTCATATCGGCCATCAGACGGACTCCGTGACCGATCCGATGGGCTCCATGGGCTACGGCATCAGAGATCAGTTCAAGATCGGGCGGCTCCGAGGCGTGGATCGTGATATTGAGATGATGCTGGCGGGCAAACGCCAAGGCTTCAGCATGGAGCGAGGGCGGGAAGCCGGTTTCAGCTCCAGCCAGGTCAAACCCGACCACCTTGTCGTCGGTGTATCGCATGCGATCGACCAGCTTGGCGATCTCCAATGAACGATCTTCGGTGCGCATGGCACACAGGAGCGCCCCAGCCCAGATCTTCGATCCGGTGATTGCTGCATCGCGTTCGCCCCGCCGCAGTCCGGCGGTGACCGCTTCGACGATCTCCTCAAGAGCTAAGCCATCAGCTTGGTGGAGTTCGGGGGCGAACCGGATCTCGGCATAGACCACCCCATCAGCGGCCAGATCGATGACCGCTTCATAGGCCACCCGTTCGATGTTCTCAGCGGTCTGCATGACCGCCAAGGTGTGCTCGAATGTGGCCAGATACTTGATGATGTCCTTGGCAGCTGCCCCAGCAGTGAACCAGGCCTGAAGCGGCTCAGGCTGGTCGCGAGGCAGCTGCCAACCGATCGTGTCAGCTAGCTCGAGCACGGTTGCCGGTCGGAGCCCACCGTCGAGGTGGTCGTGGAGCACCGAGCTCGGCAACCCGCTCACAGGATCAGTGATCGCCCTTACGGAACGGGATACCAACCGCCTTGGGTGGTCGCAACCGCTGGGCAGCAAAGATCAAGACCAAGAGCACCAGCACATACGGCATCGTGTTTGGCAGCCAGGAGGCTGCCGAGTCGGTGAGGAGATACCACAAGAGCGCGATCGTTCCTAATCCAGCGGCAAGGACGGTCAAGCCGGTTCGTTCGTCGGCTCGAACACCTCCGATCAGCTTGGCCCAGGTGCCGGTCGGATCCTCAAGATCAGACTTGATGGTGTCGCGACCCCGCCACAGCCACACGGTGGTGGCGTACAGGCCGATCGCGACCACCAAGAGCAGGGCTCGGGTGGCAGTCCCGCTGCTGGTGGCATCGAAATCCTTGAGGGCCAGTCCGAAGGGGTAGCTGAAGAGTAGTGACCCGGTGAGCACGCCAAGGGCCTTCCAGTTGCCGAAGATCAACGCTGCCAAGCCGATAAAGCCTCGACCGGTGGTTTGACCACCACGGTAGAGACCCGACAGCTCGAGGACGATGAAGGCTCCAGCCATGCCCGCAAAGGCACCGGAAATAACAACAGCGAGATACTTGTGGCGGTACACCTTGACACCGAGCGATTCGGCTGCCGATGGGTGCTCACCGCAGATCCGGATGCGCAGACCCACCCGAGTCCGCCACAGGACCCAGGCCGAGATCGGCACGAGTGCAAGGGCGAGGAGGGTGAAGATCGAGAGATCGATCACAAAGCCTCGCAAGATACCGGCGATGTCAGAGATGAAGAAGATCTCTCGTTCGCGGACCCAGCCCAAGGCATCGGCAATGATCGGGATCTCAAACTCGCTGAATCCGTTGACCCGTGGCGACTGGGACACCGATCCACCGGTCTGACCGGTAAAGATCCGTTCTGACAGATACCGGGTCAAACCGGGGGCGAGAATATTGATCGCCACACCGGACACGATCTGGTCAACGCCAAAGGTGACCGTGGCAACTGCGTGGAGCAGACCTCCAAGAGCACCACCGAGGATGCCGGCGATCAATCCACCCCACGGTCCCCAGTTGAGGGCTCCCCAGGCGGCAAACCAGGTCCCGAAGATCATCATTCCTTCAAGACCGATATTGACCACACCGGAACGTTCGGAGAAGAGACCTCCAAGCCCGGCCAACAGGATCGGGATCGACCAGCGAATCATGGCCGACGCGGTGGTGTCGGCGGTGAGGAGGGTGGTTCCTGACACCGACTGAACGATGGTGAGGATCAGAAGCCCCACCAGGGTGGCGCCTGACCAGCGCGCCCACGCTGGCAGGGATTTGAGGAAGCTAGTGCCGTTGGATTCAGGCGCAACGGCAGGGGTAATTGTTTGACTCATGAGCTTGCCTCCGTCATCATTGCGGCCCGTTTGACTTCATCGCGCTGTCGGATCTGGTTGACGACCTCGTAAGCGATCACGGCCACCAGCAAGATGGTCGCCTGCATGATCACCACGATTTCGCTCGATGCCAGCGAACTGACCTGCAAGATCGCGGCGCTCGAATCCAAGAATCCGAACAGGAGTGCAGCGAAGGCCATGCCCGGAGCGTTGTTGCGTCCCAACAGGGCGACAGCGATACCGGCGAAGCCGAGGCCTCGGATAAAGCCTTGATCGTAGGCGTGGGTATTGGACAGGATTTCGGGCATACCGACCAGACCAGCGACGACACCGCCGCCGACCATGGCGATCAGGATCATCCGCTTGGGTGGAACACCACCGGCTCGAGCGGCGGTCGGGTTCATCCCCGAGGCTCGAATGTCGAACCCAAACCGGCTTCGGTTGAGCAAGACGTGATAGATCACGCCGACGATGATGGCGATCACGAAGACTCCGGTGAGGTGTCGTCCCTTGGTGATCTCACGGGTGAAGATTTCGAGAATGCCATTGAGGTCGGGAAGCCAACCTGATTCGGGCACCTGGGGGGTGCCCTGGTTGGCAGCGGTGGCATCTTCGATGAAGTGAGGGAGCAGGGCCGCTACCAAGCCACCGGTGGCGATGAAGTTCAACATGATGGTCGAGATGACCTCGTTGACTCCTCGAGCCACCTTGAGCAATCCAGCGATGCCCGACCAGATGGCGCCCACCGCCATGGCCACCAGCAAGATGACCAAGATGTGGAGAGGGCCAGGGAGGCTGATCTTGGCTCCGACCACGGCAGCGACAAAGGCAGCTAACACGTATTGGCCTTCAACGCCGATATTGAACAGGTTCATACGGAACCCGATCGCCGCGGCGATGGCTGCAAGATAGAGCGGGGTCGCCCGGTTGAGCATGTCGACGATCGACTCCAGCTTGGTGCCGTTGGTGATCATCGTCTTGAAGGTCTCAAACGGGTCTGAACCCGAGACTGCCAACACGATCGAGGAGATCGCGATGGCGACCACGGTAGCGATGACCGGGGCGGCCAAGGTCAAGCTGACCCGTCGCAAGGTGTTCTTCATGACTGATCTCCTGTCTCGGCGAGGGCAGCGCCGGTCATATAGCTACCGAGGAGTCGGGGAGTGACCTCGGCCGGGTCGAGTTCAGCGACCAGATGGCCGTGGAACATGACGACGAGGCGGTCGGAGAGACCGATCAGCTCGTCGAGGTCGGCAGAGATCAAGAGGGTGGCGAGACCGAGCCGACGCGCTGCACGAATATCGTTCCAGACATCGGCCTGGGCGCCAACATCGATCCCCCGGGTGGGGTGAGCAGCGATCAGGACGGTCGGATCGTCGGTCATCTCACGCCCGATAATCAGCTTTTGCTGGTTTCCTCCCGACAGTGCCCGGGCGATCACGTCGACCCCGGGGCTACGGACATCAAAGTCGGATCGAATGCTCTGGGTCCGCTCGCGTGAGCCCGGCCGATCGATCCAGAACCCCTTGGAGAACGGGGTCTTGGTCTGGTGGCCCAGGGCAGCGTTTTCCCACAGAGAGGCATCGAGGAGAAGACCCTCGTGGTGGCGGTCTTGGGGAACGAAGGCGATGCCAGCTTCGCGGCGTTTGCGTACCGAGGCCCGACTGATGTCCTCGCTCATCAAGGAGATCTTGCCGCTAGCGATGTCTTCGGTGCCGATGATCGCCCCGATCAGTTCGGATTGGCCGTTGCCTTCGATACCGGCGATTCCCAGTACCTCGCCCTTATGGACGGTGAGGGAGACGCCATCGAGGCTGGGCCGCTTGTCTTCGTCAAGCACGGTGACGTTGTCGACGACGAGGGCCGGTTCATCGGTCACCGTGGATTCGGAGAGCGATGGTGTCGGCAGCTCGGACCCCACCATCAACTCGGCCAGGTCAGCGGCGGTCACCGAATCGGCATCGACGGTGGTGATCGTCTTGCCCCGCCGGATGATCGTGATCCGGTCGGAGATATCGAGCACTTCTTGGAGTTTGTGGTCGATAAAGATGATCGTCGCACCGCCCGCTTGGAGTTCGCGCAGGTTGCGGAAGAGTTCTTCGACCTCTTGCGGCACGAGCACCGCGGTCGGCTCATCGAGGATCAGGATCCGAGCGCCTCGATAGAGGACCTTGATGATCTCGACTCGCTGTTGTTCGCCAACCTCAAGCTCTTCGATGAGGTCATGAGGATCGATCGTCAACCCGTAGGCATCTCCCACCGCCTTGAGGTGGTCGGTGGCCTTCTTATAGTCGATCACGCCGAGGGCGTTGGCCGGTTCGGAACCCAGGATGACATTGTCGAGGACGGTCATCTGGTCGGCGAGCATGAAGTGTTGGTGGACCATCCCGATACCGGCTTCGATGGCATCGGTTGGTGATGAGAAGTGCACCTCCTCGCCATTGATGAACATCTGGCCCTCATCGGCCGGTTGCATCCCGTACAAGATTTTCATCAGGGTTGATTTGCCGGCTCCGTTTTCGCCACAGATGGCGTGGATCTCTCCGGGCTCAACCTTGAGATTGACGTTGTCGTTAGCGATCACACCCGGGAAACGTTTGGTGATGCCAACCAACTCGATCGCAGCAGTCATAAGGTTCTCCTGTCATCGCTTGTGCCGGGATGGCGTTCGTCCCGAAAACACCGAAGCGGAGGCCGAATTTAGTCGACCTCCGCTTCGCTGTCATATTTTTAACTATTCGCTAAATAGTTAAGGCTGTTATCAGCCTTCGGGAGCCATCGGCACCTCAATCTCGCCAGCGATGATCTTGGCCTTGTAGTCCTCCATGGTGTCGATCACGTCCTGGGTGAGGAAGTCACCGGTGGTGGCGTAGCCGACGCCCTCAGCAGCGAGGTCATAGACGATGTTGCCAGGGGTGAAGTTGCCTTCGGTCTGGGCCTTGGTGGCTTCGAAGACAGCGACATCAACACGCTTGAGCATCGAGGTCAAGATGTAGTCGCGGACATCCTCGGACGAGGTGAGGTACTGGTCGGAGTCCACACCGATCGCCCATACCTTGGTGCCGCTCGCCTCACTGCGCTCCTTGGCAGCTTCGAAGAGCCCAGCACCCGAACCGCCAGCAGCGTGATAGATCACGTCGGCACCCTGGTCGTACATGCCAAGAGCGATCTCCTTGGCCCGGTCGGCAGCGAAGAAGCCTTCAAAGTCGGGAGCCTGGGTGATGTACTGCGGGATCACGGTGATGTCGGGATTGACCGCCTTGACGCCAGCGGTGAAACCGGCTTCGAAGCGCTCGATCAGACCAAACCCACCGACACCGCCGATGAAGCCAACGGTGTTGGTCTTGGAGTTGAGGGCTGCAGCCACACCGACGAGGAAGGAGCCCTCGTTCTCGGCGAAGGTCAGGCCCTGGACATTGTCGGCGTAGGGCACGCCACCATTGTCGAAGTCGAGCATGGCCGAGTCGACCACAGCAAACTTGACATCAGGATTTTCGGCAGCTGTCGCGACGACGTCGGCCTCAAAAAGGAACCCGATGGCAAGCACGAGGTCGTGCTGGTCGGCCTGGAGCTGGAGCAGCTCGGCCCGGTTGGAACCGTCGGCATTGGGCTCAGCCTCGTTGAAGGTGATGCCCAGCTCGGCAGCGGCCCGCTCGATACCGGCAGCAGCGGAGTCGTTGAACGACTGGTCGCCACGACCGCCAATGTCAAAGGTCAAACCAACGGTGACGTCGCTCGAAGGAGCCTCTTGGCCCTCGCTCTCGGAGCCTTCGCTCTCGCTGGCGGAGCTGTCGGCCCCGGCCGCTTCGCTGGCGGTGTCATCGCCGGACTTATCGTCTGAGCTGCTACCGCACGCCGCAAAGACGAGCGAAGCAGCGATTCCGGCAGCCAGGAGACGCTTGCGCTGAATCATGGGTGTCCTCCCCTTAAGTGGAGTAAGTAGTGAAGTGTTCACGTGAACGTCCGTCAGGCTACCTGAGTGTGTCTGGCCTCGCTAAATGCAGAGCGGTGACGGTGTGGAGCTATCGGGGTTGAGATGCCAGACTGAAGAGATGGCACTGGTATTGGTCGACATCCTCGATGGCGTGGCGACACTGACCCTCAACCATCCCGATGAGCGCAACACCTTGACCGCCCCGATGGTGGACGAGATTGTGTCAGCGATGGACCAGCTCGAAGCCGACGACTCGGTCGGCGCGGTCATCGTCACCGGAGCGGGCTCAGCATTTTGTGCCGGCGCCAATCTTGGCAATCTCCAGACCGCCACCAGTGAGAGTCTCAAGATGATCTATGAGGGCTTCTTGCGGATCGCTCGGAGCCCGCTGCCGACCCTCGCCGCGGTCAACGGTCCTGCCGTCGGTGCCGGGATGAACCTGGCGTTGGGGTGTGATGTGCGCTTGGCTGCGACCAGGGCTCGGTTCGATTCTCGATTCCTCCAGATCGGTCTCCATCCCGGCGGAGGCCACACCTGGATGCAAGAGCGCATCGTCGGATTGCAGGGGGCGATGGCCGCGGTGGTGTTCTCCCAAGTGCTCGATGGGCCCGAAGCCGAGCGTGTCGGGCTGGCCTATCGCTGTGTACCCGATGATGAACTTCTCGACACCGCTCACGAGTTCGCTCGTGGGGCAGCATCGGCGCCTAGGGAGTTGGCCATCCTGGCCAAGCGCACGATTGCCGACATGGGGCAGATCACCGATCATGATGCCGCGGTCGCTCGGGAGCTGGAACCCCAACTGTGGACGATTCAACAACCCTGGTTTGATGAACGAATTCGGGCCCTGAAGGCTCGCATTTCGTCGCGTTGACGCGACCAAACCGCGACAGAATTCGCGCGCGTCCGTTACGGAAACCCTCAAAGGGCTGGCTGAATCGCGAACTAAGGTGAATCCGAGGGGGAGCACATCTCGACCGCTAAGGAGGAAGGTCGATGAGCCAGCGACATCGCACGTCCGATTCGCCAACACCGCCCAAACAGGAGCTGCGTGCCCAAGCCCACAGTGAGCGTCATCGGGTTCAGGTCGAACTCAACAAAGCAGCCCAACTCGTCAGCGCTGGCCTAGAGCCGGACGATGTTCATGAGCCCGCCAATCGGTGGCGCCCACCCCAACGCCGAGACGCTGCGGTCGCCAAGGCCAAACTGGCCAAGCAGAAGCGACGCAATCGTCGTCACTGGAAGACCAAGATGTGGAAACGGCGCACCACGGTTCGGCGTCAGAAGTTCTCCGACTGGGACGAGGAGCGTCGTTCACGCTGAGGTTGATCCGCCGATCCAACGATCGATCAGATCGTCTCGTCGTTCAGCCCATTCGGTCGAGGTGATCGCGTAGCGCACATGGTCTTCGCGCACCCCATTGATCTCCAGAAAACTCTGGGCGGTGCCTTCGTTCCTGAGACCAAGTTTGTCGACCACCCGGCGGCTGCGATGGTTGCGGGGAACGATACAGATCTCCAGGCGATGGAGATTGAGGGCATCGAAGGCATACGCCATGAGTACGGCAACCCCTTCGGCAACATAGGCATGGCCAGCCAGGTCACGGTCGATCCAGTATCCGATCGTGCCGCTCTGGGTGGCACCGCGGATCACCTGGGTGAGGTTGACTTCGCCAGCGAAGCGGTCGCCGACAAAGAGCCCGAAGGCATAGGCATGGTCAAGTTGGATGTCACGGTGCCGAATCGAGCATCGGTGTTCGAAGGCGGAGCGATCGGTGGTGGGATCGGGCAGTGTTGGGGAGCGGAGCGGTTCCCACGGCAAGAGCCAGTCAGCATTACGTCGGCGAACCTCGCGGTAGGCCCTGAAGTCATCGACACCCAAGGGCCGCAGGGCGACGCGGCGTCCGTACAGGGTCAGCGGGGGAGTCCGACGAAACCAGGACGATCGCGCCATCATGCCTCCAGGATGAAGCGAGCGCGATCGGCTTGGAGCTGGCGGAGGACCGCCACCACCACACAGGTCAGTCCCACGATGGTGTCAGGCTTGGTCAAACCAGGATGATGGCGACGCTGGTCAAGGGGCTCCATGGCGATCATGCGGAACACGTCTTCGACATCATCGCGTGCCACCACGGTCTCGCCGGTCAGATTGGGGTGTCCAGCCTCAAGCCAGACCAATTGATCGGCACCAGCGATCCGTAGCGGCCGAGCGGTCACCAGATCGGGATGGTCGGCGATGATCTCGGCGAGGGAATCGGTGACCGCCCCGATCGCGATGGTGAGGTCCTCGGGCCGCGCTGGATCATGAGCGAGATAGTGGTCGGTGAGACGGTGCGATCCCCACGGCACGGTGGCGGTGGTCGACCCCCAGGTCACAGTGGTTGCCGACTCGCCGATCGTGATCGTGACACCGCCGGTCAGCTCGTTCTCGATCCATCGGCCGATCGGATCGTCGCCTCCAGCGAGATGCCACGCCCAGTGGGCGTGGAGACACTTGACCCCGACACGTGTGCCGCCGACCCCGCCGGTGGGACGAGGACCCTCATGATCGGCGGGGATGAGCTGGTCACGTTCAGCGCCATAGCGCTCGTGGGCCGCAGCCAGTTCATCGGCATCGACCTCGGCTTCAGCCAGATCGACTCCACCGGCGGACTCGATCTGGCCGATGCGGCGAATCTCGGTGGGGCTACACAACCAGTAGAGGGTGGGCATCGGGGTGCCATCATCGAGGAAGGGAGCATTGCGTAAGACCGCGGGATCGCCGTTGGGGTCGCGCACCACCACCTCATAGCGGCCTCGGGGAGAACGACCCAAGAGTTCGGTGATCCGGGCGTGGTCGGTCATCGGCGGTATCGCCGGACGATGCTCGCCGCGGCAACGGTAGCCAGCATCACCAGTGTCATCCGCGTGCTTCGCCGAGTCGTCGAGTCGACCGGTTCGGCCGCTGGGCCGGTGATCGTCGGTGGCCACGGACGTGGACGTAGGGGTGTGGTCGGCGGCTCTGGTCGCTGAGTCCGGCTATCGGTCCAGATCGCCGCGGGGTCATCAGTCATCGTTTGGGGCATCGGTGAGGTCCTCCGCGGTGTCGATATCGGACGGGTCGCCAGGGCAGGGTATCTCGGTGACCAGATCGGGATAGTGCCGGAGCAAGGAGCGAGCTCCCTCATCGCCGGCTTCGGGAAGCAGGGGCCAGGTGATGGCTTCGAGATAGACCGGATGACCGCGACGGCCACCATAGGTGGCCACACCGATCGGACTGGGGCTGGTGATCACCTGGCGCCAGGCCTGGGGGGTCAGATAGGGCTGGTCACCGAGAGCCACAGCGATCGCCTCGGCGCCGTGTCGGGCAGCTTCGGTGATCCCGACCATCAGGGACGAGAGTTGGCCGCGTTGCCAGTCG
>PDWJ01002957.1_pt1 | contig 16917 bp, 15 predicted proteins | sample 1430881 | NCBI WGS metagenome assembly PDWJ01 (sample SAMN01162460, study PRJNA174530) | Oral metagenome, whole genome shotgun sequencing project. | biome: Marine environment; feature: Marine mammal; material: Swab sample of the gingival sulcus; isolation source: swab sample of gingival sulcus...
GTGGATATAATCGATATGGCCTGAGAGCTTGTGATCACGATTTTGAACCAGATACCGTTCTGAAGCTTTTTGGTATATTATTACCAGCAACGAATGAATCCTTTTTCTATTTTACTGAAAGTAACATTACAGCCGATTTTATAGTCGATGCGCTGGAAGAATTATGGCCGAAACTTAAAGAAAAATATACGCCGCATACTTTGGTATTGAATCTGGATAACGGACCAGAAAATAGTAGCAGACGAACTCAGTTTATGAATCGTTTGGTTAAGGCCCATGATCAGAATTAAAGCTCCCAAAGCTGCGCCGGGTTTTAAGTCACCATCAAGGCACGCCAATGGACGCATATTCGATATATGTGTCCGTTGGCGTAACGCCGAGGGCAGCTTAATAGACAAGCAGATGGGAGTTTTTATTTTGATCATGGGCCTAAGAGCCTGTTTAATAATTGATTTTGTTCTCAGTATGACAAGAAATCAGGTCAAATGTTCTGAGTTCTGGATGCCACCAGAAACCCCACATTTAGAATTGCTGCCGGGTCGGTCATTACACAGGCCTATGGTAAAAATAAGATAGAATTGCTGTAAATCCTGCTGAATGTTGACAACACCCCCGTATTTTAGTATTAAGATATAAAAATAAGGGGGGTTTTTAAATTGTTATATCGACTGGCCGAAGGGCATCTTGAAACATGGCTCAATAAATCAAACAGAAAGCCTTTGGTGCTAAGGGGTGCGCGTCAAGTCGGCAAATCTACCTTGGTCAGACAGTTTGTCCGGAAAAAGAAAAAAATACTTATTGAAATCAATCTTGAGCAAAATCTGTTCCTGGATGATGTTTTCAAAAATCTTGATACAGATGAGGCCTTAAGAGAAATAGAAGCATTGAGCGGAATACCTGTATCTGCTGCTGAAACCATACTGTTTCTTGACGAAATTCAATCCACCCCCCATGGGCTTAGGCTTCTTCGCTATTTGTTTGAAGAAAAACGTGACCTGCCTGTAATTGCAGCAGGTTCGCTGTTGGAGTTCACACTGGCGCAATATTCCTTTTCAATGCCGGTGGGACGAATCGAATATATGCACCTTGGCCCAATGACGTTCAAAGAATTTATCATGGCTGTTGACCCCCCTTTAAGCCAATATATTGAAAATTTTTCCATTCATGCGCCTTTGCCCGCTGCAGCGCATGAAACGCTTAAAAAAAGACAGCGCGAATATGTGCTTATCGGCGGTATGCCTGAAGCTGTACAGGTTTGGTGTGAATCTGAATCCATCATAGAAGTGGCAGATATCCATCGCTCTATTGCAGAAACCTACCAGGATGATTTTTCTAAATACGCCCGTTCCAGCCAGTTGGCATTGATGCAAAAAATTTTTAGAACGATTCCGAGAATTGTGGGAAATAAAGTAAAATACAGCAATATTTCCCGTGAGCATCCATCAAAAAATATGAAAACAGCCATTGATTTGCTTTCCAAAGCCAAGGTCTGCCACAAAGTTTATCACAGCCATTGCACAGGTCTCCCGCTGGAGGCCGACATCAAAGAAACTGTTTACAAATTGCTGTTTATGGATATTGGCATGATGAACCACATTTGCGGAAATGACTGGACCTTTCTCCAGTCTTTTCCAGATCATAAACTGGTCAATGAAGGTGCCATTGCCGAACAGTTCATAGGCCAGCACCTTTTATCGGCGCCACACCCCCCCCCGTTTTTATCCTATTGGGTACGGCAGGCAAAAACATCCAATGCCGAAGTTGATTATGTTATTTCCCAGGGACCATTCATTATACCCATAGAGGTAAAATCAGGGAAAAGTGGGTCGTTAAAGTCTTTACAACAATTTGTCACCCAGAAACAGATCTTTGTGGCTGTCAGATTTGACCTGAATCCTTTCAGCTTCCAGGATATTTCACATCAGATCAGTACACCAAAGGGGATCAAGTCTGCGAACTATCGATTATTATCTTTGCCCTTATACTTAGTTGAAGCCCTACCCCGGATAATAGCAGAGATAAGAACCGCTTCTGGTTTCCGGGAAACTTAGACCCATGACATTTTGAAGAGACATCCACTCTTTGACAATGTGTCCGGACACCTGCTATGTTTCAGCCGTTAACTTAACATATTGGGGTTGACGGGGCCTGCTGAGAGCCTATTTGATAATTAGGGAATCAAAGCTAACTCCATGAAAATGAGAACCAATTTTCACAAATTTTCTGTTAATAGTCGGACTATTGACATAAAATTTGGGAGAATTGGAGCCAGTTTCGTGGGATTGCAGCCGATTCATCAATTATCAAACAGGCTCTTAGGTTTGTCATTTCTATATTACCAATAAAAACAAGAACGTATATGGACGCCTATTTAAATATTGTAAGAAAAGTACTTGATCAGGGACAGATCAAGGAGAATCGCACCGGAGTAAATACCATTGCCGTTGCCGGGGCCATGTTTGAACATGACATGGCCCGGGGATTTCCATTGCTGACCACCAAATATGTGCCCTTTGCCCTTGTGGCCCAGGAACTGGAGTTTTTCATCAAAGGCATCACCGATAAAAACTGGCTGCGGGACAGAAACAACCACATCTGGGATGAATGGTGCTCACCGGCTAAGGTCACTTACGGACATGATGATGTGACCAGAAAAAAAATGATGGACGAACGGGAACTTGGCCCCATTTACGGGTTCCAGTGGCGGCATTTTGGCGGTGGATACCAGGCCTGGGATAAGGCACCGGTTCCGGCCGGGGTGGATCAGCTAAAACACCTGGTGGCCACGCTGGAAACAAATCCCGATGACCGGCGGATGATCGTATCTGCCTGGAACCCCGTGGATCTTCACCAGATGGCCCTGCCACCCTGCCACTACGGCTTTCAGGTCACCGTCATCAATGGACGGCTTAATCTGTTGTGGAACCAGAGATCCGTGGATACAGCCCTGGGGTTGCCCTTTAACATTGCAAGCTATGGGCTTCTCCTAACACTTCTGGCCCTGGAATCAGGTTTTAAACCCGGCACCCTTGTGGGCTTTCTGGGCGACACCCATATTTATGAAACCCACGTGCAGGGACTGAGACAACAGCTTGAAAGAAAGCCCTTTGCACTACCTGGTATAGAAAACACACCTTTTAGTTCTATTTTTGACTGGCAGTACAAGAACACTGTTTTAACAGGCTACCAGCATCACCCGGCTATCCGGTTTGACATTGCGGTTTAGGCCCATGGTCACAATAAAATCTGCCGCAGATACGCCGGATTTTAAGTGGCCATCAAGGCACGTTAAAGGATACTATAAAATAAATATGTCAAATAGCTTCACGAGTACGAACCAAATCATAGTGAACCTTACCTGCGTAACGGCACTTAAAAGCCCTGCAAGACAGTAGAGTCCCCAGGGCTTTTTTTTTACATACCGGTTGGTTATGGCCGTTTAAAGATCTTCAATAGCTTTTTGGAGTTCAGGCATAAAATCAAGGATATCTTCCACAATCCCCACATCAGCCACTTGAAAGATCGGTGCTTTGGGGTTTTTGTTCACAGCAACGATAAGGGGATTGCCCTTGATGCCGCCCATGTGCTGGAAGGAACCAGAAATCCCCATGGCCATATAGACTTTGGGCTTAACGGTCAGGCCGGAGGTACCGACCTGACGGGATTTTTCAAGCCATTTGGCGTCAACGATGGGACGTGAACAGGAAACCACGGCACCCATGGCGTCAGCCAGGTCCTGGGCAACTTCGATATTGTCTTCATCTTCAATACCACGGCCAATGGACACCAGAACATCAGATTTGGTGATATCAACATCGCCGACTTCAGCTTTAACCACTTCCAGGAAGGTTCTTTTGGCTGAAAGGTCACCAGCATCACCGGATTTATCAACCACGGAACCTGAAGCGCCACCATCAACCGGCGCAAACGCGCCTGGACGGATGGTGATGACAGCACCGGCAGCGGCATCGCAGGTTACATGGGTGGAAACAGCACCGCCCAGTTCCTGGCGGATAAGTGTCAAGGTCGCACCATCCATGCCTTCAAAATCAACCACGTCAGCGGCATAGGCGGAATCCAGCTTGACGGACAGGCCAGGGGCCAGGTCCATGCCGAAGGTATCATGGGCCAGCAGCACAATGGCATCGGCCGGGATAATATTGGTCAACACGTTTCTCACGACCTCGGCATTGGGATACGCCAGGGCGGTATCGTCTATTTTGATCACTTCCGCATAGGTTTTGGTCAGTTCGTTGGCCACCTTGTCCAGATCAGCACCGGAACCGGTAACCACAGCAGTCAAAGAGGCACTGGCATCAATCTTTTTTGCAGCATCCGGGAATTCCAGGGCCACATCTTCGGCGAGCCCGTTTTTAAATGGAACATATGCAAAAATCTGTGTCATGATTAAAGACCTCCTTTGGCTTTCAGCTTCTCAATCAGTTTTTCAATAATTTCATCGGTGGAGCCTTCAAGCATTTCAGCGCCATCGCCCAGATCAGGTACAAAGTAATCCACGCGTTTGGTCTTTGCACCGGCCTGCCCCAGGTTGCCTGCATCCAGACCAAGGTCTTGTGCATCTTTTACAGGGATCTCCACACTGGCCACCTTACGGATGCCGCGGATGCCCACATACCGGGGTTCGTTGATGCCGGTCTGGATGGAAAGCACGCAGGGCAGCTCAATTTCGTTCATTTCCTGGTTTCCGCCCTCGATTTCCCGGCCCACTTTGATTTTGCCATCACCGGGTTCAATCTTGTTCACCAAAGACGCATAGGGGTAATCCAGCATGGCCGCCAGCATGCCCCCCACCTGACCCGCGCCTTCATCGGCCTGGGCCCCGGTAAGAATCAGATCATAATCGCCTTGTTCAACTTCCGCTTTGAGAATGGTGGCAAGACCTTTACCGTCAGACCCTTCAAAGGCGTCATCAGAAAGCAGAATACCGTTATTTGCACCCATGGCCATTTCACGCCGCAGGACCTCTTCAGCCTCATCATCACCCACAGTGACAACCGTGATATTGCCGCCCAGGTTATCCACAATCTGGATCGCCTCTTCAACAGCATAGTTGTCCCACTCGTTCACGGAATACACCAGATCATCACGATCCAGATCGTTTCCTTCGGAATTGAGTTCAAATTCGTTCTCAGCAGTATCTGGAACGCGTTTGACGCATACCAAAATGTTCATTACTTTTCTCCTTAAGCTTGTTTTGTCGTCTGCCGGACTCAGGTGACCATGGGGCTTATGGAACCCAACCCGGCAGATAATGATTATGCTAAATGTTCCTCAATGAGTTGTGTAAAATCAATGGCTTCCATCTCGCCTTCTTTTCCGGCCACCTTAATGGCATCCTGGATATTCACCAGACAGAACGGACAGGCCGTGACAATTACATTGGCCCCGGCTTCTGCGGCCATATTCACCCTGAGAACCCCCATGCGGGTCTCTTCTTCGGGCTCATAAAACAACATCAGGCCACCGCCGCCACAGCAAAAGGAGCGGTCACGGCTCTTTTCCAGCTCCACCCGTGTCAGGCCTTCAATGGCATCCAGGGCCTGTCTCGGGGCTTCATAAATACTGTTGTGGCGGCCAAGATAACAGGGATCATGATATACATATACCTTATCCCGCTCTGTACACGGTTTCATGGGCAGATCACCAGATGCTGTCTTTTCAGCCACAATTTCACTGATATGCTTGACAGGGGGCAAGCCTGTATAATCTTTTTTCAACGCATTCAATGCATGGGGATCAGCCGTGACAATCTGCTTAACACCGGATTCAAGAATGGCTTCGGTATTCTGGGCTTTGAGCTCCTGGTAGAGCATCTCCTCCCCAAACCGGATCACTTCATTGCCGCTGTCTTTTTCACCTTTACCTAGGATGCCGAAGTCCACACAGGCCTTCTCAAGAATAATGGCGGTCCTGCGGGCAATCTCCTGAATATTATCGTCGTATGAGGTGATACTGTCTACAAAATAAAGGGTATCGGCAGTCTCCTTGCCCAGATCTTTGACGGTATGGGTTTGAGCAAAGGTTTTTTCCTTGGCCCAGTCCGCCCGTTTCTTTTGGGTTTTACCATAGGGATTGCCACGTTTTTCAAGGGCTTTAAGGGGTTTTTGCAGGGACTGGGGCACCATGCCCTCATCCACCATACCACGGCGCAGGTCAACCATCTTATCAATATATTCGATCCCCAGGGGACATTCCTGTTCACAAGCCCCACAGGTGGTGCAGGACCAGATTTCATCGGCTGTATAAATATCTTCCACCAGAAGCTTGGGGGAATTATAGATCACACCGGACTTGATGGGATAGTTCTTAAAAATAAGATCCCTGGCCTTAATGGTGATGAACCTTGGGGACAAAGGACGGCCTGCCGCATTGGCAGGGCATTGGTCGGAACAACGGCCGCAGTCGGCACAGGAGTAAAAATCAAGCATATGCTTCCAGGTGAAATCCTCAAGTTTTTTAACGCCAAAGGATTCCAGATCATCCAGTTGCGCATCGGAAACACCGTATTGCACCGGCTTGATATTGCCCTTTTTCACCCGCATGAAAAAGACGTTGAAAAAAGAGGTAATGACGTGAAAATGCTTGCCCAGGGGCAAAAAGCATAGAAAAAAGAAAAAGGTGATATCATGCACATAATACATAATGATGTGCAGCGCCTGGAGGCTTTCCAGGGATGCAACCTCCAATATTTTTGAAAAAATCCAGACCAGAGACAAAGGTGCCAGAAAATGTGCTTCACCAAGGCTTTGGTGATTGTAGGCGACGGCTGCCGCTTCAAACATACTTTCTGAGATCATCAGGGTAGAGATGATGCCCAGAACAAACACCGCCTCAGCCGTATGGTCATGGCCATATTGTTCAGGCACGGCATAACGGGCAGGCTTGATGATGCCCCGGCGGTAAGCTGCGATGATGCAGGCCACAAGAACGGCGGTGGCTGCGTAATCTTTCAACACATTATAAACAGCGCCAAGACAGCCGCCAAATCCAGGCAGCACAAATCCGTCGGACAGGCCGATAATGACAAGGCTGGTGGAGCGCAAGGAGAGGATTAAAAAACCGGCAAATATAATCATGTGGAGTACGCCTGCCAGCATATATCTGGGCTGACGGATCTGTCCCAGCCAGACAACGATGATATTTTTAATCCGTTCAGGCATATTGTCAAAACGATAGTCAGGGTTGGCCCGGACCAAAGGGGCAACTCTTCGTGCCATGATGTAGGTAAACAGCCCGACACCGATGACCGGCAGAAGAAATGAAAAAATCACAGTTGGAAAAAAACCGAACAAAAAATAATTAGCCGGGGCAATGATCGTAGCCATACTTTAGTTTACCTCCCTCTTTCTTTTCTGAAAATACTGCATCCTTCTGTTAAGCCTGATCATCCAGTTTCCAGGCCCATGGTCAAATTCAAGGTGGACATTGAGCAAATCAGCAAAAACCGGATCACCAAGTTAAATGAGTAACGGATCATCCGTGTAATAATAAAATCGTGAAAATTAACAATAGATCCTTGAAAATGTCAAGTTTTGTAATGTTTTCCAACAGTAGAAGTTATTATATTAATATATTGAACCCCCGGAACCTTATTCATTTCTTTTGTTGAACTTGATTTTAGGTTATTTTAATGTAAAAAGGTTATAATTCCTAACCATTTTTATCTTAACATACGAGAGGATTTTATCATGACCCATGCACACTCCGAAGAATACCGCAAACTGCTTGATTACGGCAGACCCCCCAATGTGAAAAAGTGCTTCCCCAGTTCAAAGGCCTTAATTGTCAGTGGAAAATATATTGACCGGGCCATGCTGACCAAAGGCAGCTGCATGACCATTGCGGCCAACGGCAGAAATGCCTTTGCCATCAAAGGCGCCCTGGCCGCTGCCCAGCGCGCCAACGCGGCCATTATCATTGAAATTGCACGCTCCGAGGGGGGCACCGGCGCCTATTGCGCCACCAGCCTTTGGAACATTGCAAGACAAACCGATGCCTATATGAATGAAATGGGAATAACTGTTCCCGTAGCCATACATGCAGACCATTTCGGCATAAAAAAAACCGAAGATATTGAACCGGCAAAAACCGAAATCCAGTCTCTATTTGATGCCGGCATTACGTCCATTGCCATTGACGCATCCCACATGCCCGATGATCAGAATCTTTTGGCCAATATCGAATTAAATCCCTATGTACCTGAGTGGGCAGGCCTTGAAACCGAGGTGGGTGAGATAAAAGGAAAGCTGGGCCTTTCAACCGCTGAAGAAGCGCTGTTTCTGATCCAGGGACTCAATGCCCACAGCATTTTTCCGGACTGGATCGCCCTGAATAACGGCACCACCCACGGCATTGAACAAAGCGATGCAGGCATCAATGTCGATTTGACCGCAGAAATACATGGGGCCCTGGCTCCCTACGGAATTTCCGGTGCCCAGCACGGAACATCAGGAAACAATTCCGAGCGGCTGCGCCAGATCGCCCAAAAGACAAAAACCACAAAGGCCAATGTTGCCACAGCCCTTCAGATGATCTCCTGGGGGGTGAAGGTAAATGATTTCGGCAATGCCATTATGGATGAGTCGGGCAACTTCATCAAAGAGGCCGGCAAAGGGGTCTCCCAGGCCACCTGGGAAAAGATGTGCGCGTTTGCCGCAGCCAATGACTGGAAAAAGGGAAATTTTAAAAAACTGAACAGCCCCTTTGAAAACATTCTGACGGCCCAGGATGCATCAATTCGGGAACGAATGGTCAAAGGCGTTGAAGATTTCGTGTTTACGCTGCTCACAGATGTATTCAACGCCACAGATACAGCGGACCTGGTAAAAAAACAAATTCTTGAAACCCAATCCCATATGCCTGGCTTCAAAGCACAAAAAATTGAAGAAAAAGATGAATGGACCCGGGAAAAAATTATTGACAAAGCCTCCAAAATCACTTCAGATAAAGGCCCTGAAGGGGATTTTGATGATTAACAAAAACTTCTAAAGTTTTAATTTTATCAAGCCGATACTGGGTTTACGGAGAAAATTAAAATGCAGATACCATCATACCAAATACAAAATGTATTGAAAGTTTATTCAAGGCAATTCAGCCAGGGTAAACTGCTGAGGAAGAATAAATTCAGCGATGCCGGCAAGGTTTCTGCGGACAGTGTCAGTCTCTCATCGGAAGGTAAGCGTCAGACCATTATAGATAAGGTTGCAAGCAGCATTGTTGATAAGATTATCAATGAAGGCCCCAATGAAAAAGATAAGGCTCAGATCACTGATCCAATTGAAAAAGAGCTAGGAAAAAAAATTGATTTTACCAAAGGGCGAAATCAGTTCTTTTATACCTCGATTGATGAAAACAATAATAAGATCGTCCAAAACTTATCCGTGGAAGACTCCAAATTTGTTGTAGAACGGATGACGGAATTGGCACGCCAGGTGGCTGATTCCAACATGGAATCCCAGGAGGGTGTTTAATATGAAAATTAATTCCACACAGCAGTATATCAATCAAAGTTACGCTGCCGGTAATGCCAACACCACCGCCACTACTTCGGCGGATCAGGCCAAACAATCTGAAGAATCTCTTTCTGACAGCATCAATCTATCCTCCACCACCAGGGATCTTCAGATCATTTATGCCGCGTCTAGCGAAGAACCCAAAGACAGAGCCCAGAAGGTTGAGGACCTTAAACAACAGGTTCAGTCGAATCAGTACACAGTGAATGCCGAGCAGGTAGCAACAAAAATGATCGACGCCATTATGATCAAAGTGGATTAGGCCCATGGTCAGAATTAAATCGGCCACAGATGCGCCGGATTTTAAATCGCCATCAAGGCGGGCCAATGGACGCATACTTGATATATGTGTTACGTTGGCGTACGTAACGCAGAGGGCGGCCTAAGAGTCTGTTTGATAGTTGATGAATCGGTCGCAATCCCATGAAAATGGCTCCAATTCCCCCAAATTTTATGCGAATAATCCCGCTATTAACAGAAAATTTGGAAAAATTGGTTCTCATTTTCATAAGATTTCGCTTTGATCCCCTAATTACCAAACAAGCTCTTAAAAATTTGCAAACAGTGGGCACACTTGTTGCATATTTCTTCCTTAATAAAAAAGGAGGGCAAATATGACCAATATTAACAACATCCAAAGCATCACCCAAAGAGTAGATAGTCAGTCAACCAAAGTCTCCAAAACCAGTGGACAGGCACAAGGATTTGAATCTTTGCTCAATTGCGCACTGGGCAAAACACAGGAATCCGAACAAGGATTCCAGGCCAGCGAACTGGGTGAAATCCCTGCACTGACTTTTGACATCCAAACGGTATCTTCCATTGTTACGAATAAAACCGACAAGCTGCTGAGCACCCTGGAAAACTATGCATCCAAACTGTATGATACCAATATCACTTTGAAAGATATTGAGCCTGTGCTTAAAGAACTTAATGAGGACGCCGCATCTTTACTCGAAGAAACGTTGTCACTTGGAAAAGATGATCAAGATCTTATAGATATTGCCACCAGCACGGCTGTTACTGCGAAAACCGAATATCTGAAATTCCAAAGGGGTGACTATCTGTAGACAAAAAACTAGAAGGGCCTGACGTTATGCTTTTGAAGACGGCAGGTATTATTTTGTGAACACATTTGTTTGGCTGCCTGCCAATACTTCTCCTTCTCTTCGGGGAGCATCTGTTTTAAATCAAGGCCCTGTTTCTCAATGACAGCTTCCATAATTCTGAACCGTTCTTCAAATTTTGACGTGGACCGGTAAAGTGCTGTTTCAGGATGAAAACCGGCAAATCTTGCCACATTGACAAGGGAAAAAAGGATATCACCAAATTCAAGTATGGCATCATCCTGGTCCATGGAGAGCGCAGCTTCAAATTCACGTATTTCTGAAACTGCCGTCTCCAGCACCTGGCCCAGGTTTTCCCACTCGAATCCGGCTTTAACTGCAGATTTGGAAACTTTCAAAGCCCGCAGCAATCCTGGCATCCCGTCAGGCACATTATCAAGGGCAGAGCGGGGTTCAGATGTGCCGCAACCAGCCTTTTCCCCAGCCTTAATCGCTTCCCATTGTTTATTCAACCCATCTTCGGATGTAATCCGGCTGTCACCATAAACATGGGGATGACGGCGAATCATTTTTTCAGCCACGGCGTTAACCACCCGGTCAAAGGAAAACCTGCCTTCGCCGGTATAAATTTCCATAATAAAGAGTATCTGGAAAAGAACATCTCCAAGCTCCTCTACGATGTTCTGCTCATCATCTTTGACAATGGCTTCTTCCAGTTCATATAACTCTTCGGCCAGGCACTTCCACATGGTGGACGGGGTCTGTTTCCTGTCCCAGGCACATCCGTTCTCCCCCCGGAGCCTTCGAATAATATCAAGTAAGGGAATTATTGTTTCCACGTTTTTCTTAATTCTTTCAAGTAGTTACTGAAATCCGTTTTAATATTCCGGGAAATAAACAGGGTCAGGGCATCTGAAACCTGGGCAAGGTAGGGTGCCGTGCGGGACGCCGCCATATGCTTACTACTGTTGGGTACAAAACTTGTGATTATTATAAAAATGACGGTTGTGATAAGTATGCCTTTGGCAGCCCCAAAGATGATGCCAAATGTTGCGTTCACCCAGCTTAAAAACACAATTTTCAACAATTTGTGAATCAGGGCGGCCACCAGGCCCACAGCAATGAGAATCAGACAGAATAAAAGAAAAAAACAGATCAGCTTTTGAAGCTGCGGTGATGAAATCCATGAATCAATATAAGGAGTCAACTGGGGATAATAGGTATTGGCCCCGTAAAAACCGGCCACAACCCCCACGATACCGGAAATTTCCCGGACCAGACCCTTAAAGCCCCCTCGCACAAGGCAAAACCCCACAATGATCAATACGCAAAGGTCAAAAAAATTCATACGTTCCCTTAGTTTTATCAAATTTCAAAAGTAGTGCCTGAACCACACCCCGTATTTGGGCGCAAAGTCTCCCAGATGCAAGGCCTATAAAAATTTTCAACCGAAATTACAATTGGCAATCAGGATTGGAAATTTTTCTGTAAGGCCCATGGTCAGAATTAAATCTGCCATAGATGCGCCGGGTTTTAATTCGCCATCAAGGCACGCCAATGGATGCATATTGGCTATATGTGTCCGTTGGCGTAACGCCGAGGTCGGCTTAAAAGATAAGCAGATGGGCGATTTTATTTTGACCATGGGCCTAAGTCGCATATAGGTGACTTTTCGCCTAAACACTAAGTATGGACAAATAACAGCAGGGTAACTTACCCGTCAAGATTTTTATTGACCTTTAAACCAATAAAATGCACCCTATATCACATGAAAAATCTTGAGTTCCAGAACATTACCCTTGCTCAGAAACTCTTTGGGGCACACAATACCAATCTGAAAAAAATTGCCCGGACCTTTGATGTTGAAATAAACTCAAGGGGGGGGAGCATTTCAGTCAGTGGTTCAGAGAAAAACACAGACAAAGCCATTGATCTGATCAGGCAGCTTTATGACCTTGTGGAAGAAAAAATACGGTTGACGCCTGCTGTTCTGGATGCAGCCATCAATGCGGTTCAACAGGGTAAGGACACCCACTTAAAAAAAATTTTCACCACAACAATAGCGGTCACTGCCAAAAACAAGCCCATTACCCCCCGAACACCTACCCAGCTGACATACACCGAAGCCATAAAATCCAATGACATCCTTTTCGGCATTGGTCCGGCCGGTACCGGTAAAACCTACCTTGCCATGGCCATGGCCGTTGCAGCCTTCACAAAAGGGGATGTAGAAAAAATTATTCTCACCCGTCCTGCCGTGGAAGCCGGAGAGGCATTGGGTTTTCTTCCCGGAGATCTGGCGGAAAAAATAGATCCATATTTGCGGCCCCTATATGATGCCCTGTATGATATGCTTGATTTTGAGAAAGCCAGAGCCTATATTGAGCAGGCAACCATTGAGATCGCACCCATTGCATTTATGAGGGGCAGAACCCTGAACAACGCCTTTATCATCCTGGACGAGGCCCAGAACACCACCTCCCAGCAGATGAAAATGTTTTTGACCCGGATTGGATACGGTTCAAAGGCGATTATTACAGGCGATATGACCCAGACAGACCTGCCCGGAGGAAAAAAATCAGGGCTGGTTGAAGCCAGAAAACTGCTTGCCCGGATCAGGGGGATCTCATTTATAGAATTCTCAAAGGAAGATGTTGTCAGGCACCAGCTAGTGTCCGACATCATAGACGCTTATGAAAAAGGCAAATAATCAGGGTTGGTGCAAGCAGTCTGTGCAAGTCCTGTCATCCACCCCGTATCTCCCGTCGGTACTGTTTCTTCTGGTGGTGGGTCTGTTTGTTCTGGCCCAGACATTTGACCATACCACTGAATCATATATATATAAAATAGGGGATGTGGCAAGCAGAGACATCAAAGCGCCCAAAGATTTCTTTATAGAAGACAAGGCCACCAACCTGGCCAAAATGGATTATGTCAAAACATCCATTAGAACGGTCTATGATTTTGATGCCAACCTGTTAAAAAATATAACAGACAACATTATATCGGCTATGCGTTTTGGACGACGGATGTTCCAGCCCCAGGACAATGCCCTGGTCTATGTCCCACCTGAGTTTTTGGGTCCCACCTTTTCCATGGCCCTGGCATCCAAACCCGAATTTGAGAAAAAGCTGGGCATAGAAATTTCCAAAGGTGCATTCCAGCTTCTGTTTAATGAAAAATTTTCCGAAGAGATTACAGGACACCTCACTGCCATTATCGGCACTATCCTGACCAACGGGGTTGTAAGCAACAAAGAAGTTCTTCTGACTGAAGAGGAAAAAGGCATTACCCTGAGAACAATTCAGTCTCACAAGGAACGTATTATTGCCAACCTCAATGTATTCTACGGACCAGACCAGGCCAAGACCATGGTAAGGGTTGTAGGGCTGCCCATCCTGAAAAGCGTCAACTATAGTCTGGCCAACCTGATTGTGGATATCTGCCAGCGGCTTTTGCGGCCCAATATCACCCTGAATAAAAATGAAACGGAAAAACGTATCAGCCAAGCCCAGGCACGCATCAAACCCACCCTTTACCAGATCAAGGCAGGTGAAATGATCATCCGGGAAGGGGAACGGGTTGATGAGCTCAAACTGGTTAAGCTCAACGCCTTGAACGAACAGGTCGAGGATAAAGATGTTATCATGACCATTACCGGCATCTGCATGTTCGCCAGTCTTTTGCTGTTTGTGGTTTATTTTCTGTACCTCAAAAATCATCCAAAACTTGGCCGGGACATCAACAAACACATGACCTTTCTGACCCTGGGCCTTTTACTTTATATCGGAGTTACCCAACTTGCAGTGTACATTGCCCACGCCTCAAATCCGGAAATATCCGGCAAAATAGCTTCAAGCGCCATATATATGGTGGTACCTTTGCCGGCCGCAGCCATGATCACCTGTATTTTTCTAGGGTTTGACATCGCCCTGTATTTTTCTTTGGTGCTTTGCAGTTTATGCACCATATCCTTTGGCTGTGAATTCCAGGTCTTTTTGTTCTTTTTTCTGTCCAGCATCACAGCGGCTTACTGGATCAAAGAACGCAGTGAGCGTCATCATTTCATTGTTGCCGGGTTCAAACTGGCTTTGTTCAATGCATGCCTGGCTATTGCTCTTGGTTTTTTCATGCCTGCCCAGGTACTGCCCTGGGGGGTATTGCTTAAACAGATGACAATGGCTGTGGGAGGTGGTATATTTGCAGCCATTCTTACGGTAGGATTTACACCGTTAATCGAAGTCCTGTTCAATTACACCACGGCGGCAAAATTGCTGGAATTTTCAAACCTGGACCAGCCCCTGATTAAAAGGTTAATGATTGAGGCCCCGGGTACTTACAATCACAGCGTCATTGTCGCAACCCTTGCCGAAGCAGCGGCATCCGCCATCAATGCAGACAGTCTCAAGGCCAAAGTCATGGGATATTACCATGATATCGGCAAACTGGACAAAACCATGTATTTTATTGAAAATCAGGCAGACGGGCGCAACCGTCATGATAAGCTTTCCCCATCCATGTCTGCATTAATCCTTATCGGTCATGTTAAAAAAGGCGTAGAAATAGCAAAAAAACACAAACTGGGCAATGAAATTGTGGAAGGCATTATCCAGCACCACGGGACATCTCTGATAAAATATTTTTATAACAAAAGTGTGAACGCCGGAAATGAAAACATTAATGAAGAAGATTTCAGATACCCAGGCCCCAAACCCCAGACAAGGGAGGCGGGTATTGTCATGCTCGCGGATGTGGCAGAAGCCGCGACCCGGGCACTGGAGCGCCCGACTCCATCCAGAATCCAGGGCCGTGTAAAAGGGCTGATCAATGACATATTTGCCGACGGCCAGCTCGAAGAATGCGAAATGACACTGAAAGATCTGCACCAAATCGCCAAAAGTTTTAATACGATTTTAACCTCTATCCATCACAGCCGCATCGAGTACCCTGACAAGCCCCAAGACAAAAGACAGGATAAAAAGCAGGACAACAAGAATGGGAAACCTAAAGATACTGATAGACAACCACCAAAGGGAGAGCCTGCTGACGCCCTCCCTGTACAAAAAGACAGAACAGATCTTAAACGCCTTGGGCTGTGATAACCACGAAATATCCATTGTAATTACGGATGATGCACAGGTCAGGGATCTGAACCGGAAATACCGGGGCAAAGACGCTCCCACCAATGTTCTCTCCTTTCCCATGCAGGAAGGAGAATTTTCAGATATTACCCCAGGGCTTCTCGGGGATGTGGTGATCTCCCTTGATACAGCGCGGGCCGAAGCCCTGGCGGCAGGAATTTCCACAGATGAGCGGATGTCTCAATTATTGATACATGGCATTCTCCACCTGATTGGGTTTGACCATGAATTGGATGAGAAGCACGCCCGTGTAATGGAAGAAAAGAGCCTGGAACTACTAAAACGTATTGAAGGCAACCCGAATCTAACTGCAATTTAAAGGATATTAAAATGGCTGAATTAGCAGTCAATGTCGACCATGTGGCAACGTTGCGCCAGGCAAGGGGGGCCAAATACCCGGAACCGGTTCATGCCGCCCTAACCGCAGAAACCGCCGGGGCAGATGCCATTGTGGTGCACCTGCGGGAAGACCGCCGCCACATCCAGGAACGAGATGTCCGGCTGATTTCCCAGACAATAAAAACCCGATTGATACTCGAAATGGCAGCCACCAGTGAAATGCTGGGTATTGCCCTGGACATCAAACCCGAAACCGTCACCCTGGTACCTGAAAAAAGAGAGGAGCTGAGCACCGAAGGTGGGCTTGATGTGATTACCCATATGGAACATATCCGCCAGGCCGTAATCACACTGAAAAATGCTGGAATCAAGGTCTGCATTTTCATTGACCCTGAACTGGATCAGATCAAAATGGCCCACAGAATTAATGTCGACGCCATTGAAATACATACCGGTGTATTCTGCGATGCCACAACTTCGTATGACCGGGAAAAAGAATATTCAAGGATTGTGGATGCAGCAAAAATCGGTACCCGCCTGAACTTAAGCGTCCATGCCGGACACGGAATCTGCTATCATTCGATCAAGGCATTTAAGGGGTTGCATGAAATTACTGAATACAGTATCGGACATGCCATCGTATCAAAAGCAGTCATGACAGGAATGGGCACAGCCGTCAGGGATATGGTGCGATTAATTAAAAATCTGTAATTTATATTGGGTGCGGCGGTGGCCCCAAAAAAACTGGACAATGTGTTAAGCTATAAGTCAGACTCAAAAAGCAGGAGGATCTGATAATGAGTAAAAAGCGTAAAACACACCGTGCCCAATTCAAGG
>PDWJ01004638.1_pt1 | contig 16917 bp, 16 predicted proteins | sample 1430881 | NCBI WGS metagenome assembly PDWJ01 (sample SAMN01162460, study PRJNA174530) | Oral metagenome, whole genome shotgun sequencing project. | biome: Marine environment; feature: Marine mammal; material: Swab sample of the gingival sulcus; isolation source: swab sample of gingival sulcus...
AGTCGGCACGGAAGTATCAGCGGCCTCAGGCTTTTGCTCTTCGGCGATTCCCCAGACATCAGGGGACTGAACGCCGGGGAATTTCCAGATACTGCGAACCTCCGCTATTCTGGTCAGCCCCTTTTGAACTGCGGCCTTTTGTTTACGTTCCACATCCGGGAACAGGAAAGGCCAGAGGGATAAAAGCACCGCCCCGCTCACAAGCAGCAAGACGACACCATAGACAATCATTAGTATTTTTCTGCTTTTCATCTATCCCCGGCCTCGGCAAAACCTACCAGCAGGCCGCGGGCCTGGAGCTTTTTTCTCTGGACGGAAAGGGTGAGATTTTCCAGTATCATCAGTTCCCTGTTGTTATACACGGAAGAAAGAAAACCCGTGAACTCTTTCTCGCTCCCGGAGAAAGAAAACGCAACCGGGAGTCTGCTATATCCCCCCTGTTCGGCAACCGAGATTTCTCCCATGGTAATGCTCTTCACCTTCAGTTCATGTTTTTTTAACAATGCATTTACCTGTTTCTGCATCGCCAGCAATGGATTTTTTCCTTTCCCCGGCAGAAACAGATGCTGCTGATTGTCTTTTGCAGTCTCCTCACCCTGCTTTTCAAGAGTGGTTATATCCCGCCTTTTGTTCATTATCTCTTCTGCCTTGCGCTGCAAGCGAAGATTACGCTGAAAATCTGTCAGCAATGAGGCATTACTGGCGGTATACGGATCAACCACCCATATCTTCAGCAGGCACAATGCCCCCAGAATCACGATCCAGTTTTTTATTTTTTTTGAAGTTTCGGCCTTCTGCCTGCTCATAATTACCGCCCTATGCCTGCCCGCCCTTCTTTTTTGTAGCTGTCAGTCCGGGAAAGGTAATGGCGTAGACGGCCTTTTCCATACCGGATTTCTTATCCTTGATAACAGCCCCCCTGATCCTGATATTGCTCATCAACTGTTCCTTGTGTAACTGTTCCAGTAGATGGGTGGCACTGTCAGTTAATGCGGTAAACTCCACCCCGGATCTGGTGCCATTCCATCGCAGCAGCCGACCGCCGTCCCGGCTGATTACAGTACTCACTGTTACATAGACAGGGATCTGGGAAGATGCCTGCATTTCCTTTTTAACAAAAGAACTCCATTTTCTCTCGGAATCCATAAATTTTTTCTGGCTTGCCAGCAGGGGCCGCACCTGTTTCTGCACCATTGCTGTTTTTTCCTTCAGCAAGCCAACCCTGCGCTCCAGGTTCCAGGTGACAAAAACACTGATACCCATGGCCACAACCAGTGATGCTGCAAGCAGGGGGAGGAGTTTTGCCAGAAAGATTTCCCACCATTGCTCCCGGGAAGGGGAGGAACACCAGAACCCCTGCAACTCAAGGGCAGAGAGTTTTTTTATTCCTGCACTTTGAAGTTCCCTGCTGTTTTTTTCGGTCAGCTCAACAACCTCTGGTCGATTCAGATTATGTTCTCTGGAGACCAGGGTAGCAATTCTCTGTTCATCCAGTGTCCAGTCACCAAACATATACTGACCAAGCAGCCTGCCCTGGCGAACCACAGAAATTTCTGTAGCAGAGGCGCTTCTGGTAACAAGCAGTGTTTCCCCCTTCTGCCCTCTGCCTGCTGCCGCAAACAGCATACCTGCCGGAAAAACCAGCTCACCGTCCCTGGTTTCTCCTTCTGAACATCGTACAAACCATATCAGCAATTCCGGCTTTTGAACCAGATACACCGTCTGATAGACAGCAAACGGAGACTCGGCCCCATAGTTCAAATCGACAAACTGTCTGGTTACCGTAACCCTTGGCGGAAGATTGCGGCGTATAAAATAGCAGTCTTTTGCTGAAACCACCCTTATTTTTGAGGAGTTCTTCTCAAAAAAACGGGATAAAAGCTGTCCAAACCCAAATTTCATACTATAGCCCCTTCGCCCAGGTCAGTACCCTGAACGGACCAAGCTCATCTTCTAAAAACAGGACATCTGCACGTATTGTGGACCGGGCTTTTTCGACAACAGTTTCGACATGAAAGCGGACAGCCTGCGAAGGGAAGCCAAAACCAGAGATTGTAAGCCGTTCCCTGGCCGAGCCTAAAACTGTTTCCATTTCTTCGGTAACAAAATGCCCCCTTGCCCTGCGAAGGGCCACAAGCCTTTCCGCTTCGTCCTCGGAAATTCCAAGCACGGCGGCCAAACCCAACGGTCCCATTGTCTGTATATTGTAGCCCCCGACAGGAGTTATTGTCAGTTCGGGTAAAATCTTCTGCATGTATTCCGGTTTTACTCCCCTTATGAGGGAAAACTCTTCAGGAGTCTGAAGAAAGATACTATTCCTGGGTTTGTAGCCCGTTTGCGCATCCTGAACATAATACCAGCGTTCCGCGCCATTGGGAAATTGAAGATCATCACTGTCCTTCCAGTCTGCAAAACTATCCTTAATGACCGCAACTTCCTCAAAAGGGAGCCCTGCGGCAGCCAGAAACCTTGCCAGATCGTGTCTGGCGGCAAAAAAAAGATTAAAACACCCAGCCAGATCCTGAAGGCTGAATGTTGTTTCTCCCTTTACCGGCAGCTTTGCTGTATAGCGGCTCCCATCCAGACGAATATTTGCCGGTACACCAAATTCACGAGGGATATTACCCAAAACAGAAGAAGAAGTAAATGTTCCGGTAGCCACCGCATATTGAAGTAATTGCATGGCAGACTCATTTGCGACTTCCGCCTCCATTTTATAGATGATGTTTCCGGTGGCCTCGACATTTTCGGAGTACATCTGCACAACCCAGGCCGCACCGGACAGCAGGATCAGACAGACAACCAGGACAAAAACCATGGCCGAGCCGCCCTGACTATAGAGGATTTTACCACAGCCGGTATACCAATACTTTCTGCCTGCTGCCCTGCCGGCCGGAAGCGGCAGATACCTGAAAAAGGGAAAATGCTCAAACATCCTGGTTAAGGAGTAAAAAAGATTGCATTTTCTCATAATAAAAACTCTTCACGGTAAAAAAATACTCCTCGGAATGGCCATCACGATATTGCAGCTCCATTGATATTTCAGAGGGGAATTTTGACCAGGGTTTTTCATTATCAATAATCTTGTAACGATAATAAAATTTCAGGCCAGCCACCTTAGCAAAAAGTACTGAGGGGTTGTCAGTATCGGGAAGGGCTGGTGAGAGATAATCAACCCCTCCTTCGTACAAGGGCAATTCGTCCACAACCACAGCATCATCCCGACGATAGATACGCACTACATTGAACCCCGTTTTTGAGTACGAGGATTGAGTAATAAACCGGCACTCATCATCTCCGGCCACAAAATAAAATGAGGCCGTATCCCCGGCAGCTCCAAAAGTCCCGGCAGCCCCGGCAGCCTTTACAGCAACATACGGATAAAGACTGGCAAACATGCCCTGCAGCCTGAGCACCCTTACCGTTTTTTCGGGATACGGCTCCTGCAGCCGCCCCAGGGAGTCCACAAGGCTGCGAAGGGCGACTGCGGCCAGGCTCATCATCAGAGACAATACCAGTATTGATATCAGCAATTCAACGAGGGTAAAAGCCTCCTGGTCAGCGTATTTCGGCTGCCTGTTCTGCCCAGAACCCGTCAACGGAGTAAAGAGAATATTCCACTTACGGGCAAAACGACATTTCATAAACTGGATCATCAGTGTCTATCCGAAAATCGCCACCAGGGTAGATGGTAAATCCCCAAAGTTCCGATTTTCATTTCTTGTTGTGGCTGAGGCTATCTGGTCCAGCCATGCTGGTTTATCCGAAAATCGTCCCTGATTATCATAAAAGCTCAAAGCCGGTTCTGTAAAATATTATTTTTTTCAGATACTCTCCATACTCCACAGTCAGAGTGCATTCTTCCAGCAATACCCTGTATTTTCCTTCATCCCCTCCCCCCTGAGACTCCATCCCCATATTCATGACATGGTTGCGCCCGCTATCAACAATTTCACACCGATACGAATAATCGCCATTGTTATACCTGCCGCTTTGCGGCAGGATGTCATTCCGGTTCTGTGGACTTCCCGTAAGCCTTTCCACCAGCGCAACGGACATCAGCCCTATAGCTTCATAGCTTTGCTGCTTGTTTTTCCAGCTGTACGCCTGCCTGAGAGCCGCACTGTAAGCAAGAACAGCCAGAGACAACAAAACAACCCCTATCAACACCTCTATCAGGGTAAAACCCTTGCTGTTCATCCGCCTGCTCATAGCTCTTCCACATCTACTATTTCGATCCCCTTTGAGTTAATCAACATCGGAAACCTTCTCTTCACGGATAGCGGCAGGGCCCTTTTGCTGCTATCCAGAACAACGGAAACAATCTCCTCATCCTGACAGGTTCCAACAAGCAGGGTACGCCCTGCATCTGTTGACGCAGTATCTCCTGCAGTGTCAGGCCCGGCATCCTGGTCGTTTTTTGCAACGCTGTCTATAATGGATAATTCACAAGGCTGCTGGCGGATAAATGCGGTATATGACATCTTTTTAACAGCATTATCAATTTGCTGTATTGCCAGCCTGCTGGAAAAACGCGTCAAAAAACCCATGGCCCGGGGAGAGACAAGAGAGACAAGCAGCGCCATTAATGCTATCACAATCAGCAGCTCAATCAGGCTGAATCCTCGATAATTACCAGACATATACCTGCGAAACCTGCGAACGGCGGGGCCCGAACGGCGGGGCCCGGGACAGCGGGATTTTATCTCCGTACCTGAAAAGATTAGATATCGGTTCAGCGATAAACCCTGAAAAAACGCAAGCCTCACTCCGCCCTTTAAAGACAACTTGTTATTTTCTGGATGCGGGTACCCACAAAGCGACAAACGTATAACGAACCTCATTAAATTTCAACCATCACAGTTTGAAAACTGATCAGAGAATTACAGGGTGATATCCGTCATGCTCAACACGGCAAGCAGGATCCCGGTGACAATACAGCCGATAACCACCCCAAGGCATAGTATCATTACCGGCTCAAAGAGAGACATGGAATTTTTTACTGTGACCCTGAATTGCTGCATATGCCTCTCTCCCAATTTAAGACAGATATCTCCAAGTCTGGCTGAAGATTCGCCCACCGCAACAAGGGAGTTGTCTTCACCCTCCTTCACCCCTGCTGCGGTGGTTTCCAGCAGAAAGCCAAGGGCCGGCAGGCGGGCAACCTTTGACGACTGGACCAGGGAACGGTGCAGATCCACCCCGCCTTCAAGCATTGCTCCAAGGGCAGTATAAACATCAGCAAGATCGAGATGCTGCAGGGGACGTCTGGTAAAGGGCAGGAGATGAAGGAACCGGGTAATATTTGCAGTGACAATGGAGCCTGCTGTTGCCCAGTTTTTGTATAGCAGGAATACAATCAGCATCAGAACCAGGGCAATAATCTGCAACTGCTCTCCATTCAGGTCTCCCAGGGAAAACACAACCCGGGAAATGAGCGGCAGGCTATCCATCTGTTCTGCCTTAAAAACAGAGGCAAAACGCGGCACAATAAAACCAACCACAATAACGAGAGACACCACACTCATAAAGAGCAGGAAAAACGGGTAGGAAAGTGAAGAGATCAGTTCTGATTTCAACTCCTTGCGAAACTCAAGATGGGAAAGCATGCGCCTGAGGGCTGCTGGCAGCTCGCCAACATTTTCACCAATGGCAATAATCCGGGTATAAAGAGGCGGAACAGTCCAGCCTGAAGTCTCCCTTGAGGCCGATGCTATGGCGTCTGAAAGAAGGATGCCCTGTTTTACATCAGCCGTTACCCGTTCCCAAAATCCCAGAGAGCTATCCTTTTGCACAGACCCTGTCATCAGCTTCAAGGCATGATCCAGACGCATACCCGAGGAGAGGAGATGGTAGAGCTGCTCTATGGCAACCAGGAAATCCTTTTCCTGAAAACGTCCTCCAGCCAGTTTTTTCCTTACTTCTTCGACCTGAAGGAGGACAACCCCCTGTGCCTTGAGATCAATACGCAGTTTCTCGACATCTCCGTTAAACTGGCCGCGAACGGTCTCGCCGCTGGTATTTTTCCCCTTATACTTATAAAGAGCCATCAACTATCCTGTTGCCTGAATAACTTCATCAATGGTTGTACGGCCTTCCACAAACTTGAGCAAACCATCCTGAAACATATTTCGCTGGTTATAGACGTTGATTTCTTCAACCCAGCCGTTATCCAGCGCGGCTTTCATATCTTCTCCGAAGGGGGTAATTTCGGCGATGACAAGGCGCCCCAGATAGCCGGTATTATTACACTTGCTACATCCTGCCGCCTTTAAGGGGTTTGGGGTAATTTCGGGATGCTGGTTGAGCAAATGATCAATTTTGTACTTTTTGTTCAACAAGGAAAAATCAGATTCACTGAGCTTCACCGCACAATGGGGGCAGAGCTTTCTCACCAGTCTCTGTGCCATAAGGCCACTTACCGCAGCTTTCAGCAGGAATGGCTCAATACCCATGTCAACGAGACGGGTTATGGAGGAAAGTGCATTGTTGGTGTGCAGGGTGGAAAGCACCAAATGACCTGTAAGAGCAGACTGGACGGCTATTTCTGCTGTTTCCCGGTCACGGATTTCACCAATCATGATTATATCCGGGTCCTGACGCAGAATTGAACGCAGGGCGTTGGCAAAGGTGTAATCAATTTTCTCCTGTACCTGGATCTGGTTTACCCCTTCAAGTTCATATTCAACCGGGTCTTCGACGGTAATAATTTTGGTCTGCTCACTGTTGAGTTCAGAAAGTACAGAATAAAGAGTAGTTGTTTTTCCTGAGCCAGTGGGCCCGGTAGTAAGAAGAATACCGTGGGATTTAGTTACCAGCCCACGAACCCGCTGGAGATGATCGGGGTAGAAGCCGAGGCTGTCAAGGGAATAGCTGATATCTTCCTTCCCGAGGATACGCAGAACAAAACTCTCGCCAAAGGAAGTGGGCGCTGATGATGCCCGGATATCAATCTCCTTACCGGCGATTCGCAGAGAGATCCTGCCATCCTGGGGGAGCCTGTTTTCGGCGATATTCATCCCGGAAATCAGTTTCAGGCGAGCGATAACGGCAAGCTGCTGGGATTGTGGAATACGTTCAACAGTCTGCAGGATTCCATCAATCCTGATACGTACCCGCGGTTTCACCTTGAACAGCTCAAAATGGATATCCGAAGCACGGCTTTCCACCGCCAGGGACACAACCCTGTTCACCAGCTTGATAACCGGGGCTTCAGAGGCAAGCTCCCTGAGCTTTTCAATTTCATCATCAAACCCGTATTCCTCGCCCTTAAAACCCTGCTCTTCTCCATTTTCCTCAAGAGTATTCAGCAGTTCCTCAACCTCAGCATCGCTGGCCAGAAGCAGGGGCAAGGGCTTGCCTGCACTCAGCTCGACCCGGCTGATTGCCTCCAGGGCGAGGGGGTTACTTACCACGAGAATGAGTTCATCATCCCCGGCAGTAACCAGACAGAGTTTAAAATGACGAAAAAAACTGGAATTTATCCCCTTTTGCGAAACGGGTTTTACCGTCTGGTTTTCTGTACGTAACAGAGGAATAGTAAATTGCAGGGAGAGCGCTGCTATAAGCTGCTCTTCGGTAATAGCTCCCAGATTAAGAAGAATACTGCCGATTCGCCCGCCCACCCGCTGCTGGACCTCTAGCCCCTGGACAACATCATCCTGTTTGCAAAAGCCCTTTTTGACCAGGATTTCTCCAAACAGTAATGATTCCGCATTTTCCAGGAGAACTGTCTGTTGTTCAGCCATAAAACGTTATCCACGAGAATTTCGGGCCGGTTACGTTACGCCCTGAAGATTTTTTTACCATCTGCCGAAAACTTTCCACGGGTGTCAATGATAAGATTTGCGTGAGTTTTAATAACGTCCCAATCAAAGGCATCATGATCCGTGGAGATAATAACGCAATCAAATTTCTGCAATTCTCCGGCTGTCAGTTCAACACTTTCCAGATCCAGACTATGCTTACGCATGGCAGGAAAAGACGGGATATGAGGGTCAGAATACGAGACAAGACCGCCCATATCCATTATTTTTTCAAGCAAATCAACACTTGGAGACTCACGAACATCATCAACGTTTTTCTTGTACGCAAGCCCGAGAACGAGAATCCTGGCGTTCTTGACAGCCTTCCCCCGGGTATTGAGAGCTTCCATCAGCTTTGAAACGACGTAATCCGGCATGGAGACGTTTATTTCACCAGCCAGCTCGATAAATTTTGTGGCAAGGCCGTACTCTCTCGCCTTCCAGGTCAGATAGAAGGGATCAATGGGGATACAGTGGCCGCCAAGGCCCGGGCCGGGATAAAACGGCATATAGCCAAAGGGCTTTGTAGCTGCTGCGCGGATAACCTCGAAGATATCGACATCCATCTTTTCAGCAACAATCTTGAGTTCATTAACCAGCGCAATATTGACAGCCCGGAAGGTATTTTCAAGAATCTTCGTCATCTCGGCCGCCCGGGTTGAACTGACGGAAATAACTGTATCTATAACCTTACCATAGAGTGCGTTCCCTATCGTATTGCAGGCGGGAGTGGTGCCGCCGCAGATTTTGGGAATAGTTCTGGTATTGTACTTCTCATTATTGGGGTCTTCCCGCTCAGGGGAATAGACCAGAAAGAAGTCCTCACCGATTGTAAAACCACGGCTTTCAATCATTGGTCTCAGCTCTTCTTCAGTTGTCCCCGGGTAGGTGGTACTCTCAAGAGAAAGCACCTGACCTTTCTGCAAATACGGCAGCACAGTCTTCATAGAACCGAGGACATAGGAGAGATCCGGTTCCCGATGGTCATTAAGCGGAGTCGGAACACAAAGAATGAGTGCATCAACGGTACCGGCCTGAGTAAAATCAGTTGTGGGGATGAAGCGGCCCTTATCATATGCATTTTTTAATTCATCAACATTGATATGCTCAATATAACTATGCCCCTTTTCAAGAGCAGTAACCTTGGCTGCATCCACATCAAACCCAACAACCCGGAACCCGGCACGGATATATTCCAGCCCCAGGGGCAAGCCAACATAACCAAGGCCGATAATACCGATACAAGCCTCTGTATTCTCAAATTTTTCTAACTGCTGCTCCAGAATTCCCATATTTCCCATATGCTTTTTCTTCCCTTTCTATTTTACGCTTGTTAAGACAGCATCAACAATTTCATCCTGATCTTTTTTGCCTAACCATGGATGCATTGGAAGACTTATAACACGCCTTGCAATATCCTCGGAGACAGGAAAGACCTTATCGGCCTGATTCATGGCAGGCTGTCGATTAAGCGGAACAGGATAATGGACAGCGGTTGGAATACCTTTTGTCTTAAGGGCTGCAGCGACCGCATCCCTGTCATCGACAAGAATGGTATACTGCGCATAAACGCTGGTATTATCTGCTTCTATATACGGAGTTGTTACCTCGGAACAACGTAACATTTCCGAATAACGGGCACCGATCTCAGCCCGTTTTTCAACCTCATCCTGAAAATATTTTAATTTCACCAGTAAAACGGCTGCCTGAATGGTATCAAGTCTGCCGTTCACTCCGATAAATGGATGGTGGTATCTTCTGTCCTGCCCATGGACACTGATCTGGCGCATTTTCAGGGCAAGATCATCATCATCGGTAAAACAGGCTCCTCCGTCTCCATAGGCACCCAGAGGTTTTGAGGGAAAAAACGAAGTACAGCCGATAGTAGTCAAGGCACAGGATTTTCTCCCCTTATACGTTGCGCCAAAGCTCTGCGCACCGTCCTCAATAACCGGGATATTGTGTTTTGCCGCTATAGTGTTAATCTTGTCAAAGTCGCAGCACTGCCCATAGAGACTCACGGGAATAATTGCCTTCGTTTTGGGAGTAATTGCCGCTTCAATCAGAGCGGGATCTATATTGTATGTTCTGGGGTCAATATCCACAAATACAGGAGTCGCGCCAAGTAAGGCAATGGTTTCGCCAGTGGCAATAAAGGTAAACGGAGTCGTTATCACCTCGTCACCAGGCCTTACGCCCAGTGCCATCATGGCAATCAATAATGCATCCGTACCCGAGGAAACGCCGAGGCAGTTCTGTGCTCCGGTAAATCCTGCAAGCTCCCTTTCAAGCTGCCCTACCTCCGGGCCAAGAATGTACTGGCCATGTTCCAGTACCGCATTAATATTGTTATCAATCTCTGTTTTCAGTTGTTTGTATTGCGTTTTCAGATCTATAAAGTTCATTGATTCCTCTGGTTATTGCAAGCAGGCGCATAGCCCGAATTTCTTCCACAAGAAGCCTTCTCATGGAAGAAATTTGTGATAGGGCTGCCCTGGTATCATCTCATATTGTAGCCAACAAAATTTTCTGTCTGACAGAAACACAACTTCTGAAATTCCCGGGCCAACCTACCTTTTTCCTGATTTTTTTGCGAGATATTGTTTGCAGTTCGACAGCAGGGAAGCATCTTTCCCGTTTTTATAAAAAGATTTCATAAAAAACCTCCCCGCTCCCCCTATATATTGGTGAACGTGTCCTCATTTGCCGAATTACAGCCTTCTGCGCCGGCCAGAAAAGCAACTTCCCTGACCACAGTACAGGTCTTCTCAATCTCCGATTTGCGCAGGGTAGGGTGAACCAGAAGCATCAACGACGTTTCTCCCAGCTCTTTTGCGACAGGAAGGCGATCCTGGTGCCTGTAATCCTGCTCAAATGCTTTTTCCAGATACACTTCAGGACAACCTGTATGAAAACAGGGAACATCCCTGTTAATTATTTCCTGGACTATTCTGTCCCGGCTCCATCCATTTGCAAGATTTTCCGGCTTCACAAACAGATAATGCTTGTAATGGGCATGGATTACATCGGCAGGAACAACAACAGTTCGTACCGCTCCGGCTCCGGCAACGGCCTTGTCTATAGCCACACTGTTTTTATGTCTCTTATCCCGCCAGTCGGCAAGCCTTCGCAACTGAATACGGCCAATGGCAGCCTGCATCTCTGTCATTCGCCAATTCGAGCCAAAGCTTTCGTGCAGCCAACGAAACCCCCTGGGATGGGGTCTGTTATAGACGGCATCATAACTCTTGCCATGATCCTTGTAACTCCAGAGAAAGGACCATAACTGTTCATCATTGGTGGTTACCATGCCACCTTCACCACCCGTAGTTATGATTTTATCCTGACAAAACGACCATGCACCAACATCACCAATAGTCCCCACAGCACGCCCCTTATATCTTGCGCCATGGGCCTGGGCACAGTCTTCTATAACTTTGAGACCATGCTGCCGGGCAAGTTCCATAACTGGATCCATATCCGCGGGCATCCCGGCCAGATGAACAACGACTATGGCTTTCGTTCGTGATGAGAGGACTTTTGCGATAGAATCCGCTGTAATGTTCTGACTGTTACGGTCGATATCGGCAAAGACAGGTCTCCCCCCCACCAGCACGATGGACGATGCGGTGGCAAAAAATGTCCTGGGGGTAGTGATGACCTCATCTCCAGAGCCAACGCCGACAGCACGCAGGGCAGCTTCCAGGGCAAGGCTGCCATTGGCAAGCGCCACCGCATACCGACAGCCGTTTATACGGGCAAATTCCTCCTCAAAAAGCCGGCAATGCTCCCCCGTCCAGGCGTTAACCCGGCCTGATAACAGAACCTGCCGTACCGCCTCCATTTCTTCTTCGGAGTATGAAGGCCACGGTGAAAAATTTGTATTCAACATTGCTTTTTAATCTTCTGATTACATGCCACAGCGGGGCTACCAACAACCACGCTGTTATTTTCGACCCGCTTGATGACCACGGCACCGGCACCAATTACAGCATCCGAACCAATTTCTATTTCCTGAATTATCTTTGCCCCGATCCCGATCATGGTTCTTGCTCCCACAGTAACGCCCCCGGCCAGATTTGCCCCGGGACAGACATGGACACTATTCCCGAGCCTGCAATCGTGGTCGATAGTTGCCCCACTGTTAATAATACAACCCGCAGCAATCCGGGCAAAGGGATTTACAACAGCTCCCGCAACCACCAGAGTCCCTTCATCAATTTGGGCATATTTGCTGACCACAGTCTGCGGGTGTATCAGAGAGACCAGCGGTGCCCCCCTGGACGCCAAAAGGGTTTGTTTGGTATGGCGGATACTGTTATCTCCGATAGCTACAAAAACACCGGCGAAATCTGCCAGACGATTGAGGAGCATCTGGCCGCTTCCTTCAACCTGCCAATGTTCGTTCCGCGATTTTCGGGGCCAGGCATCATCAAAAAACACAACTTTTTCCCAACCGCTTAATTCAGCGATCTCTGCAGCTACCTTACCGTGACCACTGGCCCCAAGGATTGCCAGTTTGTTCATTTACCCGTACCTCTGAATTTTTCCATAGTTACGGAGTCGGCAGAATGTATGCCGTCTTTGACTGCCACTTTTTTAATGGTTAAAAACAGGATTTTGATATCAAGCCAGAAAGACCTGTTTTCGACATACCAGAGATCCAGTGAGAACTTATCCTCCCAGCTGAGAGCATTCCTGCCATTTATCTGAGCCCACCCTGTTATACCGGGGAGAACATCATGGCGTCTCATTTGTTCTTTTGAATATAATGGCAGATACTCCATTAGCAGTGGTCTTGGCCCAACCAGACTCATATCCCCTTTCAATACATTCCATAATTCTGGCAGCTCATCCAGGCTGCTCGCCCTTAGCATTTTACCAAACGGGGTTAATCTCTGGCAATCACTGAGTTCATTACCCTCAGTATCTACCGCATGGGTCATAGAGCGAAATTTCACCAGCTGAAACGGCTTCCCTTTATACCCCGGACGTATCTGCCTGTAAAGCACAGGGCTTCCGAGCTTTAAGCGAACCACAAGAGCAACCGCCAAAATAATGGGGAAAAATAAAAAAAGGAAAGAAAAAGATACAGTAAAATCAAAAAGTCGCTTTATCACCGAATACCGCCATCACCTGATAAAAAAAATGTCCGCAAGTTTTTGGGCGAGAATTTTATAATTATGGTGTTTCATCGCATATTCATAGCCATTTTTACCCAGTTTTTCCCTTTCTCTTTTTCCCATTTCCTGTAGTTGAATTACGGCATCCGCTATGGCACCTGAATCTTCCGCAGGCACAGTTATCCCGGCGTGAGCCTCTGCCACAGGCTGGTACGGAGAATCAACAGAATACACTATCGGCTTACCACTTATCATATACTCCGGTATCTTGTTCAAGGAAGTACCATACCTGTATAAACGGTTCTTATGAAATGCAGCAAAACAAACATCAAAACACGCCAGAACAGCCGGGATCTGTTTCTTGGCCACGGCACCCATATATGTGACATTATGCAGTTTTCTGTTTTTCATTTCCAACTGCAAGGCTTCCGCCTCCCGGCCAGAACCAACAATTACAAAATGGACAGCTGTATTGTTCAGCAATAACTCTGCTGTATCGAGCAGGATATCGAGCGCATTTGCCTTGCCAAGGGTCCCTGTATAGCCGACAATCATCCTGTCTGGAGGCAGCTTTGCAGGAAATTCCTCTGGTAATTTTTCTGGTTCGGCAAAATCCTCCAGAGAAAACCCATTGGGAATCCAGGAAAATTTTTCAGGCTTTAAACCATGCTGTTCCATGTGCCTTACCGCGTAAGGAAGATTTGAAATAACCCTGGATGCCTTGCGGTACGCACGATTTTCAATCCACTGCAGCAGGCGAACAAAGGGATGTCGCGAAGAATAGCCGCCAATCTCTGTCAATGTCAGGGGCCAGATATCCCTCACCTCAAAACAGAGCAGGGGTGTCTTTAATTTTCGGGTAACATATTCAGCGGCTAAAAAGGAGACCAACGAAGGAGATGAACAGAGTATTACATCTGGCATATCGGGCAACTGGCGAAAGAGGCGGGCAAACTTCCAGCTGAAAATAAATTCGTTAATTATCCGCTTCCTGCTATGCGCGTGGCGGTAGCGCCCCAGTTTCACGTAGACGACATTAATACCTTCAACATTTTCCAGCTGAATATCATGCTGGACGACAGGAGGCTTTCGCAGCAGGTGGGTATAACTGGCAGCTATCAGATAGACAGTATAACCGGACGCAACAAGTTCTCTGGCAAGGTAATAATGCCGCCCTCCCATACTCGTCTCTGGTGTGGACCCATAATAATTGACAAACCAGATGGTTTTTCCTGAGTCTCTTTTCACAAGCTGGACACCTTCTTAAATTTGAAACAGCTCCCGTCTCTGTCGCCATCAAGCCTGGCCTGAAACAACGTAAAGATACAGGGGAAATGGCAAAAACAATATAAAAACTGCAAACGGCAATTACCCCGCCGAAACGAGGCGATTGCCGAAGCAGACATAAAAATATTTCCGCTTACTTACGCCGCAAGAGAAACCTCTCCATTGGCTAAAACGTATTTTTTCCCGCTATTGGTACAGATCGCTTCGCCATTGCCCGTAAGAGGTAGTTCCAACTGCTCGCCATAGGCACTCATCCAGCCAATCTGCCTGGCAGGATTACCAACCATGAGGGCATAGGGCTTAACGTCTTTGTTAACCACAGCTCCGGCACCGATGAAAGCATTTTCACCAACGGTTATCCCGCAAACAATAGTACAATTCGCACCGAAGGTCACTCCTTTACAGACATAGGTAGGCTTGTACTCATCTTTTCTGGAAATTGCTGACCGGGGATTATATACATTGGTGAAAACCATACTCGGCCCACAAAATACATCATCCTCCAGGGTAACATTGTCGTAGACCGAGACATTATTCTGGATTTTAACATTGTTGCCAATAGTGACCTTATTACCAACAAAGACATTCTGCCCAAGGGAGCATCCCTTGCCGATAACTGCCCCGGGGCAGATGTGGGCCCAGTGCCAGATCCTGGTTCCCTCACCCAGGGTTGCTCCGGGATCTACTATGGCTGTTTCGTGAATCAACACCTCCATATCAATACTCCAGGGGAAGAGAAACTGTTTTATTATCCCGGGCAGAGAGGTAGGTGGCGATAAGAACTTCAAGGGACTTCAGCCCTTCACGGCCATCTGTTTCCGGTAAGGCTTCTCCCCTTAGTACATCTATCATATTGCGGAAATACAGAGGATGACCAAAACCGTATACCGACGTTGTTTCGTAACTGGCGTTTTTCACATCACTATCGTAGTCTTTCTCTTCCGCAAACTCCCAATGCTGGATCTCGTTTACAGCCACGCCGCCAACCCGCACGGTGCCTTTCTCGCCAATGATAGTAATGGAACCTTCCAGATTTTTAGGATAAGTCAGCATGGTAACGCTCATGGAACCCATGGCACCATTACGCCAGCGGATATTCATGACACCACTATCCTCAACCTCAATATCCCTGGCAAGAGTGCCGGTCATTGCCTGGATATCAGCAACAGGGCCGATAAGCCACTCGATAAGATCGACATAATGGCTGGCCTGATTCATGAAAGCGCCACCGTCAAGCTCCCAGGTACCCCGCCATTTTGCGCTGTCATAGTATTCCTGGGGTCTTGTCCAGAACACATTCAGGTTGACCATATAAATGCGGCCAAAACGGTTTTCGTCCACGGCACGCTTTAGCAGCTGCAGGGTGGCGTTACGTCGGTTCTGTTTAACCACGAAAAGTCTCACACCTGCTTCATCGCAGGCCCGAACCATCTTGACTCCATCGGTCCAGCGGGTGGCCATTGGTTTTTCCGTCATAACATGGACACCATGCTTTGCCGCCAGAATGGTCTGGGAGGGATGTACCCCGCTTGGAGTACAGATGGAAACAATATCAATCTCCACATTTTTAAGCATCTCATCAAGACTTACAAAGCCCGGTACACCGTGTTCCTTAGTGGCCTGGCCAAGAACTTCCCGGTTAATATCGCAGACACTTACCAGTTCCAGCTCGTCTTTATGGGTTTTTATGGAGCCAAAATGATTTTTGGAAATACGGCCGCAGCCCACCACAGCAATCCTGATTTTTCTACCCGTTATATTCTGATACATACGCAAAGCCTTTTTAAAATATTTTTGGAATCAAAAAATTACACAAAAAACTACAATTACAAACTAACCAGAATGGCTGGAGCAAATGCCTCAGCCACAACGACCAATGAAAATCCCAGCTACAGGTTCCGAACCCTCAGTGATGACTTTCATATAAAATTCTACTGAGGTTGATATTCCGGCAACACCTGATAAAGGGCTTTCCTTATTCCCTCGCCATTAAGGCTTGCAGCCTCTGCCACCAGTTTTTCCACTTCCTCACAGGCCCCGTTTTTTAAAGTATTATCACCTCGGAGCACCATTATTTTGTTATGCCCTGTCTTTACAATACCTTCTCCCCGGGTTATGAGTTCCTCATACAGTTTTTCACCAGCCCTCAGCCCGGTAAAGACAATTTTTATATCTTTTCCAGGACGTTTTCCAGCAAGTTTAATAAGATCCTTTGCCAGTTGATGAATACCTACCGCCTCACCCATTTTGAGTATAAATATTTCCCCTCCGCTCCCCATTGAAGCCGCTTGCAAAATAAGCTGGACAGCCTCCTCAATGGACATAAAATAGCGGGTCACTTCCGGGTCGGTGACGGTAACAGGACCACCTTTTTCAATTTGGCGTTTAAACAAGGGGACAACTGACCCCGACGAACCAAGAACGTTGCCAAATCGTACTGCCATGAAAACTGTCTTATGATCAATCTTTTTATCTGCTAAAAACTCATCCCAAACCGAGGAGAAACGCTTATTCCAGTTTTCCGCTCCGTAGGCGAGCATCAATAATTCTGTCAAGCGTTTCGAAGCCCCCATTACATTGGTTGGTCGAACAGCTTTATCTGTAGAGACCAGCACAAATCGCTCCACACCGTAAATAATAGACGCCTCAATAAGAATTTGAGATGCAACAATATTATTGTCAACAGCCTGCCATGGATTCTG
>PDWJ01006476.1_pt1 | contig 16914 bp, 14 predicted proteins | sample 1430881 | NCBI WGS metagenome assembly PDWJ01 (sample SAMN01162460, study PRJNA174530) | Oral metagenome, whole genome shotgun sequencing project. | biome: Marine environment; feature: Marine mammal; material: Swab sample of the gingival sulcus; isolation source: swab sample of gingival sulcus...
GAATGTGCTACCAGCAAATAGTGTAGCCCAGTCAAACATACCCATCCAACCAATTACTTTATCATGTCCTTGTAGTAGTGTTAGTACTAACGCAGAACCAAATACTTGGATCATACCAGCAAAGAATGGAATTATAGCAGCAGCTCTTCTTCCACCAGCAGCATTAGCAAATACAGCTAAAGTACCGTTGTCAAAGAACAGACAAATGAATCCAGCGATTATAAGTACTGGAGACTTAAGTGCTACAAGTGTTCCAATTGCAATTAATTGTCCAAAGAAACCGAAGATAAAACCATAAGATGGAGCGTTTGGTGAGAAACCAAATGATACCGCACAGTCAACTGCAGGTACTGCACCCTTAAGAATCTTATTAGAAATACCTTGGAATGAAGCTGTAAGTTCAGCAACGAACATTCTAACACCTGTTAGGATGATAGTAATGTAAACTGCGAAATAAGCTGTTGTTTCAAATAGATAAGTTCCAAAGTAATATTTCTCCGTATTGTACTTAAACGCACCAGGTCCTAAGATAAGCATAATACCACCAACGAAGAATGTCATAATTACAACATTTGAAACTATGTTATCGTTGAATATTGATAACCAACCCGGTAAGTTAAGATGGTTAACATCTTTTTCTTTATTACCGATCTTCTTAGCAACCTTGTAAGCAATCCAAGAACCAAACATCTGTTGGTGACCAATGGTAAACCCTGCACCATTAGTAACTTCCTGAGTTGCCTCAATAATTAGATTAGACATAACTGACCAGTAAGTACCTATAAAGAATCCTGTCAGTATAACTACTGGCATAGTAACCTGAACACCAGCTGCTCCTTCAAGCACCCAATATAGAGCCCAAAGTAGTACTGCTGATTGTTGATACATGATATGACCAGTTATAAATAGTGGTCTTACCTTTGTATACTTTCTAAACGCTACAAGTATAATATTCCAAGCAAACGCAATAAGCATTACATAACCAATAAAAGTAAGTGAGTCGAAGCTTGATAAAACTTCCTGAGCAGAAGTCTGACCAAAGTAAGGGTCAATAACGTAAGCTTTTAAACCAAATGTATTAGTCAGTGATTCAATAATTGGCTTAAAAGTTCTTACCAATCCACCAGTACCTACTTGAAGTATTTTGAAACCTACATATGCTTTAATAAATCCTGCTAAAGCATCATACCATTTTTTCTTAAGTAATAAGTATCCAACAAAAACAATTGTTCCCATTAACAATGGTGCTTGTCCGAGAAACTTATTAACAAATCCCATGAATAGCGTAATAATATTATCCATAAGTCCTCCTTTTATATAAAAAATACCCCACTATTACACAAAAGTAAATACAAAAATAAAACTTTGCACATATGTGCAGAAATAATTCAATATCTTAATAAATAAATTGTATTTTGCTATTTTTTGTTTATCTATCTCAAAGACGTTTATTAGTTGACTTATAGGGTATATAATGATATTGTATTACTGTATTAATACAGTAGATTAAGGGGGTGCTTTGAAGGATTACATTCACATTGAGAATTTGAGCAAATTTTTTGTTATGGGCGATGAGATTATTAAAGCAATTAATAATCTTAGTTTATCTATAACAAAAGGTAAAATAGTATGTATTTTGGGTAAAAGTGGTTCAGGTAAGACGACACTGCTAAATCTAATAGCTGGTCTTGAGAGGCCAACTAAGGGAAGCATTAAAATAGGTAACATTACAATAAGTGACCTAAATGAAGATGATGTTACAACCTTTAGAAGATTAAACATAGGATTCGTCTTTCAATCATATAACCTTATACCAACACTCAGCGCAAGTGAAAATGTTTCGCTTGGTCTTACGTTTAAAGGTATAAGTAAAAGAAAGAGAACTGAAATGGCTTATGAAGCGCTTAAGAGTGTTGGTCTTGAAGAGAGAATGAACCATAAACCAAATGAACTCAGCGGTGGTCAACAACAGAGGGTTAGTATCGCAAGGGCATTCGTTGGAAACCCAAAGATAATTTTTGCTGATGAGCCAACCGGTAACCTAGATACAAAAACAAGTGAAGAGGTTATGAACATAATATGTGGACTTGCAAGGAAGAAAAACCAAACACTTATAATAGTTACTCATGATGAGGAGATAACTGACTTTGCAGATATAACCATTCATATGAAGGATGGTAAAATAGAAAAAATTGAGGAAAACGAGGTAGAAAATGAAAAATAAAATTATAGTATCTTTGCTTTTAGTATTTATATTTACAATGGGAATATCTTTTGCGTATATACCAAAGATAATAATAGAAGACTATAAGTTTGAAGATGGAAATCCAGTAGCTGGAGAAAAGAACACTCTAAATTTAACACTTAAAAATACAAGTAAGGACTATTCAATAAGAAACTTGAGTGTTGTATTTAATTCTAAAGAAAAAGCTGAAAAGAAATATATAACAACTTATGAAAGTTCAAACACCTTCTATATTAGAAGAATAAATATAGATGATAAAAAAGAATTAAAAATACCTGTATTTATAGATCCTGAAATTCCATCTGGAGTTCATGAAGTACCAATTAAGTTTTCATATGAGGATGTAAATGGTAAAAAGTATGAAGTAACACATTTAATAACTGTTGCTATCTCTGTACCAAAGAAATTAAATGTAAGCGAAATATCTACCCCTGAAAAATCAGTTGAAGGTGAAGACTTCAATCTACAGATAAGATTATTTAATGAATCAAAGTCAAACATAGAAAATGTAAAGGTAAATCTAGTAACTGATGCTAAAGCGAATGAGAAAAATGTAATCATTGGAAAAATAGCCCCTGGAGATACTGAATATGTTGACTTTAAAGTTTCATCGGATAAAGTTGGAGAGGTTAAGGGTAAAGTAAGCGTTAAATTTGATGATGAGTGGAAGAAGTCAAGTGAACAGACTAAAGAATTTAGTGTTGAAATAACAAAAAAAGTAGTTGAAGTAGAAGATAAAAGTGAGACAAATTATAAGCCTTACTTTATAGGTGTAGCAGTATTTATAGTACTATATCTTATATACCTATCTATTAAAAAGAGAAATAAGAGAAATAAAAATAAGGAGCTCGAATTAGATGAGTAAAATTGACTTAATTGTTATGTCATTTAGAAATCTATGGAGAAGAAAACTTAGGACGGCTTTAACAGTCCTTGGGGTTGTTATAGGCGCCGCGTCTATAATTATAATGATATCTCTTGGCCTTGGTATGAAAGTCCAACAGGAAAAAATTATATCTGACTCTGGAAGCATTAAAGAAATATTTGTCTTTCCAAAAGAGACAAGTGACACTAACAAAAAAGTAAAACTAAATAATGACAGTCTCAAGAAGGTAAAAAACATAAACCATGTTAAATCAGCTTACCCAGCTTTAACTCTATCGGCTAGGGCAATAATAGAGCTCGGCAAGTATACTGGAAGATCCAATGTTATTGGAATTGATCCAAAATACTTTGGAGATGCTGAAGTTGAGATTTTACAAGGTAAACCTTATGAGAAAAATCAAAAATTAACTTTCCTTTTAGCTAGTAGCTACAAGAACAGACTAAAATACAATGGTGATCAGATTACAAATGAAGAATCAAAGACAATAAACCCTTTTACTTCAAAGATAATTTTAAACCTACTTGATGAAGAGAAGAAGCTCGATATAAACCTAGCAGGTATCTATAAATCAAGTTCTTTTGACAGAAATCCAAACACATACATGGATATCAACGAAGTAAAGAGACTCAATAAAATGTATTCTGAGAACTATAAAGTTGATGAATATACAAACTTCAATGTTCTTGTCGACGATGTCAAATACGTTGAAGAAGTTCAAAAAGAATTAGATAAACTAAATTTTAATAACTTCAGCATGGTTGAATTTGCAAACTCATTCAGCAGTTCAATGAGTGTTGTGCAAGCTGTACTTGCAGGTATTGGATCAATATCTTTACTGGTAGCTGCCATAGGTATTACAAACACAATGGTTATGAGCATATATGAGAGAACAAAGGAAATTGGGGTTATGAAGGTTATCGGCGCTTCTGTATCGGATATTAGAGAATTATTCTTAATAGAATCAGCTATGATAGGTCTACTTGGGGGTATAGTTGGAGTCGCGCTAAGCTATGGAATATCCAATATATTAAACACAGTGCTTGCATCTAGTTTTAGAACTAGAGATGCATTTGATGTATCTGTTATTCCATTATGGCTTGTTGCACTCTCGCTAGTGTTCTCAATCTTAATAGGTCTGATATCTGGTTACATGCCAGCTAGAAGAGCTACAAAGCTATCGGCTATTGATGCTATAAGAACTAATTAATGTTATAATTAGATATAAGGAGATTGAAATGAAGACAAATTTAAAAGATATTATTGATCAAATAATCAATAACTTAAATGAAAAAGCAAGTAGAAGGATAAAGCAAAACCCAATAGCTACAATAATAGTTACTATACTTGTTGCTTTTGGTTACTTCTTTACTGAGCTACCTGCAATAAATATAATGAGTCCTACGCTCTATACTTTCATTTTCTTTACAACAATTGTATTTATCATAGCAAACACACTCCTTGGTGGATTTAGAACAAAGAAAGTATATTTGGCGTCTGTACTTATTATAATACTATCTGTAGCAATACCATTTGTATTATCGTTTATAGCGTCACCAATATTTAATGCAAAGGCATATTCAAACTTAATTGAAGTTAAGCCTGGTGTTTTTGAAAAAGAAGTTACAAAGATAAAGCTTGATCAGATACCGATAGTTGACAGGGAGACCGCGTCAATACTTGGCTCTAAACAGATGGGTGTTATGACAGACCTCGTTAGTCAGTTTGAGATTGATGAGAACTACGCGCAGATAAATATAGATGGTAAACCGCTTAGAGTATCACCACTTAGATACTCTGACCTCGTTAAATATATCTATAACTACCAAGACGGTATACCTAATTATGTATATGTAGATATGGCAACTCAGGAAGCAAATGTAAAAAAACTCGATAAACCTATTAAATACTCAAATAGTGACTATTTACTAAGAAATATAAGAAGAAAAATCAGATTTGACTTCCCATTTGACATGTTAGGATACACAAACTTTGAGTTAGATGACAATTACAACGCGTACTATGTTACACCTGTACTTACAAAGCGAATCGGACTATTTAGAGGTACAGATGTTAAAGCGGTAATTATCACAAATGCTAACACTGGTGAATCAACAAAGTATAAGGTTGGCGAAGTACCACACTGGGTTGACAGAGTTTATCCATCAGAGATGATAATAAATCAACTCGATTACTATGGTCAGTACAGAAACGGTTTCTTTAACTCTATGTTTGGTCAAAAAAATGTAACAAAGACAACAGATGGATACAACTATATATCTATAGGTAAGGATATCTATCTTACAACTGGTGTTACATCTGTTAGAAGTGATGAGTCAAACCTTGGATTCTACTTTGTAAACTTAAGAACTAAAGAGGCAAAATTCTACGCACTTCCATCAGCGACTGAAATTGCCGCAATGCAGAGTGCTAAGGGTAAGGTACAGGAGAAAAACTACAATCCTACATTCCCTGTAATTCTAAACCTAAACAATAGACCAGTTTACTTTATAGCGCTTAAGGACAACTCTAAGACAGCAAAACTATTTGCTCTAGTTGATGCAAAACAGTTTAACAATGTTTTTGTTGGAAGCAGTGTTGATGAAGTGGTAAAGAAATACCTAGAATTAGATAATACTGATAACCTAATAAGTGACTCTTCTATTACAAAGAAAATAACAATAATAGAGAAAGCAGAAATCACCTATGAAGGCTACACAATGTACTATCTAAAGGCAAGCGAAGACAATAAAGTATATATCGCATCAGTTAAAGAACTAGGACCTAAAATAGCATTTGCAAAAGTAGGAGATACTATCGAAATACTTGGTAACGAAAGTGAAAAAGGCTTCATTATACTAGAAATAAAATAAGAGCCAAAAGGCTCTTATTTTATTCTAGAGTTTCTCTTAGTTCATCAAGGGATACTGTAAGTCCAGAAAATTGATTTATATAATTTCCGCTTTTTTTATCATATTCAAGTACTGTAAATCCATTTACGCAGTACTGTTTACTCTTCTTATTTGCTTTAGCAAAGATAAGATAATCTTTTTTAGCGCTCAATTCTAAATAGTTTTTTTGATAGACTTTAATTTTAGTTTCTTCATCTTGCTTTGATGGTTTATCAATATTCTTAAGCTCTTTATTGTTTAAACAGTGATTATAAAGCTGTAATTTAGTAACAATTCCACCGTTCATAGCAAGAAGCTTATATACTTTGTTTTTATCCCCTTTTATGATATCTAAATTATTTACTATATACATCGTTTTCGGGATATCGCTATTCTTAATAAGCTTTGTTTCAAAGTACTCTAACCCTTTTACTAGAAAAACTATATCAGTCTCTTTTAATACTGATTTTATATCCGCTGGATCAAAACTCAATTTACACTCTAACTCTTGCTCTTCCATTTTTGCCGCGCTACTAGAACAACTCGTGAGTAACAAAGCAAAAGACAGAATCACAATAAGTAACTTCTTCATGGCATCCTCCTTAAATATACCCCTCTACATATATATCGTATGAGAAAGGCATTTTGTGACATACTACCCAAAAAAATATACTAATTATAGCGACACAACACAAAAACCTATAGCTAGGTAAACTATAGGTTTATATTTAAGCCTTAATAAGAATCAACTGGAACTAACGGCTTCTCTACTTTCATGCGGAATAAATCATAATTATCATTTTCTTTAAGAATGTAATAATATATATCTTGGTGTTCACCGTTTCTCTCAACCACGCTAGCATTATTTACAGTTCTGCTTTCCATCTTATCTAAGTCAATAGCTCTAAAATTTGATGAAGAGTTAATAATTAAATGGTTAGGGAATTTTGTTTGTACATAACTTATACCAGCTCCAGTCATATTGATCTTATACTTCTTATCCTTCTCCTTATTATAGATATATATATTATTAATATAACCTTCATAACTCATATCAGTAAATATGATATAGTCCTTTGTAATATTGCAATCAATTGAACTATCTAAATCTGTTTTGTATTCAACAAAAGAATCATTGTTTTTATCTCCACTAGAAGGACCAAAATGAGTAATAAAACTAAATTTTCCATCTTTACTCATTCTAGGGTAAATAGCTTCACCTTCAAATGTTCTAACACGAAGACTCTTCTTGTGTGCTGAAATATTTCTATCTATAAAATTTGGTTTACTTTCTTTATCAAATAAGTCAACAATATACAAATCTACATTCTCATACTTTTCGTTCTTTGAATCCGTTTTACTATTCTTATAAAATGCGAACTTATCACCGTATTCTGAGAATTCAGGTCTTAACCCATCACCGTCTTTATACTGATATAATAAAACTGCTTTGTTCTCTTTAAACATTGGAATGTCTTTATTATTATCTGAACGAAGATTTGACAGTGCTTCTTTTGTAGCATTTTCAAAAGTCATATCTTTTTGCATTACAAAGTACTGTGGATCATATGAAATAGCTCTGAAATCAGGGTGCATAGTGTCTACACCTTCACACTCTTTTTCATTAAGTCTAATAGCCATATAATCAGCTGAATTATCTTCATAATCTTGCCACCAGTATACATTTCGGTCTTCACCGATTCTAATTTCTGGTATTAGAGTCTTCTTCTCTCCATTATACTTGTATAGAACTTCCTCTTTCATATCTGCCTTGTTTATTCTAACTATAGATATGTCTTTTACGAAGTTATCTTCAGTTTTACTTTTAACTGCAACTATAGAGTTTTTTGTTTCTGTAAAAAGCCTTATATCTTTCGCATTTAACTCAATAGTTTCTAATGGTTTAAAAGAAACATCATTTATCTTAGCATCAACAAAGTCAGCCTTTTTAAGTTCAACAGAGTTTACATAATCACCCTTAGGCTCTTCTTTCTTTTCCTGCTTCTCTTCTTTCTTAACTTCTTCCTTTTTAACATCACTTTCCTTTGGTTTCTCTTTCTTCACAACAGTAGTACACCCAAAAAGAGCGACTACACAAATGAGTAAAATACTAAGTAATAACTTTTTCATTATTTCCCCCTATTTAGAGCTTTCCATTACCAAATAATCTTTATTAATCCTCTACTAAAGAAATTTTACCACTACAATTATCGTATATCAATACTTTTTTCACAAAGTTTTAAAACAAAAGCATACAATTATCATTTAATACTATTTTATGTAAATATTTGAGACAAAGTGTCGCATAAATGCGACAATAGATTTAAAAAAAATGCGTATTTACGCATTATTTTTAATTAAGTAACGCTTTTACTTGCATTACTGCTTCTTCATTCATTTTCAAATAGTAATATTTATAGGCTTTATCTCTAAATATACTGTTACCTTCAAGGTCAAATGAAAACATAAATTTGTCCTTTGAATCTTTTTCGCCTAGAACAAAATCATAATAATATGATTTTTGACTAAAGCCAGCATTAGTGAAGTTTTTCTTATATTTAGCGTTATATATAATATTAAGTAGCTCAGCTTTTTTCTCTTCAGTTACTTCTGCTTTCATATCAACGCCTTCAATGCTCTTATTTAGCTCTAGAGCTATAACATCTTCTTTAGAAACACCCACTCTACTATCTAGGCTCCTATCTAAGTATGTGTTATAGTATAAAACCCCAACTATAAGTACCAGAACAACTAAAACAACAATTTTTTTCATAAACTCCCCCAACGATTTATAAAGATAATATAGCTTTCAAATTCTTGATCTCTTCTTTTGGAATTAAACGAAGAAACTCTTTTTCTTTCTCATTAATAGACTTATTTATATGAACTCGTCCCTTCTCACCAAAATTATATGTAATCACTTCACCAGAATTCTTATTCTCAAGTGTTATAATATATAACCCCTGAACACCTTTAAAACTCTTCTCAATGTTAGGACTTCTTAGATAGTTTATTGAAAACACCTTATCCAATAGCTTATTCATATTTTCTTCAGATATTTCAACCTTCTCATTTCCATCTGCTTTAGAAAAAAGTATACTATTAACTTTCCACTCAGCCCTATTTGTGTTGAATAAGCTCTCAATAGTATCTGTTTTAGAATAATGAAATAATTGTTGCATTAATGCGACTGTTTATAAAAAACAAATAAGTAAGATAGAATCGTTACTTACTTGATTTTTGCTATGTTGCAACATTAGTCTAATAAAACCTTCCACCCATAGGCTATGCTAACATTGTTATAATATCCATAAAACTTTTCATATAATAAACCATGTGATAATTGTAAAAACTCCAAGCAGAAAAATAAGCGAAATAAAGTTGTAAACTGTTTTTCCAATTCTCCTACTAAGACTTATACATACCATTAAAATCAACACATTTATAGCAATAAGTAATAATAGCAATATTACTAGCCATATTAGAACACTCCCACTAAGCGTTGATAGAAACGGATATATTTTACCTAGTGAACTTATATCTAATAGTAAACCGCCATGACCATATATTTTAAAATGGTATATCGCTGTAATAAGATATTGGACAGAAAAATACAATATAAAAACTAAGTAGGACACTAGTTGTCTAAGTTTATAGGATTTTTCTATTTCACACATTGTACTTAAATATTCACCTACTCCTATATCATAATCATTTGTAAACAAAGAGTACGATAAACTGATGATGAAAATATTGACTATAAGTATAAAATAGATGATATCCTTTTTGTACCTGTTCTCATATGGCCTAGCATATATAAAAACTAGATTGTTATCTTTGCACTCTTTGTACTGCTCTTTAACTCTTAACAGTACTTCTTTTCCCTCTAGTTTAAAATATAAACCTTCTAGCTCAGTTTCATAGTAACCTTTACTAATTTTACCATCCTCAAAGAGCACACCCAGTTTATCAATTTGTTTTTCTAGCTCTAAATACTCTTGATCCTTTTTATTAAAGTAAGAATTGACATCCTTATCATTTTTACCTTCTATTCCAGTTGCGTATTCCTTATAAAAGTGTTCATCGCGATTCATATAATCAACTCTATTGTAGTAATAAGCTATGTTAAATAGGATTAGAATTATGAAGACAATTATTATCTTTTGATAAACTACAAGCTTCTTAAACTCAAATCCCATCATTGTATTATAAGAATGCTTCTTAACTAATTTCTTACCACTTACAACCTTATTCAAATATGGAAAATACCTTTTCTTGCATATTATAAACATCAAAGCAGTTAGTAAAATCAAAAATATCAATTGAAGAATTTCAAACTTTACAGCAAAAACAGTGTAATAATCAAATAGGAAGTCTTTTGGATTAATCCACTGTAAAAAACTAAATAATCTAATGTAGTTAAGTGAGCTTATTAGAAGTATATTGTTATATACAGTAACTGAAAATATAAAGAAAAACGTGATAAATAAAAACCTAATATTCCTATTTGATATGAATAGCTGAACAGTGGTGTTGAATAAAGCAAAAAACATAATCAATACTACTGAGTATAAAGATAGCAACAGAGCATATCTAGCAATTGTAATCTTATATATTACATCACTGTATTCTATAAGTTGTTGTATTGGCGAGTTAAGGTTTACACCACTTAGCATTATGCTACCAACAAATATTAAAAGAAATAAAAGAACTGATAATGCAAAAATATGAAGTATCTTCTTATAAAAAAGCTGTACGCCACCTTTTTTCATAGTATAAAAGTAAGATAAAACTCCAGACAATTTATCCTGGTAGAAAACTTTTTCCGATATTAAAAATGAGAAGATAAAAACAACAAATAAAACCAATCTTACATCTAGGATTCTTTCGATAGAACCAGAGTTAAAGTCACTCCTTATCTCAATATCCTGAAGTTGTTTTATGCTTTTAAGCTTCTCTTTTAAATTGGTAATATTACTCGTTTTACTATAGAATGTGCTATTAGTTTTATTCTCTAATTCATCTATCTTATTATTCAGAGTAACACTATATTCACTTCTATTAGTGCCAAGCTCATTATCATTAACATAACAGAAAAATCCTATTAAGATTATCGATAATAAAAGTATAAAAAAGTAAGTTTTTTTATAATAAGTAGCCATTATTGTCTTTTCCTTCTCCTACATTAGTGATATAAACCTCTTCAAGAGTAGGTATGCTCTTTTCATAAGGTAAAACCTTATCAGATACTATTCTTACCTTGTAGCCGTTTGGTAGCAGTTGAACTGATGATACAAAGTTAGAGAGTGTAAGTTCTTTTAGTTCTTCTTTACTATTTACTTCAAACTCATAGACATTTGAATCAAAATTTTTAATTAAGTCTTTAGGTGACCCTATATTTAATAACTTTCCATTCTTCAATACAACAATATTATTTGAAATCATAGTTATCTCACCAATTATATGTGATGAGTATAAAATAATCCTATCCTTTGAAAAAGTAGATAATATATTTCTAAATCTAATCCTCTGTTTAGGATCTAAACCAGTAGTTGGCTCATCTAGAACCACTATTTTAGGTTCTCCCATTAAAGTGGCAGCAAGAAGTAGTCTCTGTTTCATTCCACCAGAAAAATTTCCAACTCTGTCTTTATAGTTTGAAGCTAATTCTACCTTTTCAAGCATATCTAAACAATCATTCGCACTGTATTTTAATCCCTTTAGTGTACTTATGTATTTTAAAAACTCAATAGCTTTAAATTCATTATACAATGGTTTATCCTGAGGCATATAAGATATAATGCTCTTGTAATCTTTTATACTCTTAATATCCTCACCATTAAAAGTAATGCTACCTGAATCAGGTTTTAGCAAACCCACAAGCATCTTGATTAAAGTTGTTTTACCAGCACCATTCGGGCCTAATAAACCATGTATTCCCTCACTTAATTTTAGATTAAAGTTATCATATATATTTTTTTTATCTTCATATCCAAATGATATATCATTAAATTTTATTTCTAACATAACTTAATTATCTTTTCCTGTCTTTATTTTGCCCATACGGTTTGAAAGAAAGTCTTCCTTTGAAATCAAACCACAAAAAATATTATTAGTACTAACCTGGTATGTGCCTTTTCTACCATCAACAAGTATAACATCACCATCAACATCAATGTCTTTGTTATCTTTTAAATCATATATGTACCCTTTAAATCCACTCTTATCCTTATTCGACTGGTAGCTCAACAGATCGTCCAGTACAATTGACATTTCCACTTTGAAAGACTTATCAAACTCTTTTATCAACTCAGTCTTTGAGTCCTCCCAATTAAAAAGTGAATTCCCCTTCTGATAATAAAAGCCTTTACCAAATTTTGAAAAAACAGGTTTAATGCTTACTTCAGAATATATTTTCTCCCCAGTCTTACTCTCATCATTTAATCTATAAAACGAAACCTTATTGCCTTCATAAGTTAGGTTGAACTCTTTATTATCCCCCTTCTCATCATCAATAAAAGATATAGAGTATATTATTCCATCTTTTTCAATTGATACGATTTCTATATTATTGTATTTATCTTCATCTCCTGTTATTTTAACTAATTCACCACTGTCTATCTTATAAGTGTATAAAAAGTGTTCTCTTTCTTCCTCAGTTTTTATACTATCTTTAAATAGAACAAAGTAAAATTTACCATTGATAAAAGCTGTGTCGGAAAAACTGATAAATCGCTTGCTCTCAGCTAAATCTATATGTTTCTTAATATCAGTCCCATCCCTCTTAATGCTATAAAGACCAACTTCGCCGTTTTGCTCTTCATGTTTAAAATAGAACAATCTGTCATTTATCAAATATGGAGAATTAATATTACCATAATTGATTGGATTATCTTCTCCATCTTTAGTGTTAGGTATTCTTATCAGCTCTCTACCTTTTATATCTAAAAAATATAATCCTGATTCAGAACCAACAAAGACTAGTCCCTCATCATTTAAAGACCATAAAAAGTCAGAGTGAGTATTGTAAGCACCACCTTTAGACTCTTCACTACCGCTACAAGATGTTAAAACAAATAAAAGTAATACCAAAATCAAACTTATTATCTTTTTCATATACTTATCCTCTTCCTAAAAGAATTTGCTAAAGTTACTTTTTATTCTTCCATTCACTGTATTGACGATTGACTTCTTTCACTAATTCATCAATACCAAGTTCATGCATCTCTTTACTTCTAGCTTTTAAATCATACTCATCAAGCTCTCCCGTAAAATACTCATACTGTCTATTCGAAATATCTGCCCATATTTTTTTTACCTTTAAAGGATTAAACCTGAAGCCAAAAGTATCTTTACATTTTAAGCTATCTAAATGTGTTAAAAAATCTGCTTCTTTAACAGGTCTACCTAATCTTAACTTATCATATATCTCCGACTTTCTTATTGAATCATTTTGAATTAAATCGTATAGATTATCTAATGCCTTTTCTTTTTCCTTACATGTTTTAAATACAGAAACACCATTTTGGGTAAAGTTTCTTACAACAAAAGTTCCCTTACCAACCGACATCCATTTTTCCGGATTTAAGCTCTTTTCATGAGTGCGCCCAAAAATTATAAATGGTTCAGTATTATTATCATAACTTAAACTATCAATTTGCTCCTTTACCCAAACCATTAAACCCACAGTTTTAATATACTTCTCATTATCATACATAAAAACAAATTTATCAGAAGTCTTGTCATATGCAATAGGAATAACATCATAGCTATTACCTATAAGCCGTGGGTACTCTGGCATATTATAAAATGGTGTTATATAGTCACATATAGGAATCCCATCTTTTTTTATGATTTCATTGATTTTTTTCAATCGTTCTTCCATTTTATATATGTCTTTATCCCATCCATCAAGTGAGATGTTATACTTTTTAGCCAAATCTATATTAATGTAATATGAAGACCTATCATTAACCGCTATGTTCGTTTTAGCTGGTACGGCGTATATCTTACCTTCAAATGTATATTCATCCCAATACTCTTTAGGATACATTTTATAAAGTAACCTACCTTTTTCAGTTTTTAGGTAATCATCTAAGGAAACGATTAATCCTTCTTCAGCTAGTTCTCTCCCATAGCAATCAGCGTTGCTTATAATCGTTGGAATTAAATCTATTTTGGCTTCATTCTCTATTTCCTTATTGAGTATATTTTTATACCAACCATTTGGTGGGTTAATATAACCCTCTTGATTCATTTTAAACATTGGCTCTTTTACACTAAAATCACAGTTCTTGAGTTTAGAATTTAATTCTGACTGTTCGCTCTTTGTAAACCTAGTATTAAATCTAGTGTAATAGTTAATACTTAACTTTTCACCATACATGCAACCAGTAGCAAAAACAACTACTAGTAAAATAGCCACAAGTCTTTTAATCATATAATAAATCTCCTTTACCAAATATAACAATATATATCATGTAGTTTGAAAAATAATTACTATAACCCTCTACAACATGATTATAACACTAAAAATCAAATCAATTAAGCTTTATTTAATACTATTTTTTGTATGATTTTGAGACAAAGTGTCGCATTAATGCGACTGTTTATAAAAAACAAGTAAGTAAGATAGAATCTTTACTTACTTGATTTTTGCTATGTTGTAAAAATGAGTCTTACAAATCTCATGTTATTAGACTCCCTACAAAATATATTCGTGTGAAATCATCTTTTTCTGACATTTTTCCTAAATTTTAATTAAAATATTACTTACCAAATAATTGTGCTTCTTTCATAAGTGATTTTAAATCCAGTTTCTTCAATTGAGAAGAATCCATATTCTTGGATCTAGAAGATTTATTTGCTGCATAGATTGCTTTTTGAGCTCCATCAGCGCAAACTATCATAGGTTGAAAAACTAAGTTGGTCTTTGAATCAAGTGTTTGTTCACTTAACTTTACATCTACAGACATATTCCCAAACTCCTTAACATTTATAGGAAAAGATATATCAACACTAGTTTTATCACTAGTTATTTCAGGATTAATAAGTGCTGAAGATGGTAAAAGATAGAATTTCATTTCCTTAATCTGAAACACATTTTCATCTATTATTAGATTCCTAACTTCCTTGTACTCTGAGTCAAAGTCTAAGATAAACCTTTTCATATTGCCCTTGTTATCATACTCAACAAAGTATCCTTTGAGGTAGTTGTCACTGCCCACCTTGTATACTTCAAGCGCTCCGAAATCTAACTCTTTACTTCCACCATCAAGCTTAACAGACAGTCTATCTATAGTTACCGACTCATTTATATTTACTAAATTTATGTCTTTAATCTTATATACATGCCTATATATATTGTCTTCTAGTTTTACAGGCTTTAGAGCTGCTACAACCTCTTTTATATCAAAGCTTCTATTATCTTTGGAAATAAGTAATAGTTCCTTATTTAAAAGATAAGGTGTATCAGAACTCTCCAACGTATAGAAACTGATTTCTACTCTGTCATCCGAATATGCAACCTGTCCTATGTTTCTAAAAAGATACACTTTACTAGTACTACTACAAGAGACACTCATTAGCAGTACTAAAACAACTAGAATTAATATTTTTACTTGATTCTTATAACTCTTTCGCATAAAGACGCAACTCCTTCATCATGTGTAACAATAATTATTGACTGACCATTCTCATTTAACTTCTTAAATAGTTCTAAAATATTATCTGCAGTTTTTTCATCTAAAGACCCCGTCGGCTCATCCGCAAGCAGTACATCGGGCTCTGTTATTAGCGCTCTTGCAATAGATACCCTTTGCTTTTCACCACCAGATAGCTTTTCAATATTCCTACTTAAAAGATCTTTAATCTCTAACTGTTCAGCTAATTTTTCTAATCTTTCTTCACTTCCCTTTTTCTTACTATGATTGTAATAAAGTGGTAGCATTATATTTTCCCTTACATTGTAATCGTTTATAAGGGCGAAATTTTGAAAAATGAATGACATATGGTTTCTTCTGAAATCAAGTATATCTTGTTTTGTAAAACTACTTACATCTCTATCCATAAAAATATACTCACCGTCATCAAACTTCTCAATTAATCCTAACATATTTAGAAGTGTAGTTTTACCAGACCCACTCTTACCCATTATTGCAATCATTTCGCCTTTATTCATTTTAAAATTAAAGTTATCAAACAAAACTCTCTCATTATCACCATTTACAAAGCTTTTCTTCAATTCTTTTATACTAATCATGTTGAATCCCCCTTATAAAGTCACTGAGTTCTATCTTATTTATAAACCTTCTCACATATGCTACTACAATAATCGCCATCACAATTAGTAAAATTAGCACGATTGAAAACGATTGTATAAGTCTAAAATTACTTAGATAACCATATATAAGATCTAAACTAATCTTCTGAGAGTTAGATACTAAAAGCCTAACCCAATTTAACATTTTAAATATATAAGCACTAATCCATGAGAAAATGATTATAAAAGCTAAGTCAACAGTTACAAATTTAATAACGTCTTTATAAGAAGCACCAATAGCTAAATGTATTGCATAGCGATCAAAGTTATCCCTGATCTTCTTGAGCATTATTATTGCAAAACTACTAATCATAAATAATGCAGATATTATTGCGAATATACCATCCTCTACCATTCTTTTCCTTGCATACTCAATAAAGCTGTTTATAACAGATGTCCTCTCATCAATGTAAAACAATTGACCCATAGGTACTTCTTTTAGATGTTTACTAAATACCTCTTCATCATTAACTTTATCTGTTATAATCATACCATGTATAAAGTATTGTGGTATTAATTCCTCGTGATAAAAAGCTTGTATGAATATTAACTCACCGATATCTAAAGGCAAGTT
>PDWJ01006681.1_pt1 | contig 16911 bp, 13 predicted proteins | sample 1430881 | NCBI WGS metagenome assembly PDWJ01 (sample SAMN01162460, study PRJNA174530) | Oral metagenome, whole genome shotgun sequencing project. | biome: Marine environment; feature: Marine mammal; material: Swab sample of the gingival sulcus; isolation source: swab sample of gingival sulcus...
ACGTGATGACCATTTACTACTCTCGGCGACATGGCTGAGTTTTTTCTGGGCGGCACCGTCGATCCGGCATCACATGAACGCACCGGCGACGAGATCCGCATCGACTCCGACAAACTGACCACCCACGGAGTCATCGTCGGTATGACCGGCTCGGGAAAGACCGGCCTTGGTGTTGTCCTGCTCGAAGAGGTCCTCGGAGCCGGCTTGCCTGCCCTCATCATCGACCCCAAAGGTGACCTCACCAATCTGTGCTTGACCTTCCCCACCCTGGATGGGGCCTCGTTCCGCCCCTGGATCGATGCTGCCCAAGCCAAAGCCGCCAACGCCACTCCCGACGAGTTTGCCGCCCAACAAGCCGAGCTGTGGACTCAGGGACTGCTGGGCTGGGGCATCACCAGCGCGAGTATCGCTGCCCTGCGCTCCACCACCGATTTCACGATCTATACCCCCGGCTCCCAGTCGGGAGTGCCCCTCAATATCGTCGGCTCGCTCGACGCCCCCGACGACCTCACCGATGCTGAACTCGTCGGCGACGAGATCGAAGGCTATGTCACCGGATTGCTCGCCCTCGTCGGCGTCGATGCCGACCCCTTGTCGAGCCGGGAGCACATCTTGTTGTCCAACCTGATCAGCCACGCCTGGTCGCAAGGTCAGCATCTCGACCTGGCTGGATTGGTCGGCATGGTTGGCAATCCCCCGATTCGCAAACTCGGGGTGTTCGAACTCGACCAGTTCTTCCCACCCAAAGATCGGATGAAGTTGGCCCTCCAGCTCAATGGGCTCCTGGCATCGCCAGCGTTTGCTGCTTGGGCTGACGGACCAGCCCTCGATATCGACTCCATGCTCTACACCCCAGACGGCAAGGGGCGCGCTGCGATCATCACCACCGCCCACCTGTCTGACGAGGAACGCCAATTCGTCACCTCCCTGATCCTGGCCAAGCTGGTCACCTGGATGCGCCGCCAATCGGGCACGACCGACCTGAGGGCCTTGCTCTATATGGACGAAGTTGCTGGCTATCTGCCACCCACCGCCAACCCGCCGACCAAGAAGCCGATCATGACCCTCATGAAGCAGGCTCGGGCCTTTGGCATTGGGGTGGTGGTCAGCACCCAAAACCCGGTCGATATCGACTACAAAGCCCTGTCCAATGCCGGCACCTGGATGATCGGACGGCTGTCCACCGAGCGGGACAAGGCCCGACTCCTGGACGGGCTCACCTCGGCAGCAGGCAGTATCGACACCTCAGCGGTTGATGACACGATCTCGGGGCTGGCCAAACGAGAGTTTGTTCTGCGTCAGCCGGGCAAGGACACCGTTTCGGTCTTCACCACCCGGTGGGCGATGAGCTATCTGCGGGGCCCGATGACTCGCGACCAGATCGCTGAGTTGATGGCCGATGAGCGCGAGGCCGCGACCGCGGCCTCGCCAGCCCAGCCCTCACCAGCCCAGACCACCTCGCCGTCGACCTCAGCCGCCACGACGGGATCAAGCACATCGTCAGCACCGGCCCTCAGCGACAACGAAACCGCGGTCATGCCCGAGGTGGCCGACGGGATTCCGGTTCGCTGGGTCGATGTGGCCGCCCCCTGGCTCGACGAGGTTGATGGCGACCGGCAAGGGACCCGCTGGTCCCCCGCCATCGTCGCCCGGGTCCGGCTCCGCTTTGATGAGACCAAGGCTGATCTGGTCCACGACGATGAATACGAATGTGTGATCCATCCCCTCGATGAGCGCATCGACGTCACCAGGGCAATCCCAGTCGACTATGACGATCGCGACCTCATCGATCGGGTCCCCGACCACGCGATCTACGAGATGCCGGAGGCCAAGATCGCCAACAAGACCTTCTTCCGTGACGTGGAACGCGACCTCAAAGACCACCTCTACCGAAGCCGCACCATCACGATCGGGGCCAACAAGGCGCTCAAGCTGTATGCCCGTCCCGGCGAAGATACCGAAGCCTTCGAGCTGAGATGTCGCCGAGCAGCCGACGAGGCTGCCGATGCTGAGATCGCCAAACTGCGCCACACCACCGAATCGAAGGTCAACCGGCTCCGAGACCAGATCGCCACCGCCGAAGATCGGGTGGATGTTCTCGAACAAGATGCCGCCAGCAAGCGCAACTCTGAGCTCTTATCCACGGCTGGCTCGATCCTTGGAGGCCTGCTCGGCGGCAAGTCACGGCGTGGCATGTTGGGTTCCCTCGGCACCGCTAGCCGTCGACGTGGCACCACCCAGACTGCTAAGAAGCGGGTGGACGCTGCGGAGAACAAGGTCGAGCGGCTCCACCAGAAGCTTCTCGATCTCGAAGCCGACCTGGCTGACCAGGTGACCGAGATCGATGCCCGTTGGATGGGTATTGCCACCGAGATCACCGAGCTCGACATCCCCCTTGAAAAGGGAGACATCGATATCCAAGAGATCGTGCTCGCCTGGATTCCGGTGTCGTGACCATGTCCACCACGTCTCAACCCACCTCTCAAGCAAGGAACCGATCGATGAAGAACCCCGAACAGCGCAGCGTGCGCGCCTGGATGTGGTACGACTGGGCCAACTCGGCCTTTGCCACCACCATCTTGGCCGCTGTCTTCCCGGTCTATTTCGCCAGCGTGTTGGCCAACAACCTGTCATCGGCAGCCCGGGCGACCCAGATGTACACGATCACCTTGTCGATCTCCGGCTTGGTGGTGGCCGTGGCCAGCCCCATCCTCGGCGCCTGGGCCGATGCCAAGGGCCGCCGCAAGCGACTCCTGATCATGTTCGCTCTCGGAGGATCGCTCCTCACCTCGTCGCTGTTTGCTCTTCGTCCCGGTGATTGGGCCCTAGCCCTGATCCTGTTCGGCATGGCCCGAGTGGGGTTCAGCGGATCGATCGTGTTCTATGACGCCCTCTTGCCCCACGTAGCCAAACCCGACGAGGTCGATTCGGTTTCAGCCAAGGGCTACGCCCTCGGCTATCTCGGCGGCGGGCTCTTGCTGGTGGCCAATATCGTGATGATCTTCGCCCTTCCCGACAACGATCTGGGGGTGCGGATCAGTTTGGCCTCGGTTGGGATCTGGTGGCTGGTCTTCACCATCCCCCTCATCCGCCAGGTTCCCGAACCGCCAGCAGATGACAATCTGGCTCACAGCGGCACCAATGCAGCATCAACGGTGATTTCCGGCATCAAGTCGACATTGGGTGAGATCCGCCAGATGCCCGACCTGGCCCGTTTCTTGATCGCCTTCGTGATCTATAACGATGCCATCGGGGCGATCATCGCGGTGGCCACCATCTATGGTGCCGAACTCCGGTTTGGGTCGATGGAACTGATCCTGGCGGTCTTGTTGGTCCAGTTTGTCGGCATTCCCTACAGCCTGATCTTCGGCTCATTGCCGGGCAGCACCGGCCGTAAGCAACGCTTCTTGTTGACCTTCGTGATCGCCAACATCATCCTGTTGCCGCTGGCGGGGATCGCCACCCGGGTCGCTGGGCCAGCCGATGTGTCGGGTGTGGCTGGCGCCCCCTATCCCGGCGAAGCGGTCACCGAGATCGCTCCATCGCCCGGACCGGTGGAGTTTGAGTGGACTGGAGCCTCACTCGAAGTCACCCACAACGCTGGTCCCGATATCGCTGATCTCTCGGTGGTCGTCGATGGCACAACCCTGGTTGACAGCGACGGCAAGGCGGTCATCATCGAGACCGATGCCCCGGTCGACCGGGTTGGAGAAGTCACCGAGATCGAGATCGAGACCGCCGGCGATCACCGTCTGGTGCTTGATGCCGTTGCTGGCACCGGCCAGATGGCCACCATTGATGAGATCAAGGTGCTCCCACCGGAACGCCACTCCAACCTGGGTCTGATCCTGGTCCTGATCCTGGCCGTCCAAGCGGTTGCTGCAGCCCTGGCCGCCTCGCCGGTGTCACGGCTGGTCAAGCCGATCGCTGACCGGCTTGACACCAAGCGCTCGATCATGCTGGCCCTCACCGCCTACATCATCATCGCTCTGTGGGGGTTGACCCTCGACTCGGTGGTGGAGTTCTGGGGCTTGGCCTGGCTGGTGGCGATCTGCCAGGGCGGGAGTCAAGCCCTCTCTCGTTCCCTCTTCTCGGGCCTCATTCCAGCGTCACGCAGTGGTGAATACTTCGGCTTCTTCTCGATCCTGTCCAAGTTCGCGTCGATCATTTCGCCGCTCTTGTTCACCATCAGTGTCGCCCTGTTCAACAACAGCCGACCAGCGGTCGGCGGCCTGGCGATCTTCTTCATCGTCGGCATGGCCCTCTTGCGACGGGTCAATGTGGAGCGAGGCCAGCAGCGAGCACTTTCCTATAACGCGCCAGCCAGCCGCTAGCTTGGATAAAACACATTCATCACCAGATCATCGATTGGACCGTCATGATTTCTGAAACCATCCAAGAAGCTCTACTTCAACAGCTCAACCGTGAGTTCTACTCGGCTCATCTCTATATGGCCATGTCGGCCCACTGCGCAAGCATGGATTTTGACGGCTCGGCCCACTGGTTCCGCTTGCAGTACCAAGAAGAAGAGCAGCATGCCAATCGCATCTTCGACTATCTGGTCGGCCAAGACGCCAAGATCACGATCTACCAGGTCGACACCGTGCCCGATGAGTACGGCACCCTGCTCGATGTGTTTGAGGCTTCGCTCAAGCATGAGCAACACATGACCGCTGAGCTCAACAAGCTCAGCTCGCTGGCCCTTGAGCAGACCGATCACGCCACCTACAACATGTTGCAGTGGTTTGTCAGCGAACAGCTCGAAGAAGAGGCGACCCTGCGCAGTGTTATCGCCAAGTTCCGCTTGGTCGGCAACGACGGCTATGGCCAGCTGACCGTTGACGCCTCCTTGGGCAACCGGAAAGCCAACTGAGGCTCACGCCACCGGTTCTGGTGCCGACGGAGAGATTCGAACTCTCACTGCCGAGGACCTAAACCTCGTGCCTCTGCCAATTGGGCTACGTCGGCGACGGGCCCAGGATAGGGCTCAGCACGCACAAGACCAGACAATCAAAACTCGATAGCCAGCAACCCGCCCTCAAGGTGATGATCGCCTTGGCGGCGGGTTGTTGCGTGTCAGGCTGAGAGGGCAGCAACCAGGTTCCGTAGGGCCCGTCCCCGGTGAGATATGGCGTTTTTCTCCGCATCGTCCATCTCGGCGAAGGTGCGTCCATCACCGTCGATGGGCTGGAAGATGGCGTCATAGCCAAACCCACCATCGCCCCGGGCCGTGCGAGTGATCACTCCCTCGCACACCCCGTCAACAACCAGTTCACGACCATCGGGCCACCTCACCACCACCGCGGTACGGAACCGGGCCGAGCGCTCATCGACACCGTCGAGCTCGGCCAGCATCTTTTGGCGGTTGTCGGCATAGGTACATCCCTCACCGGCATAGCGAGCCGAATAGACCCCCGGCGCACCACCGAGGGCATCAACTTCCAAACCGGTGTCATCGGCGACCGCGGGCTGGCCGGTGGCATCACAGATCGCGACCGCCTTCAGCCGGGCATTGCCCACCAGGGTGTCGGCATCTTCCACCACATCGGCGACATCAGGCGGCCGAGGGGCCAGATCAACCGCTGGCGCCAACACCGCTCGCATTTCGGCGACCTTGTCCGGATTAGCCGATGCACACACCAAGACCGGACGAGTCGTCATTGGACGAGTGCTCATCGTGGTGCCGGTGGCGTCGCCACCACCGCCTTCTGAGCTTGAGCGATGGCACCCAAACCACCTTCAGCCAGGACTAAGAGGGCATCGAGCTCAGAACGGGTGAATGCCATCCCTTCAGCGGTGCCCTGGACCTCAACGAAGCGAGGTTCGCCCCCGTCTTTCGGCGTCAGCATCACCACGTTCATGTCGACATCGGCTTGGCTGTCTTCGACATAGGGCAGATCGAGCACCGGGGTGCCACCAACGATGCCCACACTGATCGCCGAACAGAACGAATGGAGAGGATGGACCGCTAGCACCTCAGTATTGACCAAGCGACTCAAGGCATCGTGGAGAGCAAGATAGCCACCACAGATCGACGCGGTACGAGTACCGCCATCGGCCTGGAGCACATCACAGTCGACGGTGACCTGGCGTTCACCGAGAGCAACCATGTCGCACGCCGCCCGCAAGGAGCGACCGATCAAACGTTGGATCTCAACCGTTCGTCCGCTCTGCTTGCCCTTGGCCGCCTCGCGGCGCACCCGCTCTGGCGACGATCCGGGCAGCATCGAGTATTCGGCGGTGACCCAGCCTTTGCCCGAGTTACGCATCCAACGGGGAACATCCTCCTCGATCGACGCGGTGCAGAGCACCCTGGTTTTGCCGAAGCTGACCAAGCAGGAGCCATCAGCCATCTCGGTGAAGTCGCGCTCAAAGTGCAAGGGACGTAGTTCGTCGGCTGATCGGCCGTCAGGTCGAGTCATCAGGAATCTCCTCAGTTCGTAGATGCGGGGTCGTGTGGGGTGAGCGGCCAGCGCTCGGTGTGGTCGAGTTCGGGACCCAGCAGGCGGCCACCGAGGTCACGAAACACCTCGATGTCTCCGCTGGACAAGAATCGGTGAGTGCCGGGTCGGCCTGATTGGCGCAAGAGCCCAAGTCGAGCCAGTTCGTCGATCGCCGCAAACGCGGTCTCATCAGCGGAACTGACCAGGGTGACATCAGGCCCCATCACCTCATTGATCGTGCGAGCCAAGAAGGGATAGTGGGTGCAGCCCAGCAAGAGCGTGTCGACATTGGCTTCGATGATCGGGGCCAGCAAGCGCTGGGCGAGAATCATGACCTCATCACCGGTGGTTTGACCGCGCTCCACAAATTCCACAAAGCCAGGGCACGCCGCGCTGGCGAGATAGACCGGCGCACCGGTGGCAGCGATCGCATTGGGATAGGCCCGTGACGAGATCGTCCCATAGGTGCCGATCACCCCAACTCGACCGGTGGTGGTGGCCTTGACGACCGAGCGCGATCCGGGACCGATGACATCGATGATCGGCACTGGGAGTTCTTCTCGCAGATCATCAAGGCCCGAGGCGGTGGCGGTATTGCAGGCCACCACGATCGCCTTGACATCGAAATCCTCAACCAGAGAGGTGGCGATCTCGCGGGCGTAGCCATGCACTCGCTCAAGGGGCTGGGATCCGTAGGGGTAGCGACCGGTATCACCGATATAGACCAGGTCTTCAGCCGGGGCAAGATCGATCAGGGCTCGGGCCACCGTGAGGCCACCAAACCCGGAGTCAAACATGCCAATCGGTCGATCCATCGCCCCTACCCTAGGGCTGATAGGGCGCGGTGGGAGCGCCAAGATGCGCCCACCGAGTTGACGGACGTGGCAAGCTCATCATCATGAGTGCCAACGACGGTTCCGAGCACACTCTTGCTGATCCAGCTGAACGGTGGCGATCAACCGTGGTACTCGGCGATGGTTCCACGGCGCTGATCCGACCGATTCGACCCGACGATGCGCCCGACCTGGCCGCCTTCCACGAGCGACAGTCCTATGAGAGCAACTATCGCCGGTATTTTTCGGCCAAGCCCACCCTGACGGCTGCCGAGCTCAAGCGCTTCACCGAAGTTGACTTCATCGATCGGGCCGCGTTCGTGATCGAAGACCACGGCGAGTTCATCGCCTGGGCCAGCTATGACCGCTGGACCAACCGAAGCGATGCTGAAGTGGCCTTCCAGGTGGACGACAACAACCAGGGCCGAGGTATCGCCACCCTGCTGCTCGAACATCTCGCTGCGGTCGCCCACGAGAATGACATCAATCGGTTCACTGCCCAAACCCTCGGCGACAATCGAGCCATGCTGGCGGTGTTCTCCAAGGCGGGATGGCCGGTTCAGCGCCGATTCGAGTCGGGAGTGATCGATATCGACTTTCCCCTCGATCCGACCAGCGAGTTCATCGACTCGGTCGAACGTCGAGAACAACGGGCCGATTCACGGGCAATCGCCCGCCTCCTCTTGCCCTCATCGATCGCTGTGGTGGGGGCATCGGATACCCCGGACTCGATCGGGGGCGCGATCTGGTCGAACGTCACCCGAATCGACTCGATCCCGGTGTATGCGGTCAATCCTCATCACACCACGATCGGTGGCCAGCAGACGTATGCCCGAGTGAGCGATATCGACGGCGATGTCGGCTTGGCCCTCATCGCTGTACCCCCGAGCCAGCTCGATGCGGTGATCGATGACTGTATTGACAAGCGGGTCCGGGGAGCGGTGGTGATCACCGTGGTCGACCATGGCGAAGTCTCGGTCTCGGAGATGGTGGAGCGGGCTCGCCGCAATGGGCTGCGCATCATCGGGCCCGGCAGTATGGGCATCGCCTCCACTCGTGATGATGTCGGGATCCAGGCTGCCCTGGCCCATGTCACCCTGCCATCAGGCCGGGTGGCGATCTCGATGCAGTCGGGCACCTTGGGGAGCTCCCTGTTGGACCTGGCCAACCGGCTTCAGCTGGGATTGTCGTGGTTTGTCTCGCTGGGGGCCAAACGCGATGTGTCGGCCAATGACCTGCTCCAGTTCTGGGAGGATGACGATGCCACCCAGGTGATCGCGCTCTATACCGAATCCCTCGGTAACCCTCGCAAATTTGCTCGTATCGCCCGCCGGGTATCGCGCCATAAGCCGATCGTGGCGGTGCGTACCGGGGCGGCCATGCTCGGCAATGCCACCGCGGTCTTGTTCCGCCAGACCGGGGTGATCGAGGTGCCGACGGTGGCAGCGATGTTGGACACCGCTCGGGTGTTCGCCACCCAACCGCCGCTGGAGGGACGCAATATTGCGGTGATCAGCAATTCTCGTAGTCCTGAGGTGCTCGCTCGGGCCACCCTTGATGCTGCCGGACTGGTGGCGGTCGATCCGCCCCGCCAGCTCGACTGGAATGGGAGCATCGACGACTATGACCACGCCATTCGACAGGCACTGAACGATGAGAGCATTCATGGGGTCTTGGTGATCCACGCTCCCCCGGTGGCTGGCGCGCGCTGCCTTCGGGCGAATCGGTGCCTGGTCACGATGGCGACGCGATGAGGTCGACCATGATGATGACGAATCAGCATCCATCGATGATGCGGCAGCCCAAGAACTGATCGATGCCCATATCGATGCCGGAACGATGGAACCGGGTGTCTTGCGCCAACTCTTGGCGACCTACAGCATTGAGATGCCCACGACCGCCCTGGTCAAGGCGGCCGATGCGGTGGCCACCGCGGAGGCGATGGGCTATCCGGTGGCGATCAAGGCCCTGCGGCGCCGGGTGGGCCACAGTGTGGAGTCCGGTGTGGCTCTCAACCTGGATGATGCCAGCGATGTTGCTGACGCGGTGGCCACCATGGTCGCCCATCTCGGCCCTGATGCTGCTGAGGTCTATGTCCAGCCGATGAAAGCACCCGGAGTCGATCTGAGGGTGAAGGCCAGCGATGATCCCACGATTGGCCCCATCGTGGCCGCTGGGCTTGGTGGGGTGAAGGCCGACATCATCGCTGATGAAGAGATCCGGTTAGCTCCGGTGTCTCCCTCAGTGGCTCGTTCGATGATCGGATCGACCCGGGCAGCCGCCCTCCTCGACGATGACGACACCGACCGGGCTAGCCAGCTGGTTGGGCGTATCTCTCACATGGTCGCGTCCCATCCGGAGATCGCCGAGCTCGATCTCAACCCGGTCTCGATCTCTGACCAGGGGGTATCGGTGCTTGACGCATCGATTGTTCTCCGACCATCGGATCGCACGCCGTCAACCGTTCGTAGACTTGAATAATACCTGGTAGGAGTACCTATCGAGGATTTCGTCACTCTTGCCGACAAAATCCGATATATATTGCACGGTTCGACCTCAGTTCGACCATGATGGTGGACATGGGTCTTGTCAGTCTTGACGGAAACGAAGCCGCGGCCAAGGTTGCCTACGCGCTCTCAGAAGTAATTGCGATCTATCCGATCACGCCAGCTTCCCCAATGGGTGAACATGCCGATGCCTGGTCGTCGAGCCGAATCGAGAACGCCTGGGGATCGGTCCCCGAGGTCATCGAGATGCAGTCCGAAGCCGGTGCTGCTGGAACGCTTCACGGTGCACTCCAAACCGGTGCCCTCGGCACCACCTTCACCGCGTCTCAGGGGTTGCTCCTCATGCTCCCCAACATGTTCAAGATCGCCGGTGAGCTGACCCCGACGGTGATCCATGTCGCCGCCCGAGCTGTGGCGACCCACGCCTTGTCGATCTTTGGCGATCACAGCGATGTGATGGCTGCTCGCTCAACCGGGTTCGCCATGCTGTGCGCCTCATCGGTGCAGGAAGCCCACGACTTTGCGGCGGTGAGCCATTCGGCAACCCTGCGCTCGCGGGTGCCCTTCCTTCACTTCTTCGACGGCTTCCGCACCTCCCATGAGGTCAACACGATCGAGCTACTCGATGTCGATGAGATCAAGAGCCTGGTGCGCGACGACGACATCGCAGCTCACAAGCTGCGCCGTCTGCGTCCGAGTGCCCCGGTTTTGCGCGGTACCGCCCAAAACCCCGATGTCTTCTTCCAGGGCCGTGAAGCCGCCAACTCCTACTACGACGCTGTGGCGGGCCATGTGACCGACGTGTTTGATGAGCTGGCCGAGATCACCGGTCGCCGTTACCACCTGGTCGACTATGTTGGCGCCCCCGATGCCGAGCGGGTCATCGTGATGATGGGTTCGGGTGCTGGTGCTGCTGCTGAAGCGGTCGAAAAGATGAACGCTGAGGGCGAAAAGGTCGGCCTGATCACCATCCGCCTCTATCGCCCCTTCCCGATGGAGGCCTTCCTGGCCGCCCTCCCCGACACGGTCACCGGGATCTCGGTCCTCGACCGCACCAAGGAGCCGGGCGCCACCGGCGAACCCCTCCTCCAAGATGTGGTCTTGACCCTGGCCGATGCCGGACGGGGTGCGATCGCCACGATCGGCGGCCGCTATGGGCTGGGCTCCAAGGAGTTCACCCCAGCAATGGCCAAGGCAGCGCTCGACGAGCTCACCGCCGATGAGCCAAAGCGTCGATTCACCGTGGGTATCGCCGACGATGTGACCCATCTCAGCCTCAAGATCGACGAGAATTTCCATATCGAGAGCGAAAACAAGTCGGCGGTGTTCTATGCCCTCGGCAGCGACGGCACGGTGGGGGCCAACAAGGCCTCGGTGAAGATCATCGGCGATGTTCCCGGCCTCAAAGCCCAGGGCTATTTCGTCTACGACTCAAAAAAGTCGGGCTCGATGACCGTGTCTCACCTTCGCTATGGCCCAGCGGATATCCAAGCCACCTATCTGGTCGATCGAGCCGACCTGGTCGCCTGCCACCAGTTTGGTCTCCTCGACCGGTTCGACATTCTGGAGTCGGCCAAGCCGGGCTCAACCTTGCTGCTGAACGCTCCCTATCCGGCTAGTGAGCTGTGGGAGCATCTGCCGGCCTATCTGCGCCGAGGCATTATCGATTTGGGCTTGAAGGTCTACACGATCGATGCTGCCAAGATTGCCCGCAACAACAAGATGCCAGGGCGTATCAACACCGTGATGCAGCCGTGCTTCTTCGCTCTCGCTGAGGTGATGCCCACCCAGCAGGCGGTCGATGCGATCAATGCCTCGATCGAGAAGGCCTACGGTCGTCGTGGCCGCCTGGTGGTCGAACGCAATATGGCTTCGGTAGCCGATGCGCTCGGCGCCCTCGAAGAGGTACTGGTTCCGGCCACCAGCGAGATCCCAGCTGATGCAGCGATCGGGATTCCTGATTTCAACTCCGGTGAGACCTTTATCGACCGGGTGACCGCCACCATGTTTGCCGGCCAGGGCGATCATCTGCCGGTGTCGGCCCTCCCGGTGGATGGGACCTTCCCCACTGCCACCACCAAATACGAGAAGCGCAAGCTGGCGGTCGATATCCCGATCTGGGAACCCGACATCTGTATCGGATGCGGCAAGTGCGCCATCGTCTGCCCCCACGCGGCGATCCGCCTCAAGGCCTATGAGCCCGACACGATCGCCGATGCACCCGACACCTTCAAGACCAAGGCCTTCCGGTCTCGCGAGCTCAAGGGGTATCAGCTCACCGTCCAGGTGGCTCCCGATGACTGCACCGGCTGCGGGGTGTGCGTTGATGTGTGTCCGGCCAAGGACAAGACCGATGTCAAGCGCAAGGCGATCAATATGACCGATGCGCTGGTTCACGCCGATGATGAGCGGACCAGTTGGGAGTACTTCCTCGACATCCCCCAACTCGATCGCACCCTGGTCGCCCACAACACGGTCAAGAACTCCCAGCTGCTCGAGCCCCTGTTCGAGTTCTCGGGAGCGTGTTCCGGCTGTGGCGAGACACCCTATGTCAAGCTGCTCACCCAGCTCTTCGGTGACCGCTTGGTCGTGGCCAATGCCACCGGGTGTTCGTCGATCTATGGCGGCAACCTGCCCACCACCCCGTGGGCCAAGAACGCCAAGGGGTATGGTCCAGCCTGGTCAAACTCACTGTTCGAAGACAATGCCGAGTTTGGTCTGGGGATGCGGCTCGGGATCGAGCATCATCACCGTGAAGCCGATCGTCTGGTCGACGAGCTCGGTGACCAGATCGGCCGGGAGCTGGCCGATGAGATTTTGGCCAATACCCAGCCCACCGAAGCCGACATCTTCACCCAGCGGGAGCGGGTTGAGCAGTTGATGGCCAAGTTGGCCGATATCGACGATCCTCGGGCTCGGCGCTTGGAGTCGATCGGTGACGAGCTGGTGCGGTCATCCACCTGGATCGTCGGTGGTGACGGTTGGGCATACGACATCGGCTATGGCGGTGTTGATCATGTGCTCAGCAGTGGACGCAACATCAACTTGTTGGTGCTCGACACCGAGGTCTATTCCAACACCGGCGGCCAGGCCTCCAAGGCCACCCCGCTCGGGGCGATCGCCAAGTTTGCCCACGCTGGCAAGAGCACCGGCAAGAAAGATCTTGGCGCAGTGGCTCGTAGCTATGGCGATGTCTATGTGGCCCAGGTCGCGTTGGGCGGCAATGACATGCAGACAGTCAAGGCCTTCCTCGAAGCCGATGCCTGGGATGGTCCATCATTGATCATCGCCTATTCCACCTGTATTGCTCACGGGATCAATATGACGACCTCGATGGCCCACCAGAAGGATGCAGTCAAGTCGGGGTATTGGCCGCTGTATCGGTATCAGCCATCGGTGGACGACCATGAGCATCCCTTCCATCTCGACTCTCGGGCGCCGTCAATTCCGCTACGGGAGTTCGCCCTCAAAGAAGCCCGCTACGCCATGTTGGCCCGAGCCGACAAAGCCCGTTCCGACCAGATGTTGGATCTGGCCCAGGCGGCTATCGATGAGAGATGGCACCTGTATTCGCAGTACGCCGATATCGAGCGTGCTATCCCCCATCTCGACGATGCCGTCGATGACCTCGACGACGATCTCGATACCGACAAGGAGTCATCCGATGCCTGATCTTCGCACCGAGTACCTCGGCCTGGAGCTGAGGTCCCCCCTCGTTGCGTCCGCTGGCCCCCACACCGGGAACCCTGACAAGTGGGCTGAACTCGATGCTGCTGGAGTGGGTGCGATCGTGCTGCCCTCACTCTTTGAGGAGCTCATCGAGCAGGAGATGGACGAGATCGACAATCTCTTTTCTCTCCATGCCGACAGCTTTGGCGAAGCTGGCTCATTCATGCCTGAGGTCGACGGGTTCGGCAATGTGACCGACAATTATCTGTCGCTGGTCGAGTCGGCCAAGAAGGCGATGAGCGTGCCGGTGATCGCCAGCTTGAATGGCACCCATGCCGGTGGATGGTTGCGCTATGCCAAACTCCTCGAAGAGGCTGGCGCTGATGCCATCGAGCTCAATCTCTATGTGATCGGAGCCGATTCAAGTGTTGATGCCGCCACCAGCGAAGCCGAGCAGCTCGAGGTGATTCGCACGGTGTCGGAGACGGTGGACATTCCGATCAATGTGAAGTTGTCGCCGTTCTATTCGTCGCTGGCCAATTTCTTGGTGCAGGTTGAGCAGGCTGGAGCAGCTGGTGTGGCCCTGTTCAACCGGTTCTACGCCCCCGACATCGACCTGGAGACCTTGGACATCGATCTCAAGATCGCCTTGTCGAACCAGAACGAGTTGCGCCTGCCCTTGAGGTGGATCGGGATTGCTCACAGCTTGGTGTCGATGTCGATCGCTGGCACCACCGGGGTGCATTGCGGACGTGATGCCGCCAAGTTGATCTTGGCCGGTGCTGATGTGGCGATGTCCACCTCGGCGCTCTTGTTCCATGGCCCGTCCTATATCTCAACCCTCGAATCTGAGCTGGTCGAGTGGATGAAGGGCCACAATTATGAGTCGGTCTCTGAGATGCGTGGTGCGGTCAGCCGCGATTCCACCGCTGATCCCGATGCCTACGAGCGGGCAAATTACATCATCAATCTGCGTAGCTATGCCAGCCGGTTCTTGTCGGGCCGGTCGGTGCCCCGCCTCGATTCATAGTGCCGGGCTGATTGCCGACGGTTCGCCGGCGATCATCACCATGAGTTCATGGGGTCGATAGCCTCGACGCTCTGATGGCGAAGTCAAAGAAACGCTCGGGATCACCTCCCGGTACCACCCCGATCGCCACCAATCGTTCGGCGCGCCGCAATTACAACATCGATGATGAGATCGAGGCCGGCATGGTGTTGCTCGGCAGTGAGGTGAAGTCGATGCGGGAATCCAAGGTCCAGCTGGCCGATGCCTATGTGCGCATCCGCAACGGCGAGGCCTGGCTGGAGGGCGTCCATGTCGCCCCCTATTCGTTCGCGATCGGGTTTGGTGCTCACGATCCCGACCGGGCTCGCAAACTCTTGTTGCATCGCGACGAGATCCGTCGCCTGAAAGCCCGTGTCGATCAAGAGCGGGTGTCGATTGTGCCGCTCAGCCTCTATTTCCGCGATGGCCGGGCCAAGGTGAGCTTGGGGATCGGCAAGGGCCGGTCGCGCGCTGATAAGCGCCATACGATCGCAGCGCGCGATGCAGCTCGTGAAGTTGAGCGCGAGATGGGGCGGTACGCCAAGAACATGTGAACGGGTGTGCCACTCATCTGTTCACACGCCGCGAGATCAACTGAGTATTTACGTGATCAGGTGATCGATCAGTCGACGGTGAAGAAGTCGCTGATGCGTGAATAGGTGTTGGCGACATGACTGCCAACGGCGTGGAGACCGGCCTGGTCGATGCGGGTGCCATCCAAGAGGTCATCATCGACGTGGTAGGCGACGATCTCGCCGAAGATGACATCGGTGCCGTGATCTTCACCGAGCTGGACATGGTGGCTGAGACGGCATTCGAGTCGGGCTCGGGCTTCGCCAACCATGGGGGCGTTGACTTCTGTGCCCATGACGGGGGTCAAGCCGGCGTGGTCGAATTCGTCAGTATCGGATGGAATGGGGGCTGCACTGGCGACCACCTTGTCGATCACTTCGGAGGTGACGATATTGACGGTGAAGACCCCGGTGTCGAGCACATTGGCGGTGGTGTCGCGCCGGGCGGCCCGGCTGGCGCCGAACACGACGGTGGGCGGGTTGGCGCAGACTGCGCCGAAAAACGAGAACGGGGCGAGATTGTTGACCCCATCAGCTGATCGGGAACCGATCCATCCGATTGGCCGGGGCACGATCAAGCCGAGCAGAAGCTTGTAGCCATCGGTGGTGTCGAGATCTTTGGTCAGAAAATTCGCCATCGGGCCAGGGTAGGCCGCCCAGCCGGGATTATGCCGCACCTCATCGGTGAACTTGGCTGATGGGTTAGAACAGGCTGCCAATCCACGAATAGAGCCCAAGGAGTTTGGCGGCCAGTGCAAGAGCGGCGACCACCATGAAGGCTCGGATGATCTTCTCTCCCCCAGCGACCGCTGCGTGGGCTCCGATCCAGCCGCCGATCGCTTGACCGATGGCCAGGATGATCGCTTGGAGCCAGCGGATATTGCCGCTGAGGATAAAGACCGGGAGGGCGACCAGGGTGACGACCATGACGACGACGACCTTGATGTTGTTGGCGGTGACCAGGTCGTAGCCGGCTCGGGACAAGACGCTCAGCAAGACCAGTCCGACACCGGCTTGGATCGCTCCGCCATACAGCCCGACAACGGAAAAGACAGCAATGGTGACCGGCAACGACCAGGTGGGCTGGTCGGACCGGGATGATGGGGATCGGAGTGACAAGAACACGATCGGCAAGATCAAGAGGCCGAAAAGACGTTCGAAGCCTTCATCGGTGAGCTGGGAGATGCCATACGAGCCGACCAGGGAGCCGACGATGACCGGGATCAGGATGGGCAGAGCCCTGTTGAGACCGCGCACGCCGAGACGCCGGAACGCCGCTGCAGCGGTGATACTCAGGCTGAGCACACCAACCCGGTTGGAACCATTCGCTGCATTGCCGGGTACACCAGCGAGCACCAAGAGGGGCACGGTGAGGGTGGAGCCGCCACCGGCGACAGCATTGATCAGTCCAGCGACGATGCCGCCGCCGACCAGGATGATCACGTCCCACCAGTGCACCCCGGGAGATTACCGCAGCCAGGCCGGTGTCGGATGAGTTCAGCCAGCACGTGATGATTCAGCGATGATGGAGCCATGGCGATCAAGCTGGCAACGATTCGACGGGGTGGCACCACTCGGTGTGTGCGGATAGATGATGATCGAGCGGTCGATACCGGCTATGGGTGTGCGGGCGACCTGCTCCGCCAGGCCGGCTGGCGTGAGATCGCTGCCCACGCTGATGGCGAAGCGGTTGAACTCGATGGACTCGACTATGCCCCACTGGTACCGCGTGCCGAGAAGGTGATCTGTGTGGGGTTGAATTACGCCGATCACATCGCCGAAACCGGGCGTCCGGCTCCGACCCAGCCGACCTTGTTTCCCAAGTTTGCGCGCAGCTTG
>PDWJ01002959.1_pt1 | contig 16910 bp, 15 predicted proteins | sample 1430881 | NCBI WGS metagenome assembly PDWJ01 (sample SAMN01162460, study PRJNA174530) | Oral metagenome, whole genome shotgun sequencing project. | biome: Marine environment; feature: Marine mammal; material: Swab sample of the gingival sulcus; isolation source: swab sample of gingival sulcus...
CAGGAACAATGGCATCCAAATAGGCGAGGGCAAGTGCTTGCATTTCAGGAAGCGGCGAAAAGATTTGGTCTTGCAGTCCTGCTTTGTCTTCATTGGTATAGGCAAGCTCGGCAGAACTTTCTACATAATCGAACAAGAATGGGACATTGGTCGGGTTCAACAGACTTCGTTTTTCGCGAAGATTCAATTCCAGGTAACGTTTTTCGTCATTCTCGGCCTGTTCAATATGTTCATCAAAATTATCGAACTCATCCATGTGCACTGTGGGTCGAAAAATATTGAGCGCAATAATGGTCAAAAACACAATCCCACTGGTAACGATCAATTTAAGATGATGTTTCCAAAACGGGACGGAGGGAAGTCGCTTCTTTTGTGACCGCGAAAAGACAACAACTAAGAGAAATAGTGCAAGAAGTAAGGTGATGATCATGAACAGTTTTCTTTATGGGCAGTTTTCGCAGTACATTGATTTAATTCCTGTGTTACGAAGCACTTGAAAATCCACTTGATCCACCCATTCACACCAACGGACGTTATTTTGATCAATCATTGTTTGGTGGATTTCTTCGAAAAGTGCGTGTTCGCTGTCCCAAAAATACAAGGTTTGCCCGAGTACAAAAAGGGCGTCCTCATTCAGCGTATTCGATTTGTAGCGCGTCAATAAGAAATCGACGGTCATTTGATAGGAACTCCAATTATTGAAAAATAAGGCGAGTTTTAAGTCGTCTTCTTCGCTAATGGCATTCTCTTTAAAATAATCAGCAATAAAATTGAACGACTCCTGAATTCTCATTCTGTCATTGATTTGCCCGAAGTAACTGATGTAAACAAGTTGTGCATTCAACAACAATTCGCTTTGAATGTTTTCTGGGGCAATTTCTTCCACTCGAATGGGGTGAACTACGTTCGAAAGTCGTTCAGAAGATACGTCCCAACGATCGAGAAACTCCATACCAAGCTTCGTGTATAAAATCATCAGGTTGTGCTTAGCATCATTGGAAAGTTCATCTTTTCGGCTCATCCAGGCAAAAATGAATTCCGTGGTTTTGTGCAGGTCAAAATAATAATATTTGGATAAGAGAGCGGCGCTGTTCTGAACGAGTTCAGGTCGTGTTTTAATGGCGTCAAATAGTCCTCCTGAGAAGAGGAAGCGAGTATCAATTTCCTCGTCGAGATCATACAAGAGTTTAAGACATTTGTTCGCAGAAGTGTAAAGTTGCTTCGCAATCGCAGCAGCTAATTGACCTCCCAGTTGTTCAGAAGGTGTTAATTTTCTGGAGGATTTATCTTCAAAATAGATCGTGGCGATCGCCGTTCGCTGTACATATAACAGAGAGTCCCAATTCATTGTGCTATCGCCCGAAGCGATGAGTCCACGGATGGAGTCGTTGGGCAGTACGGCAATGGAATCGGCTCCTGCATACAGTAATTGAAAACGCATCCGTTCCCAGTTCACTTTTGAATCAATTTGAATTTGATTGGAGCGAATATTTAACCGGGAGGTGAGGTAGTTTTTGATGGCGTTAGCACGTTTGTCATGTAGAATCTCATTGTTGAGCGAGTCTCCTTCCACGGAACTGTAACTTTGAATAGTGGCACCAACAACCTTTCCTCGTCGACGTTCCAGTTTTGGGGTATTTTTGGGAGTTGTTTGGCTGGCATCAAACTCAAAAGTCAATTGCTCCATCGAGCTTACGCCAGGACCTTCCAGTACGGTGTTTTTTGGATCGATGAGAATGGGGGACACGTCCAATAACTCGTATTCTTGCGAGGGAACATAGCAATGAACCATGTAGAGACAAGCTTTTCCGTTGTCAATGAGAATGGATGATAACCCGATTTCATTGAGGTCGAGTTCGTTAAATTCCTTCGGAAGTTTACCAATAGTTGATACGATATGACGGGGATTCTCAGCGCGATTATTCGCTAAGATTTCATCGCGATAAACAGGTTTCAACAAAATACCGTTGTACACGCCAGATCGATCGAGTTGATTGGGACCGTTGCATGGAAATTGACTCTTTCGAACCAAGTCGATCGCAATTCCGTCCTTGGTTGAGTTGAAAATCTGCTTGAATAGCGAGATGTTGTGGTGATAGAATACAATTTCATCGCCTTCAATACGAATGGAATTACCAATGTTTAGCACAAGATTGATGTACTTGTCGTATTGATCCATGCAATTCTCAGAAGCGCTTCGGAGCCCAAATCCATTTGATGACAGCTGACCTTCAATTTCAATTCCTTTCTGAGCGAACACGAGCGCAGCAAAAACACGTGATTTCTTCGTGTCTGAGTCAACACTTATTCCACAAAACGTAAATTCTGTATTGAGCAAGTTCGCATTGTCGACGCTGCTATTCTTCCATTGAAGAAGGAGTGTAGAGGCAAGCTGAGCGACTTCCTTGTTGCTCATTCGAAAAGAGTTCACCTCTTCATAAAGAATGTTTTCGTCGACTGATTCGAACATTTTTCCCTTGAAATACTTAACACGTTTCTTTGGCGTTTTGAGCGTTCCTCGTTTTTGAGCATGTGTCAAGGTGTCGTATTTCACCATGTACTTGCATTGAGATTCTGCCGCCTTTTCTAAAATCTCATCCGTAAGAAGTGGCGCCAATCCATTTTCTGCGCGGTATTCGTTTACACGCTCACGTATTTCTTTTTTGAGTAGTTCAGAATCAGCTCCAGAAAGTTGAGAGAAACTGATGTTCGATAGCAGAAAAAGAACCTTTAGAAGAACGAATCTTGGTAGGAAACGTGTGATCATTTTAGTTTTTTATCAATGAGTAAATGACGGAATCTTCATATGTTCCGTTTATCAGGTAATGTTCTTTCAGAAGTCCTTCTTGCGTAAATTGATTGGCTCGAAGGAGTTTAATTGAAGGAATATTTTGTGGTGAGGCGAGCGCTTCGATACGGTGCAGTTTCATGGTTGAAAATCCGTAATCCAAAATAGGAGGCAAGGCTTCAGACATATATCCTTTTCGCTTGACGTCATCGGAACGAAGTGAATAACCCAGTTCAGCCCGATCGTGATCGAGGTACCATGTGTGAAATCCACACCAACCAATTATCCGTTGTGAGCTATTTTCTATAAGTTGAAAATTCAAGAATGCCCTATTGTAGGTATGCATTCCTTGTTTAAAACGTTTTTGTTCATTTTCGTACTCATCGTCCGAGTTTAGTCCCAAGAAATTCATAATTTTCCTTTTCGAAAGCTTGAAGATTTCGTCGTACACCCCTGGTGTTAGGGCACGAAGTGTTAATCGGTCAGTTTGTATAGTGTACAGATTATCAGTCATTACAGTTCTTCATCGAGTAAGTCGGCATGTTTCGACTTCTTTGGTCGTTGTTTCGTTTTACTTTGCGCTGTTTTTATAATCAGTACGATTCCAATTATTACTAGAATAAAGGACCAGATCGTGATTACTTCAAAAAGAAAAATGGTTAACCCAATACTTAGGATTCCAATTATTATGTAAATGATTCCAGCTACTGAACCATTGCTAACACCAAAGGCCGATAATCCCATCGTACTTTCTTGCTTTGCTTCTTGCAATCGCGCCTGTTTTGAAATTTCATTCCGTTTCTTCAGTATGGCATCTTCTTCGAAGTCGTCACAGGTATCGTTAAAAGTGGCGACTTCCTGAGTGATTCCGCAAATAATACCTTTTCGAGGAGAGAACGATTTTTTCGTGCAAATTTCGCAATACGAAAGCTGATGTTCACGTTGATTCATTTGAGGTAAGTTTTAAGTACTGTATATCATTACGAATGGTAAAGATAAGGAGTTATTCTCTTTTTGGGATTTCCATATTTTAAGGTTTTTTTAACGAAACTAAATAAGGGGTTAATTTGTTTGTAATCAGTATTTTGCGTACTTGATCAAGTGTCTGTATTCGAAGCACTCAGAAACAGGTGTAGGAAGGTTGGCACGAAAAATGCATATTTGTAGAACTTTTAGAGATTGAATGTGAATGAGTAGTTCATTATTTTGTATCTTAGATAATTGAAACCTAATCCGAGATGTCCACTAGATTATCTCATCACGTATAACAAGGCTTATGGGTAAACCTATTGAATACCAACGTATTGAGCAGATTGATTCGAATTTTATTTTGAGTGAAGATCCTGTGGCTCAAAAATTGCTTCAGGAAATTTATGCGAATCTAAAGCAGAAATCGGCGCACGAATTATCTATCGCGGAACACTGTTGGTTGCGAAGTATTGAAGACTTGTATACGGATAAGAAAAAAACGATTTCAAATAAAGTTGATTGGTACGTCAAAGTAGGTCATGAATTAATCAAAGAAGAACAAGAATTAAATCACGAGGAAAAGGCATTGTTGGACTCTTTCAGACGCGTATTGGACGTATCTGCCAAAAATAATGTGTTGTCTACGTTTTTCTCAGAACTCGAAAATTCAGTTGAAGCTCTATTCAGATTAGATTACTCCCGAAAATCAGAAATCCCCGAACTACTAGAAAGTGAAGAGAATGATTTATTGAATTATATAGTTATGACCGTAGACATGATCCGAGAACGACTCGGTCATTCGGTTGTTTCGGGAAAGGTTGTACGCAACGTGATGGGAAGAATTTCGGATGTAGGCGTTTTAGTAACAGATGAGAAAGGAGAGATACGTTTCGCCAACGACAAAATAGCAGAACTCCTAGATAGGCCCTATGATGAGCTTATTGGAGACTCCATAAAAAATTATTTAACTGCTGAGAACACTTTACTCGGGCTTCATGCAAGCGATAGAGTTGAAGGTATCGAAATTCACCAAATTATCGTTCCTTCAGTGGAGGGTGAAATTGACGAATGGGTCTATACCTTTTCGGAAAAATCAGACTGCGACCTGAAAGTGGAGCGAATGGCTGAAATTCGTGAAGTGATTGACGAATTATCCGTATGCGACACATCTGATCGACAACGATTGGCCGTATTATTGGACGTTCTCAAAACAAAGTTTTCAAAAATTGAAGAACTCACCATCCCCGCTTCGGCGCTGGTGAAGTCTGGTTCCAATTTACGTGAACTAATTGATGAGTGTTTGACACAGTTCAACCAAGACGATCAGAAAATCGACATTTTGTTGGACGCGAAAGACAATATCGTCTATTACGGCGATGACAAACAGCTCAAAACAATTATTGTTCAAATGCTAGACTGCGCACGCGAGAATTTGCTTGCTTCTCCACGTTTATCGAAAATGGAGATTGTAGTAAGTAGTTTTCAGCATTACTTGCTTATTGCCTGCTTAGACAATGGTGCTATCGTTTCGAATGATAACCTAGTGCAAGAAATGCGTTCGGCTGTGGAAGCAATACAGGGAACACTCGAGTTGAATTCCGGTAGATTAGGCAACAATCTAAGTATTATATTGCCTGTTTGATCGCTTCGAGCATTCCGTCTGATTCCTATGATTTACCGAACGTTTATCAACATGCGTTCACGTTTGTGAATTGACCTTGATTCGCTGTACAAGTTAAGCACTGATAAATTGTAATGGTCTTTCATTTGAATCATCGAAATCTGCGGAATTCCTATAGCTCCAAACTTCTGTTTTACTTCAGAAGCAGTGAACCCAAGATAAATCCTGTCGCAATTAAGTTCTTCAGCGCGCAATCGAGTGCGATACAAAATTTGCTTGTAGATATCATGGGTTTTCAAATAGTTGTAGTCGAAACCTAGCAAAATACCGTTGTAGTACTTTTCATTGATGTGACTAAACGTGATCCCCACAACTTTGTCTGTTCCGTCATCTGTTTTAAGTGTATACTCGATTACTTCGAAACTCGGATCATTCAGCATTTCCATGAATAACTTGATGGGTTGTGCAAAGCTATTTACTTCGAAACTCGCATTTTTCACCTGGGAATAAAGTTCATACCATCGATCAAGCTCGCTTTCATCGTATTCGGTTACGATGCGCGTTTTGAAAGCATCGTGATGCTTGAATATACCAGTTTTGAGGTATTTACGCCTCTTAGCGGGAATCGATTCCATGTACTTGGCAAACGGGTTCGACTGAATGCCATAAACGATATTTGTATCGGGAAGATTCACTTTCAAGAAACCCTGATCCATGAAGAAATCAGTTAATTCATCGTCATCGGAGTGGAAGTCCCTGAGCCAAACAGCATTTGCATCTGCTTGCTCTTGAATTTCCCAAATTTGATCAAGTAGAGTGGTAAGAGCAGTGGTCCAATCTGTCCGATTTCGATCAATGTATAGGTGATTTCCTTCCGTAAGGAGTGATCCCATTACCAAGGTTTTTGAGCATAAGTAGTAATTGTCTTCCTTTCGTAGTTCTTCAATTTGATTCGAAACACCTGAGGCAGAGAGCATATCGTCTTTAACCATTGCAAGTGTGAAGAATGTAGCGGCGACAGCTTTTCCAGTAGTATCCTTTAAAATCAAGTAGTGGAAATCCCAGTTGTTTTCTACAGCATCATTAGAAGAGAAGGTGCGTTCTAACAGTCGAATTCCGGCCCAATTCATCGTGATTTGGTTCGACATGAGAGAATTCCAAAGTGACTCATCAATTTCGTCAATAGACTGTTTATGAATGACTTCAAATCCATTTTTAGAGCGTTGAATCACAGGTTGTACTTCCTGTTTCTTTAGTTGGAAGTGAGGAACGTGTTTGAAAGCACGATAGATATCGCTGAGTGTTCGATTTTCGTCTTCCAGTGCCCGCGGGAAATGATACGCGAGAATGTTGCAAAGCTTCTCAATATCTTCCATTGTATGATGCAGCGTAATGGTGAATCGCAGACCCGTACAGGTTTCAGGAACAGCTGGGAATACACCTAAATTTACGAAACATCCATCGTTGATCACACGCTGTACCATGTTGTATCCGACCCTAACTAATCCTAGTCCAACATAAACAATTGGAGAGTCAACATTGGATACAACAGGTAAATCATGTACTTCTTTTAGCAGGTAATGACAGTAGCGCAAACGATCTTTGAGTTTTCGCTGTCGTTCGTATATTTCTTCGGATAAATGAATACGCGCCGAGGCTATTCCTGCTCCGATTACTGGAATTTGATGTCCTCCTGAGAAGATAAAACTACCTCCACAATTTTTTACTTTGTGATAAAGGTCTTTGTCTTTGAAAAAGAAGGCGCCACCACCAGCACCGTACGCTTTGTTGAGAGAGGTTGCCAGAATCATTTTGGGATGGAAGTCCACTTGACTCAAAATAACTCCCGTTCCATTCTTTCCAGCAATACTCATTCCATGAGCGTCATCGGCGTAAAGATGAAAATTGTGGTGGCGATCCAGCATTTCGACCAATTCCTTCATCGGTGCAAAATCACCGTACATGCTGTATACGCCATCAATCATGTACCATATTCGGTTGTACTGATGCTTCAAACTCATGATTTTCTTTTCAAGTTCGTCTAGTTTGTTGTGACGAACGATTTGAACATCAATGCCTTGAGCTTTCATTTTTGTAACTGCATCCTGCACACTTGCGTGAACTTGTTGGTCGAGAATAATTAGATCTCCAGGGTCCACAACCACAGGAATAACGGCATGGTGTCCTAAAGAAACAGATGTTGATGTCACGACGTGCGCATCAAACATTTCCTCTAATAGTGACTCCCATTCAGTGTACAGGGTGTTCGAGAGATAGCTTCGAGAAGATGAAAATTGAACGCCATATCGTTGTATGGCATCAATAGCACCTTGCTTCAACCGATCATCCATTTCGAGCCCTAAGTAAGAGCAGGAGCCGAAATTGATGAGTTCTTGACCGCGTACATGAACCGTCCTGCCGTTATATGTGTAATCCTCCGTGCGAAGTTGGAGAACGTTACGAGATACACCCTTGCTAATGATCTCGTTCACCGTATTTAGCTTCTGATTCGATTTGTGTTTTGTCATAATTTTCGTTTATGATTTGGTTACTATAGAATAGCGATTTAACATTATTGATTGCTATTTCAAAATATATTTTTTTTAAACAATCTGTTACAAAAGTGTATATTGTAGGAAAAAAACTAGAAAAGATAATGTCGAACATTCGTAATTACCGTGAATGTCCCTATGCTGAAACTTGGTTGGAAGACGGTATAACTGTACAAAAATACAAGAAGGGTTTAAGAGTGAATTTCGAAGTTGCTAAAATATTAGTGAACGAGCGGTTAGCTGTTACTGAAGGCGTTACTCGTCCAGGTTTAGCAGACATCAGTGGGCTGTATTGGACAACCGACTCTAAAGCCATGAAGTTTCTCAGTTCGCCAGAAGCAACAAAACTCGTGAGTGCAGGAGGTTTCTATATCTCGAATTTTGCACAACGTATGGCGATGCGTTTCTTTCAGAGTGTTTCCAAAGAGCCACCTATTCCCACGAAAATATTCGATAACCGAGAAGCCGCCATGGAGTGGTTGAAGCAGTTTACACTTGAAAAGTTGAATTAGTTCAATGTTGATTATTTAACAAGAAAAAACTCTGGAGTTAAAAAAACTTCCAGAGTTAGTGAACTTGAACTGTTTAGGCTGCAACTATAACAGGCATGACGCTTGCAGAGTTTCATGCACAGAGAGAGCCAATGTTCTTTTTCTAAGCAAACTTGAACCAAAAAAAAAGTTGCTTCGAGGGGTGTGGTTTGGTGTATATCTTTTCCGTTGCATCCTACGAGATAAAAGTAGGTGATCTGAATAGTTCCTGCATAGGTAAAAATACCTGATTTACGATTTCACAAAGAAAAAAGACGACATTTTGATGTCGGGATTAACCGAAATTTCTACGCCTTAGAGATTCATTTTTGAAATACATTCTAGGATACTGTCTTGCCAATGTTCATCTTTCAGGATGAATTCTGATACACCTTCAAGATTTAATGTGAGAGCCGTATCTACATCAATATTAGAGCTTATCATCACAACTTTACTTTCTTCGAGATGTCCTTTGAGTTGATCGAGAGTGCGCGTTCCTAATTCCCCATTCAATTGATAATCCATAAAAATGATGTCCGGTACACCGTGTTGCTTGGCATATTGCGCGAATTCTGTTGAAGAGGATAAGCGTGTGACGAAATGCTTCTTCTGGGAGGGAAGGTTGTTCAGAATCATCATTAACTGAAATGAAAATAGTTCATCATCTTCCAAAATGACAATTTGTTTGGTGCGGGATGATTGTTCAGGAGAGAAAAACTGAATGAACTTCCAGAAAGGATTACCCGTAGCTTTCGATTTGATACGCGCATCAAGAATGGATTGAAGACCGTTTTCATCCTGGTTCCGTTTGTTGACAACATAGTCTACACCTTTCTGAATCGCTTCGGTAATTTCGTTTAGTTGAAACACACTCGACATGAGCACCAATGTGCTTAGAGGTGATTTTTCTTTGTAGAATTCAATAACCTCCAATCCGTTTAACCCGGGAAGTTGGTTGTCCAAAAAGATGATGTCGGGTTTTTCTCGTGACAGGTAATAAGAACCGTTTTCTGAATTCTCAGAGATAAAGACTCTTGCGACTTTTTCTTTCAGCCATCGTTCCATTTGACGTGCAAAAATCATTTCATCATCGATAATCAATACCTTTAAATCACTTCGCTTCATCGTCTAAATTTCATTTATCATTTGATGTAAATACTGGATCAACCGATTGGCTAGTTCGATGGATTCATCGAGAGCACTTTTTTGAACTGTTTTTTGAAGTGCGTCGCAAATTTCTACACCTTGAGTGAATTTTAGTGCAACCAATGTTGTGGTCAGAAAATGCGCTTTTTTCCCAATGCTTTCAATATCTTCTCTTGAAATTGATGCGGATAAATCACGGATGTCGTGTGGGATACGCTTTCGAAGAATTCGTTCAAACTCGTCCACGAGTTCATTTCCTTCCTTGAACCTAAGCTCCATAAGAATAGCCTTGAAGTCGTCTTTCACACCAGTAGTTTGTTTCACAAATATTGTTTGTTGCTCAGTGCATTCGTGGGGTAAGGTCGAAGTTTAAACAGTGAACATAGATGAATTGATGGACCTGTTTTTTTATAAGGGCGAAAAGTTATAAAAAAATAATGCACATCAGTGTCACGATAGTGATCGTTCGATTAATCGACATAATCTTCCGATATATTGAATGTTTGTGCTCTTTTTGAACCGTATTGTTCATCGCGGAAGTGCTTAAAAGCGTTATCTTTATCTCTGTGATTAATATCAAGAAAACATGCGATTAATTGTTGATAGTGGCTCTACCAAAAGCGACTGGGTGTTGTTGAATGGAAATGAAGAACACCATTTCGAAACCATGGGCTTGAGTCCCTATTTTCATACGGAAGAATCGGTGAAAGCAGCGATAATCAAGAATTCCGATTTGTATGCAACGCGGAATGATGTGAGCGAGATTTTTTTCTATGGAACCGGTTGCTCCTCCGATGGAATGAAAGCAATTATTCGAAATGGAGTTAAAAGCGTTTTTGAAAAGGCAGAAGTAGAGGTAGATCACGATTTGATGGCGTGCGCTGTGTCTACTTACGAAGGTGAACCTGCAATTTCGTGTATTTTAGGAACAGGTTCAAATTCGTGCTTTTTTGACGGGAATGACGTGATCAAAGTTGTTCCTTCGCTTGGTTATGTGTTGGGAGACGAGGGGAGTGGAGCCTATTTCGGAAAACAATTCGTTCAGGCCTTGCTTTACGGACAAGTTCCAAAGGAAATCAGTGATTCGATTGCAGTAGATGTTAGTAAGGAAGAAGTGCTTCGCCGAGTGTACAAAGAACCGAATGCAAATACCTACTTGGCTTCATTCATGAAGGTCTTGTTCCAGTTCGCTGATCACCCATTTATTCAACAGATGATCAGCAGTGGATTTGAAGAGTTTGTGCGCATCCATGTGTGCTGCTACGAAAATTACCAGAACTACAAGGTGCATTTCATTGGATCAATTGCGAAGCTATTTCGAGATCAACTCGATCAGGCGTGTCGAAAGTATAATGCGCAACTCGGAAATGTGATCCAAAAACCGATTGATGGTTTGGTGAGGTATCATTTGGAAAGAGTTTAGGACGTTGTTTGTGGAGCTATAGATATTTCTCTAGCCAACTGGCGCACAGTTTCATCACTTCTTTTCTATGTTCACTTAATCCGTGTGATCCAGCTTCAAATCCCTTGAATTTAACTGTCATTCCAAGTGATTTCATTCGATTACTCAAGGCTTCCGCTTGATCGTACTTCACATGCGTATCATCCTTTCCATGAAGAATCAAAAAGGCCGTTTTTGGGGACAGCTGCTCCGTCCACTCAATAGCAGAACGTGCTGCGCATTCAGCTTTTCTATTCGTTTGGAAGTTGGGAATTCGCTCGATACAAACATCGGTGATTTGTGGATGATATTTCATGGTCATTTCTAAGTCGGAAATGCCTCCAATGGTTATGACCGCATCGATTTTATCACCGAGTGTTTTGCTTACCAAATAGTTCATCATGCCACCGCGACTGATACCGAACAGTCCAATTTTGGAGGTATCGGCTTTTTCTAGTTCGGACAAACTTTCGATGAGATTGAGCACATCGTTGACGTCTTTTCCGCCAAACTCATCTTTCCCTTCGCTGTAAGTCGTTCCCCGATAATTCGACGCGACCACAACGTACCCATGAGAGGCGAGTAAGGCCATTTGTTCTACAGCGGTAGCCATAATCAATTGTCCCAAATCACCATTTCCACCACGATTGTACACGATGCATGGATAGGTCCCAGGCTGTTTGGGCTGAACAACATATCCCGTAATGAACAATCCATCACTGAGATGAGCCATCGAATAAATCTCGACATCTTCTAAATACTTAAACAATTCGGGGTGATGCTCCACCTTGTGCGCAATTGGCGTCTTCCGATAGTCGGATTCTATCAATTTGATGGTTTCACCTTCTGCAAAACGTACGTAATCTTGCTTGATTTCTTCCAAGCTTCGAGGTGATGAACAACTCAAAACGAGATATCCAAGGAGTAGACTGAACACATACTTCATATTGATTTTTTTGACAAAAGATGAAGCGCAATTCAGGTCCAATCGTCCGAAAACGCATTTTAGGACTTCTTTTTTGATGAAAACTATTTCTTTTCTGGACCAGACATCAAGGAGGAGATGACTTGGGTGTTCGGGAATCGATCAAAAACAATCTTCAAGAAAACGGTAATTGGGATCGACATGATCAAACCAGGAACTCCCCAAATAAAGCCCCACAACATCAACATGACCAAAACGGTAATGATGTTTACAGAGAACGTTCGGCCCATCATAACAGGCTCAATAATTCCACCGAATAAGACTTGTACTGCCGTAATTGCGAGAATGAAAAAGAGAAGTGTTCCCGTTGAATCAATCTCCACCAAGGCGAAAATGGTGAGCATGACCACGGAAATCACAGAACCGATCATCTGAATAAAGTTAATGAGGAAGGCAAATAATCCCCAGAAAATGGGGAAACTGACGTCGAAGGAGTAGCAGGCTATCGTGAAGCCGACGCCCGTTAGGAAACTCACCACAAATTTCACTTTCACAAATTTCAGAATGTCATTTTCAATTTTTGCAAAGGTCTTGATGGATGCGTAGCGCTGTTTGAATAGCGTTTTACTCATAATTGTTTCCAAGTTAATGGACTCAGTGAGCAGTAAAATCACGAAGAAAAGCGTCATTAAAGCGGTAGAGATACCGGATTGAATTCCCTTGAATGTGGAACCGAAACTGTCGAGCGATTTCCCTTGAAAGTAATAATTCATCATGCCTTCATCTTCAAGACGTTCTATTCCAAAAAAACCTTCAACGGTTGAAACAACATTCGTTAGTTTCATTTCAGCTTTTTCCATAAACTCGGGATCGGCAGAGAGAATTTCCTGACTTGAGAGCTTCACAACCTCACCACCTAATTTCAGAATAACTCCCATAATGAGAATGATCGCAACAATAGAAAGACTCTTTGGGATTCGTTTGTTTTTGAACCAACGCATAAGTGGCAAAAACAACAAAGAAATGAACATCGCCATCACCAAGGGAATGAAAATAAAATCAAGTGTTTTCAATAACCAAAAAATCAGTGGAATAACGATGATTAGTAGTAGCCTATTCGTGGTTTTTAAAGTATCCATGCGTGTAGCGTAAAAAATGATGCTCTGTGTGAGGGTTTATTGGTCGGCAAAGGTAGCGTTTTCAGCGCGAATCTTTACGGGAGGAAATGAGATAATGTAAAAAAGTGGGGGGTCTAGTGGTTTTTTACAGTGTTTTCTGCCTTTTTGAATGCTATCGGCGTCATTCCGACATGTTTACGAAATACAGCATTGAAGGTTGATTTTGAGTTGAAGTCGGTTTCTAACGCGAGTGCTAGTATCGTCCATTGATCTTTAGATGGGTCGCGTAAATCCTTTTGTACTTGAGCCACGCGAAAGGAATTGATGTAGGAATAAAGAAATGGATTGAATTGATCGATCTGTTCCCAATTTGCGATGGCAATTAAGTACAATCGGAAGTAGTTGAGTGAAATCACTAAAAATAAAAGTGCGCCAAAAAAGTAGGAGTTTACTTTGTGGACTTTCGTCATCAATCCAAGTGCGAAAAGAAGCGAAACAATGGTGATGGTTCCGATAATTAATTCCATGTAGTGGTTTGAGCGATTGGTTTAACGTTAAGATTTAAAGGGAGAACCGTCTCGTTTGCTATTTCTCGAATCGCTCGTGGTAATCAAAGAATACGGGAATGATAATTTCTGTTCTAATCGAATTATTTTGGAGGTTTTTTCCAGGAGTCAATGGAGGGAAGTTTTTCAAAATACGTTCTGCTTCTTTCTTAAAGTAGGGAGCAAGGCTCGTATCTTCAATACGGATAGATGACATGGTTCCATCTGTTTCAACCATGCATTTTGCGTAGACAATCGCACTTTCTTTTAGCTTTTTTGCTTTGGATGGAAATTCCATTTCTTCTTGAATGTACGGTTGGATTTTGTTGTATCCACCTGGAAATTGAGGATGTTGCCTCACTTCCTCATTGAGATAATAACCGCGTTGTTCAACTTTCTGTTCTCGCTTTTCGTTTGAGTTGATCCAAGTGAAATACAAGGCTTCATCGAAAGGAATGATTTCTCCTTCGGGTAAACTTGCTGAATACTTCACATTAACAATTTCATGATTTTTGGTATCCTTTTGATACAAAGGATAAAATGGTGACAGTTCGATGTCGTGCAATTCTCGCAGCTCTTTTCCGCTAGAATCAATTAGACTCCATTTTTCGTCGTGTTGTGCCAAGACAATGGGAAGCTCAGACAGAATGATTGTGTCATATTGCGCGGGAAGAAAGGTCACACTATCTTTTTGAAGTCCAACTTTATCTCCTTGTTGAATAAGACGCCATTGTGAAAGTTTTCGTAATTGTCTTCTACGGTTGTAGCCCATGTCAATAGGCGGCGTTAGTAAAATAGACTCTTCTTCCATTTTCTTTGCAGGTCGAATGGATTCTTCTGAAATACGTTCATTTTGTTTGTTGATGCGGTAGCGCATGCCATTTTTAGTCACAAGGGCGTTGTTATCTGCAAAAAAGCTAAATGCTTCGTCGTACATAAACGGAATAACAGTTTCATTTTTCTCGTTGATATATCCCCATTTTCCGTTTTTTTCGGCGGGGAGCGGACCATAATTCATCGAGTGACCGATATCGGAATAGTTCGGAGGAATGATTTGCTTTCCTTCGAGATTTACAGCAGCCCATTTACCGCCTTTTTGGAAGAAAAGAAGCTCCTCCATTTTTCGCATGTTTTCGGCATCAGAAAACAAGGTTTTACCGTTCAAGTTAAATCCAAATTGTTTCCCGTCTTTACGTCCGAATATCCAATTTCGATTATCGTAAAGTTCGTCATATGCTGCTGGAACAATTTGATTTCCCGACCAGCTCACAGCGCCTAATTTTCCGTTATTGCTGAAAAAAGCCATTCTCGATCCATACGGCGTTTCGATGTTGTCGTATTTTGCTTCCAAGATGATTCTACCGTTGGTGTCACTCAGCCCGTATTTCTCTCCTTTTCTAAATTTGATGTACTCTGGATAGATCCGTATTTCGTTATACTCAAGAGGGAGAAGTTGTTTTCCCTCGAAGTTGCACAAACCTCGTTTTTGATCCATTGAAAACACAAATAAAGGGTGATATTCATCTTGACGGATACCACTGTAAATGGGGTCTAGAATGATTTCTCCAGAATACAAAGCAATTCCATTCTTGTGACCATCTTTTAGGTAGACATATTTGTCTTTGTTGATGTACAGTTCGGTGTATTTGGGTTCGAGGAGCACTTTTCCATTGACATCCACCATTCCCCACTTATCGTCCTTTTTTACACGCAAATAGTGATGAAAAGGATGTTGTGAATAATCATTGCCTTTGAATTCCGTGTATTCTTCTAGCGGAAGTGCTGTTCCAAAACGATTGTAAACTTGGCTTGCACCGTTTTTCTTCGCTTCGAGAAATGAATTTCGTTGAATGATATAATCGTTGTTGGCAGGAACGATCAATTTACCTTCGGTATCGATGGCACCGAAATAACCTTCATGCCCAAAAACAATGTAGTCTCCTTGAGGAATAATATGTATGTAATCATCATACGATGCGTAAATCACTTTTTCATGTGTACACGATAAGAGTTTCTTTCCTTCAAAGTTGTAAGCGCCTTGTTTTCCGTCCTTTTCAACGTGGATAAAATTGGAGTAGAGGTGCAGGTCGTCGTATTGCACAGGAAGTATGAACTTTCCTGAATGTGTGTAAAGTCCCCACTTGCCATCTTTCTCAACAATAAAAAAGTTCTTCGGATTTGTTGAATGTGTGGAGTGAAGTACGATTTGGTCATATATCGGCTCGATCAACCACGATCCATCTGATAACAGAATACCGTAGGAAGATGTCTCATTCTTGGCGATTTTCGCGCGTGACCAATAATTCTGTCCAAATGCAGAAAGACTAAACAAGAACAATAAAACGGTGAAGAGAAATTTCATAGAAAAACGGATTGAATGCGTTCTTGCAACATGTTGTTGATGCGTTTATTCAGTGTGCCTGACATTTCCGAATAGAGTAGGTACTCGTCCTTGGTCAATAACCCGAGGACCATTCCGCGCAATTCGAGTTTTAAACTCACATCTTTGGAAAATGCCTTTGAAATCAGCTCCTTCTTCTCAAAACCTGAAAGTCCATTTAAACTACGTTTAGTACGATCCAAATAATGATGAAAGTAGGCGAGAATCACGTCGTGTTGAAGTTTCAGAATAGGTCGCAACACCTCATTTTGAAAACGTTCTTCTTTACTCGCATCTTCCTGTGAGCCAATACTTGGTATTTCTGGGCGAATGGATTGTTTCGTTGTTGCTGACATCAATTTGTTCTTTTATTGATTTATGGTTCTGCTTCCCGATTGTTTCCTAAAACCAAAAAGAAGACTCCAAGCCCGAAAAGTACTGTTCCAACGATTAAACCAATCAAGGCGCCTCCCATCACGTACTTAACGAACAAGAAAGATACGTATAAGACCAAAACGAGAAGCACAATAAATGCTAAGAGCCAAAACCATTGAGAGATGGCAACCAAATCAAAGAAGAAGTTGAGCCATGCGGCACCGTTTCCGCTTCCATTGGCTGCGAATGCTCCAGCCGAAACCGTCAAGGCTCCGAGCAGGAGAAAGATTCCGAGAAACAGGAACACTTTTCCCATCGTTTTGAGAGTCGAAGGACTTATTCGCCAGAAAAGAGGAATGGATGCAGAAGTATTCTTTTTCGTCGTTTTTTGCTTGGTGGAAGAAGGGTTGAAGTGAACAATTGGAGATGCAATTGATGGTAATTTAGGAAGTAGCCGTTTCTTCTCTGTTTCTGATACTTGATTTTTTGGTGGTGAATTGATCGCATTGAAATCATCTGC
>PDWJ01002960.1_pt1 | contig 16909 bp, 16 predicted proteins | sample 1430881 | NCBI WGS metagenome assembly PDWJ01 (sample SAMN01162460, study PRJNA174530) | Oral metagenome, whole genome shotgun sequencing project. | biome: Marine environment; feature: Marine mammal; material: Swab sample of the gingival sulcus; isolation source: swab sample of gingival sulcus...
GCTGTCCCCAACCGGAAACCCCACTCTGTCTACCCTACTTGGCGTGACCAAAGCGTTGAATATCCGGCTTGAGGCTTCGGCGATCTAATAATCGTTGACCGCCATATACTCACCCTTTGTGATGCAAAAAAGGTGGGCGTAGTCTGAACCACTGTTGTCACTGTACCCTAATTAAACAGAATCGTGTCTAAAATTGTCTCATGAATTCAATGCCGGTTTGTACCCTTAATTTTCATATTGTACCGTTAATTACCATACTGTACCCTTAATTGCCGTACGGTCGAAACTGTGGATAAGTGTCGACCTCTTGGGGCGGGGGATATAGGTGGCCAGCGAGCGTATTGCGAAACATCGTGCAGCGGTTCTTCGGCCGATCCTGGAGCTTGAGAAGAGAGGCAAGCCGATCAGCGCTGCTATTGGTGACGCCGCTTGGGAACTCGGCTTGGCGAAAAGCCACACATGGTCGCTCTACCGACGTCTGAGAGAGAACGATGCACGTGCCACGGCGTTGGAGTTGGACCGTCGCGGGCCGAAGCCGGGGTCGAAACGGATCGCGCAAGGGGTCGAAGACCTCATCGATGAAAACTTGCGCAGTTACTATCTGGTCCGCGAGCGGTCGAGTTTATTACGAATTTGGCGGGAGATCCGCGCGGAATGCGAGGCGAAAGGGTTCCAGCCGCCAACCCGGAAAACGGTCAAAGCCCGTCTCGACGCGATGGATCAGCGAGAGGTCATCCGGAAACGGCGCGGGGCAGAGGAGGCTGACAAGGTTTTTTCCGCGCGTCCCGGCCGCCTAGAAGTTGCGGTTCCGCTGGAGGTTGTTCAGATTGATCACACGACGGCGGACATCATGCTGGTCGATCACGTGAACCGGCGGCCACTTGCGCGCCCCTATCTGACGGTTGCCATTGATGTTGCGACCCGGATCGTTCTCGGGGTCTATGTCACCTTCGACGAGCCATCTGTCTTGTCGATCGCCCTATGTCTCGATCACTGCGTGCGCCGAAAATCGATGCATGTCCCTGGAACAATGGAAGAGTTGGTTTGGCCGACTTCTGGCATTCCGAAGGCGATCCACGTCGACAATGCGCAGGAGTTCCACAGCGATGCCTTCAGAATGGCCTGCGAAGATTGGGGCATAACCGTCGAGTATCGTCCGCTTGGCGGCAAGCACTATGGCGGCCATGTCGAACGGCTGATCGGAACGACCATGGGTGCCGTTCATGTTCTGCCCGGGACGACACATTCCTCAATCGTCGAGAAGGGCGACTATAACAGTGAAAAGCATTCAGCCCTGACCCTGACCGAGTTCGAGGATTGGCTTCATCTGGAAATCTGCCGATACCACAATACGGTTCACGAAGCCCTCGGCCGAACGCCGCTGGCTGCCTGGGCTGACCTGGGCGGGGATACTGCGGGGCGACAGGTCGTTGACGTCGAAGCCTTTCGGACGAGCTTCTTGCCCTTCGAGTGGCGCCAGCTCGGGCGCACCGGGGTCACGCTCTTCGCGGTCCATTACTGGAGTGATGTCTTCGCGTCGTTGGTCGGACGCAGGAAGGGCAAGGTACAGGTGAAATATGATCCGCGAGACTTGTCGCAGGTCTGGGTCATCATCGATGATGGCCGCGTGATCCCTGCTCGGTATCGGGATCTGAGTTACCCGCGGATATCGCTTTGGGAAAGTCGTCGCGCGCGGAAAGAATGGCAAGACAAGCATGGGGGGCGGATAAACGAGCCGGGCCTGTTCCAGTTGATCGATGCGCAACGACGGTTGGCCGAGGCGGCACGCCAAAAGACGCGGACCGCCCGGATGGAAAACGAAAGAGGTGCTCGGCTTCCCCGGCACCAACCGCGTCGCGATCCGTCGCGCGAAATGTTCGCGATCGACACGGGCAATCCTGATCTGCCAACCTATGAGATTGATGAGTTTAATGACCCCAGACGAAAGAATTGACCGTATCCGCGGCGACCATTGGATTGCGTTTGACCGTGCCACGATCGTTCTCAACCGATTGACATCCCTGATGGAAATGCCACAGCAGAGCCGGATGCCCGGCCTGATGGTCTATGGGAGTTCTGGTATAGGCAAGACGATGATCGCCAAGCGTATGGCGAGCAAGTACCCGACACAATACAACGCCGAACTGGGCGCCACGAAGACACCCATACTGCTGGTTCAAGCTCCGCCCGCGCCGGATGAAAGACGGTTCTATCAGCACATCCTGGCAACGATCGGGGCGCCGATGTGGGGCCGGCATACTGTATCCGAACTCGAGGTGCGCGCGCTCAGTCATCTTCGGGACATGGACCTTAGGATGCTGATGATCGATGAAGTGCACAACCTGCTTGCTGGCAGCTATCGGGAGCAACGCCGCTTCCTGAACATGCTCCGGTTCCTCGCCAACGATCTCTGTGCCTCGCTCGTCGTCTTCGGTGTGAACGAAGCCCTGGAAGCGGTTCGAGGAGACGACCAGCTGGCCCGACGTCTGGACGAACACTATCTGCCGCTTTGGGAAGATGATGTGGAGTTCTCCCGGCTAATCCAGACACTGATTGCCGCGATGGCGCTCGAACAGCGGTCAGGCCTGACAGTGGCGTCGCTACGGACGATTCTGAAAGTGACCGGCGGTGTCACCTCGCGCGTGTTCATCATGATCAAATCTCTGGCTATCGATGCGATCGAGACTGGAGAAGAGCGGATCACGGACGAAGCGGTTCAGGCCTGGCAACCGGTTTGGACGAAACACGCCTGGAACATTCCTCGCCAACCCGCCGCTGCATTCGGGTGAGCGTCAGACCGCTACCGTTTCGACCACCGCCGGCGCGCGATGAACTTCTGTCCAGCTGGATCGACCGATTGGCGAAGGCCAATCACTGCTCCACTGAAGAGCTTTGTGGCTATCTGGGTTTGGGGCAGGGCAGGGTGCCGGAATGTGCAGGTGACTTGCGCGCGGCGAACTGGGCCAGGCTAGGCGGTGCGGTTCAACGGAGCCGGGATGAAATCGTCAGCATGGCTCTTCCGGACACAACGTGTCATGATGTGCAATACGTGTCCCGGCATGACTTCCAATATTGCCCGGGTTGTGTTGCGAAATCACCCGATCTGATCCTCCGCCATTGGCGCTTGGCTTGGTCGATGAACTGCGAAACCTGCGGTCAGGCCCTCGCAGCCAAGTATCCAGCCAAAGATGTATCAGGCAGGCTTCGAGCTCGAATTGTAAGCGGCGCGAAAGCTCTGGAGTTGGCTGTTGCCACGGCCGATACCAAGCATTTGCGCCGGATCGGTATGACCCTGCAAGTTATGTCGGTGCTGAAGATCGGGCACCTTTGGTCACTCACCTCCGGAAACGAGAGCGAACGGTTATTGGCGCTTGCCGCGGTTGGTATCGGCACGACCCGTCCCTTGTTGGGAGCCGCCATCATCCTGCGCGGCAACGACCGGGGAGCCCGGGAATTGCGCCGCGACTTCCCTCAGCATAGTCGGGCAATCGAGCGGATCCGTAGATTGTCGAAGGACCTTGAGCAATGGCTTCCAGAACGGCGAGAAACAGAGCCCCCGTCAAGGCAGGAGACACATGGAATGAGCCGCCCAATTGCATCCGAAAGCGCCTTGCAGGCAGCACGGCAGGCCATCACTGAGCTCGGACCAGACGCAAATCGTCAAGCGCTTCTGGCGCGTGCAGATGCAATCTGGAAGCGCTCATCTGGTGCCAAGTCCTGAAGCGTGGAGCCTGTGGATATATTGTAATTAAGGGTACAATAGTGCCCCAAAATGACCTGAACCCACAGATTCTGATTAATTAGGGTACAGTGACACATGCAGCGGATCAAAGGCCGCTCATCCCGCCGCATCCAACTGGAGTTCCCCGACCTGCGTAAACGCTATTGGGGAAGGCGCTTTTGGGCACGTGGATACTTCTCAACAACCTCTGGGAACGTGACCGACGACGTCATCAAGCAGTATTTGGAATTACATTCCTCCAAGTGATGCCTCCGGCGTCAGCCGGTGGTCCTTCACTTGTCATTGCGCTGCCCTCATCTCGGCCAGAAAGGCTGCAAAAGGTCGAATGTCTTCCTTCACGCTCGCTGTCTCTAAAGCGGCCATGTAAGCCGCACGCTGTTCAAGCTTGATGACTGTCCAAGGTTGCCCGGCAGCGGCCATCATGACGTTCATCAAAAAACGCGCTATTCGACCGTTCCCATCTAAGAACGGATGGATAAATACGAAGATGAAATGCCCAAGGACGATCCGAACAGTCGGGTCATCTTCCGCTTTTAGCAAGTCGAAGAAGACCGGCATGCAATCTCTAACTGCCTCAGGACTCATTGGGACATGCTGGGATTGCCGAATGTAGACAGGGGACGATCGGTAGCCTGCCAGTTGAGAGGCCTTCAGGATGCCCGCCGTGACAGACGGTGCGAACAGGTTGCGATACCAATCACTCAGATCGCGCTCAACAACCTCGCCCGCGTCAGCACCTTCAAGAACTGCCCTAATGCTTTCCTTCACTGTCTGAAAAGCTTCCCAATATCCACGCGCTGCAAGGGCGTCTTTCAGTGCTCGGTCTTGCTTATCTGTTTCAGGGTTCCAAGTCCCCGAACGCACTTTATCAATCAGTTCCGGCGAGACACGATAGCCCTCAATGGAGAGCGAATGATACGCATCCGTAACGTAGATTTCGTCTATCTGCTGAAGATAGGCTTCAATGTCATTGGAGATGGGCTGGGCCTTTGGAAAGAGATCAATAACATTGTCGCGCATACTCTCCCACTTCAAGCGGATGCGATGCACGTGAGGTGAGGTGATCCGCCCGGCGTTTGGCACAAGAATTGACTGCTCAAAGGGGTCGATCTCGCGAACGTCATGCGAAGCGGCTTTCATTGCCGCAAGAATTTCATCTGCGACTTTTTCTGACCCGATGCTTCTGAAAGCACCAGCAAGCCTGCCGGCCGCTCGCGTGTGCCCGCCGTCCAACAGCTTGCCAAGAAGCCGTGAGGCATCCGGCATCATAGCAAGCACAGTGCGCGCTTCTGTCGGATGGTTTTGAAAAAATCCCTCGGGAACGAGAATTAAGGCGTCCTCGACGGAGAATAGGCGTAAATTGTCGACGATTTCGAGCGCCTCATCTGACGCGATCGTTGCGCGCGTTTCAAAAAGCGACGTGTTGTGGGGCAGATCGGTCTTAGAATTTCCGCCCTTGACAGCTCTTACCAAAAGCTGTGCAGGAACTGCTGTATTTCCAGCATGTATGATGAGGGATTGCTCAGGAGACAGAGACCAGCCATTACCAAACCGATCTGACAGGTATTGTGCGCAGAACCCCCAAAAAGATGTGTACCATGCAGTGCTCTCACCGGCGTTTTCGTCGGGGCGTGATGGGATGTACCAACCCTTCATAACTTCTTTCAGGAAGCCTGCCTTCAGCAGCCGTTCGCGATGGGTGCGTGAGATGTCTTTGGAACGAAGGGCAATTGAACCACCAGACTGTAGTGTCTTGAGCTCTTCCAAGGAGCTTGCAAGCTTCTCTGCGGCACTCGGCATAATTGTTCGACTTCGTTCGAAATTTAGACTTTAGTGTCGTACATGATTTAGGTGTATATGTCGAGCGATTTTTAGGTTTTTATGATGCGCGAGCCTTAGGTTTTAGTGTAATTTGCCCCTCCTGCCCTATGGTCAGGACCGCGCCTTAGTCGGCCGGCTGCACCCAGCCGCTCTCCCCGAGATGAAACGCCGCCTCTCCCTGCAGGGGGCCTGTTCCGGCAGCCCGCCGCAGGCCAGATGTGCAACGCCTGACAGATTGATCTGGCCGGTTTTCGCGGCAGGAAGTTTCAAAAGGCCTTACGCGCCGGTCCAGTCCAAAACGACCTTGCCTGATTGGCCGGATTTCATGGCAGCAAAGCCTTTCTCAAAATCATTGACGCCAAACTGATGTGTAATGACGCGGCGGACATCAAGGCCGTTCTGCAACATGGCAATCATCTTGTACCAGGTCTCGAACATCTCGCGGCCATAGACACCTTTGATGGTGATGGCCTTGAACACGATGCGGCTCCAGTCCACAGGCGATTTTCCGGGCGGGATGCCCAACAGCGCAATTTTTCCGCCCATCACCAATGCCTCGATCATCTGATCCAGCGCGACCTGATTGCCGGACATTTCCAGCCCAACATCGAACCCTTCCTTCATGCCCAATTCAGACATGACATCATTCAGATCCTCTTTTGTAATGTTCACGGCGCGGGCTGTCGGGGCCACATGCTCAGCGAGTTTGAGGCGATCGGGATTGATATCCGTGATGACGACGTTGCGGGCACCGGCATGGCGGGCCACTGCTGCGGCCATAATGCCGATCGGACCCGCACCAGTGATCAGAACGTCCTCACCCAGAAGGTCAAAGCTTAAGGCTGTATGAACGGCATTGCCCAGAGGATCGAGAATAGCGCCTATTTCGTCAGGAATATCATCGGGCAGAGGGATCACGTTGAATGCGGGCAGTTTCAGGTACTCTGCGAACGCGCCCTGTTCATTCACACCAATCCCGCGCGTACCGGGGTCGAGGTGGAATTTACCGGCACGGCTCTGACGGCTGTCGTTTCCGATCAGGTGGCCTTCGCCAGAACAACGCTGGCCGACCTCAAGACCGGTCACATCCTTGCCGATCTCAACGATTTCGCCCGCGAATTCATGGCCTGTGATCATCGGACAGGGGACTGTATGCGCCGCCCATTCATCCCAGTTCCAGATATGAATATCGGTGCCGCAAATACCCGTCATGTTGATGCGGATCAGAACTTCATCCGAACCAATCTCTGGCACCGGAGCCTGCACCATCCAGAGCCCTTCTTCAGGTTTTGACTTTTCCAGCGCGGTCATCGTGTTGGGTTTCATGAGATGACTCCGATCTCTTTTCCAACCTTGCCGAATGCGGCCAGGGCACGATCCAGATCATCTTTCGTAAGGGCGGCGTTCATCTGCGTTCTGATCCGGGCCTGGCCGCGTGGGACGACCGGGAAAAAGAAACCCGAAACATAAACCCCTTCCTCAAACAGCCGGTTCGCCATGTCCTGTGCGACCGTTGCTTCGCCCAGCATCACAGGGATGATCGGGTGTTCGCCCGGCAAGAGCTCAAAGCCCAGACGTTCCAGGCCCGTGCGCCAATAGCTTGCGTTTTCAAAAAGCCTGGCGCGCAGTTCGGCACCTGCTTCGACCAGCCGAATGGCTTCAAGACCCGCCGCAACGATCGGGGGCGGCAGCGAATTCGAGAAAAGATATGGCCGCGCCCGTTGACGCAGCAGGTCGATCACCGGCTGCGGCCCGGCAATGTAGCCGCCGATACCGCCTCCAAGTGCCTTGCCTAAAGTCCCGGTGAGAATATCGACTTCGACGCCAAAGTGATCTGCCGTGCCTGCCCCGCGCGGCCCCATGAAGCCGGTGGAGTGGCAGTCATCGACCATCACGATGGCATCATATTTTTTGGCAAGGCGGGTGATGTCCGGCAGGTTCGCCAGATAGCCATCCATGGAAAACACACCGTCAGTGGCAATCATGATATGGCGTGCGCCCTCATTGCGGGCATGTTTCAGCGCCTCTTGCAGCTCTTTCATGTCATTGTTGGCATAGCGATACCGCCTTGCTTTGCAGAGCCGTATGCCGTCAATGATCGAGGCGTGGTTCAGACCGTCGGAGACAATCGCATCTTCCGGGCCAAGCAGCGGTTCAAAGAGGCCACCATTGGCATCAAAACAGGCGGCGAACAGGATTGCGTCGTCTTTGTTCAGGAACGCCGCCAGTTTCTGTTCCAACGCGCGGTGAATGTCCTGGGTGCCGCAAATGAAACGGACGGAAGCCATGCCGAAACCTTTCGGCTGCATAGCGCCCTGGACTGCCGCGATCAGGGCGGGATGATCCGCCAGACCCAGGTAGTTGTTGGCGCACAGGTTGATGACCTGTTTGTCGCCCACTGTGATTTCGCCGCCCTGAGGCGAGGTGATCATTCGTTCGCGCTTATACAGGCCTTCGGCTTCGATCTGAGTGAGCGTGTTCGAGATATGAGACAAGAATGCATCTGACATGTGCGACCTCCGTTATCGAGTCGCACATCTAACATAGCGGACTAGATTCCAAAATAGAAGAATGCGTTATTACGGAAAGCATTCCGTAAAAGTGGATTTTATCCAGACATCGCGCTTCTGGCACTCTTTACGATCAAAAACACACGGGCAGGGCCGCCAACGGCTGTGATGCAATGCGGAACATCCGCCGCATATCGTGCCGTGTCACCCTGGCCCAAGTCTTCTTCTTCAGTGCCGGACACGAAATGCACGGAACCCTCCAGAACGGTGAGCTGTTCGCGGGCCCCGCGTGAGTGGGGTTGACTGTTCAGAGCTCCCCCCTTCTCAAAGCGGATATCGTAGACCTCGTGACCGCCGGCTTCTTCCGGTGGCGACAGTATTTTGATCTGGCAACCTTGCCCCATGTTGTCGATTACGGGAACATCTGTAAATCTAAGGACTTCGATCCGGTCTTTGCTATCGGTGCCCTCCAGCAACCCGGCGAAATCGACCTGAAGAGCGCGTGTCAAATTCCACAATGTCGATATTGTCGGATTGCTTTCACCGCGTTCGATCTGGCTTACCATAGAGCGTGACACACCACTCAAATTGGCCACGGCCTCGAGAGACAACCCCTTATTCTGTCGTGCCTGTTTCAACCGGGCCGGCAAAAGTGTCAAAATATCATCAATGTTATCCGTCATGACGGATTCATACGCTAGGTGGCGGCGAAGGCGCAAGCGACCCCTGGAAATTGCATTTCGACTGGCCGCAGAGGACAGTTTGCTAAGGATTTTCTTCTACGGTATCCCCTGTTATCAAAACCTCTTCTGTCTGCTGAGAAAGGCCCAATCGTCAGACAGGTTCGTCAGTTTACAACATGCACGACGTCAGTAAAACTGTGAAACATCAGCAGCAAGCGCAATTGCCGCGCAAGCGGCTTCATCCTTGAGCCCAAGCGTCTTGGTTCTGCCGACTTACCGAACGTCCGGTTTTCAAGAGTTGGTCAAAAAGCTGACAGAAATGAACGGAGTCTCGCTATGAGTTTTTGGACCCGGGAAGGTTCCTTGCTTTTGGGCACTGCATCGTCCTTGGCAAACCCGCGTTTTTGGGGTCCTCGTCTAGTCAGATCGTACCGTTCAGTAGATTTCGCAATGAATGGCACGCGCTGAAATCTGCGTAGGCTAGACGAGACCCCCAGCACCCTATTGGGGTTTTGATCGAAGTGACGCTTTGAAGTGGACGGAGCTTGCTGAGGGCCTGAATTTTTGGGGCCGGGCATTTGGAATCGAAACCCTGCTTCGATTTCCAATTGGCCATCACTCATCAGGTCATGAAAGCCGGTGTATGCTTCAAGTCCCTTCAGCTTCTTCTCCCCATGCATCCAACCCGAATATCCGGCCTTCGCAATTGGTAGCGAATTCCCTTTATGAAGGCGGCAGCGCACTCTTTGTCCTGCCGCCAGTTTTGTTGGAAGCGTTTCTACAGCTTGCAGAGGTAATCCAGACACCCAGTTTCCATAATGATAGAAAAGCGTAACAAAGCTAGAGCTGAAAGCGACATCTTCTTTGCTGTTATTCTCTAATGAAAGCCAGAGCTCGAAACTTTCTTGACCTACTTGGCCTGTGTTTTCGATGGCGATGTTGAACAGTGGCTCACTTAACTCGCCAATCATGGAAATATCACCCAAAACCGTGTCTTCTAGACCTGCTTCCCTGCCACAAAGTAGCGCGCGAAGTCCACCTATAAGATGGCCAGTATTACGTGACCCGGCGTGTAATGTGCGCTCCGTGCCCGGGCCCTTATCGACGCAGGTATTGACCGGTGATCAGCGCCACGCAGTTCTGGGAGCTGCCCGCCACCTGCGCCAGAAAAGCGTTCAGTTTCATGTTGACGCGTCCCCAGACTGCGATGCGATCCGGTGCGCGCGCATGCATCCCCATCGTGACGGTCATAGCCATACCTGAGCCTTCCGCTTCTGCGCCTGCATTGTAGGGCGTTGAGAAATACCCGTTGGCTCCGACTGGTCTCCAGGTCTGAGCGGCGAAGCCGGCACCGAAATCGCCCGGAGACCACCATGGTTTGCTGAAACGCACTGTCATCGCCGAAGCGCCCCCCATCACCCCGGACGCAGCCGCTTCGACACCGGGCGGGCAGCCGGTTGCGGTCACATCGTCGATTTGTGCAATCCAGGTGCCATCGAGCGGGTTGATCGCACCGATTCCAGCATCGCTAAACAGCTCAATGGGGCCATGTTCGGCGGCAACTGTTTCAAGGTCGATTGCGCCCGGGCGCTCTGCAATGCCGTCGAGATTTATCACCTTGTCTGACGCTTCCGGCAGCTTCACGCTGCGATCTTCATCCGCCCAGCCATCCGGGTTAAAGATTTCGATCTCGCCCTTATAGGCGGGCACATGTCCGTCTCCGCCCCAGAACCGGTCAATATGGCCAATCGACTTTTGGGTCATCACTGCAAAGAGTTGTCCGTCCTTGTTCAGAATCACACGTGGGAAGCCGCGTTTGTGGATATCATGAATATCGGCACCCTTGACGATAATCCTGCGCGCGATCCATCGCCCGGTATATTCGATCCCGCCATCCTTGAGACGCCGGACCTCGGGAACATCCGGCCCGTCCCAATTGGTATCCACCTCCTGAGCGGTGCCATGCGTGGGCGAAAATGCGGCCAGCATAAGCGCGGGCAATATCCATCTGTGCATCAGAACATTCCTACTTTCAGCACCTTTCCGGTGCTTTTGATCATAACCAATCCGTGAAAGACATTGTCCTGCCCATCCCACGCAGGGGGGCGTGCAAGCTGCATCTGCACGCCCAATGCACCGTTGTCTTGTGCTGTAAGGCCGGTGACCTGAGTGCTGTCTGAGGCCTGAATACTGGCGATCAGCGGAACAGTTTGCTGCGTGTCAAGGCCGGTAACGTCCGACGGATACAAGGTCAGAAAAGCTGCCACAGAAGACGGGTCTTCCCCTGCGAGATCGAAACTGATGACCCCGACGACATCAAATTTGTCATTTGTGTAGAGGGTCCATGCGGCATTGAGTGTGGAGGCCGGAAAGATTGCATCTTCGCCCATCGTTTCGGCATGGGCTGCGCGGCTTCTGGAAAGCTCTGCGTCAAGCGCCTTTGCGTTCTCGTGCACCACCCAGGATTCAAGCGATTCATACTGTGCAACTGTTTCGCCAGTGCTGCCTTGCGTCATGCAAAGCGTGCTGTTTTGCAGCCCCGCTTCGCGCCCGTTTTCCGAAACGACCATGCAGTCCATCTCGCCGACCATGAAGACAGGATTGAGCGTGATCACATCGCCGGTGGACAGGTTGAGAACGTCAAAAGAAGGGTTCCCTTCATCGTCTCGCATCTCGTTTGCCACGCCAAACCCTTGATGGACAGGAATATCTCCAAGCGCCAGCGTGTCGCTGAAATAGAGGCATGCGGGCTGCGCGCACTCGAAAGCCAGCGCGGAGATGCGCCCGGTCTGATCAGGTGCTGAGGGCTGCTCGCCTGACGTGCCGCTGGCGTTCTCCTGCGGCGGAGCCACGGCATCGGCATCGTCTTGTAGGACCACCTCTCCAACCATGATCTGCCCAATGCTGATCTCTCCCTCGCCCGATTGCGTGCGATAGACAAGCTCGTAAAGGCCGGGTGCTTCAGGCAGCGTCAGGGCAGGAGCACCGTCCTCGGAAATATAGGCTTGCAGCCATTGGCTGACGATCTGCGTGCCATCAGTGGAATGCAGGGAAAGAGTGTTGTTGCGATAGGTGTCACCGCTGATCTTGATCGGTACGCTCTGGCCGGGCGCGCCCCGTGTCACACCTTTCCAGCGCACCGGGGCATTTTGGGAAAAGGTTACGGGGAAACGCGCCTTCGCCGCAGTCAGATCAGAACCTTGCAGCACGATGATCTCATAGTCGCCTGCCGTCTCCGGTGCCATCAAACCATGTTCGGTAAAGCCTGTGCTGCTGGATCCAAAGCGGGTTTCCCAGTCGAGCCGCTGGCTGTAATCCGTTGCTCCGGCAGGAAAAAGTGCGACCGTGTAATCCGCGTTGGCTTGCAGCGGATCGGTTACACCCAGAAAGAACGCATGCTCAATGCCTGTGCGGTATGGCCCGTCCTCCAGCAGGACAAATCCTGTGTCATTGGCGGTAAAGGGGATCTCAACCTGCTGCGTTTGGGCATCAACGGTGATGTTGGCCTCGCCGTGCCCTTCCTCGCTGATTGCCTCGATTTTCCACCCGCCAGCAGCCAGTTCCGTTACCAGCCCCTCAATCACCTCGTCCGCGCCGCGCAAGCTGCCAAGCACGCGCCGCTCACCGCTTTCGATATGGGTGGCGCGTAACGTCAGTTGATCGGGGCGTGCCGTGCCGTCGCTTTCGACGATAACAATCCGCAGTTGCGTGGCTTTACCGGCCTCGCCGGGCTGGCCGGCAGGTCGGGCGGGCGCTGCGGCCTGTGTCAGGGCCTTCTCCAAGCCAGCGGCATCCTGCGCCTCGATAAATTGACCACCAGTATTGTCAGCGATGCACTTTAACCCGCTGCGATCTGTATCGCTACCCAGAGCAAACCCGATCACATGGGCCGTAAAATCAATGCCATCTTCCTCCAGCTCAGCCGCCAGCGCACAGGGATCCGCGCTACAGGTTTCAATGCCATCCGAAAAGAGCAGCACGGTCGCGGCCTCTTCGCGATAGCGCAGCTCTTTTGCGGCCAGGCGGATGGCGTCGGACAGGGGTGTTTTCCCTTTCGGTCGCAGTGACTGCACCTGCCCGGCAATGGACGGGCCATTGCCGGTGCCGAGCGCAACCAGCGTTTCGATATCGCGGCAGTCGCCTTTGCGGCGGTGCCCGTAAGCGATCAGGCCGACACGCTGATCCGCGCCATCCCAAACCGATTGCGCATTTGCGAAAGCCTCACGCGCGATTCCGATCTTTGTCACACCGTCGATTTGCCCCCACATTGAGCCGGAGGCATCAAAGACAATCATTACATTGGATGTGTTTTGCGCCTCTGACGTCGCGATCTGCGGGAATGCACAGGACAGGAGCGCTACTGATAATTTCAGAGTTCTGAAAAAGTGGTTCATCAAATTTGCCCAGACTAATTTGCCTTCTGAAAACAGTCTCGCGCAGGGCAGCACGTTTGCAATATGCTAAAAATGATATATCAGTTTTGAGGTATGAACCGGATTTTTCTTGAATGCGCCTATGGAATTGAAACCGCCGCCACGGCCGATGGCGCATGGGATCATCTGATCCGCACATGTGCGCGTGTCAATCTGCCCAACGTCATTTATGCGATGCGCGGTGACGACGATCCGCCTGACTGGCACATCAGATCCACTTTGCCAGATGCCTGGCCAGGAGAACTGGCAGAGAATCCCGAATTTTCAGAGCCATTTGTCACCTATTGTTGCGCGACATTCGAGATCACGAAAATCGGTCCCGAATACCTGGACCTGAACGATCAGCTCATCGACGAATATGCGCGCGCCTATATTCAGACAGCGAGTGAATATAACTGGCTCTCAGGTATCGGTATCCCGACCGCGCTCCGGGGATCAGGCCGTCATGGGGGATTTATTCTGGGCAATGCGATGAAACGCTATGACTTTGAAAGAAGCATTATGCCTTTGGCCAATGATTTGCGCGCGCTGTGCCTGATTGCCGGCAAGCGTTTTGAAACGCGGGCCGGGCCGCAGCCCTCCAGCCCGCCACGCCCGCTCAGCCCGCGTGAGACACAAGCGCTGGACATGTTGTCAAAAGGCCTTCGCCCAAAGCGCATTGCCGAGGTGCTTGGCCTTAAGGAAACCTCTGTTCGCCTGTATCTGAAAAACGCCAAAAGCAAACTTGGGGCCGCAAGCAATGCAGATGCGGTCCGATTGTTCCTGAGGCGAAAGTAGCCGAAGGCGGGGCAATCTATGCCCGCACAGCACAATTGTTTTACGGCGAGTTTTCCAAAGGGTCTTGCGATGATTGAGCAGGCGGCCGGTATCTCGCGTGACACCGCAGAACGCCTGCTTGCACGAATGCAGGACATGGGATTGGTGCGCGAAATCACCGGCGCAAGCAGGTTCAGGATTTGGGCGGCGAGAACATACTCCACACACCCGGACCATCAGCCGTTTATTTCAGTTTCGAACGCTTTGATCGCCCCAAGAATACCATCAAAGCCGGGCGCATCCCCGATGATCATCTCCCGCATCCCGGAATAATCCCGACGCAAGGCAGCAGCCAGATCTTCATTCGGCATCAATCGCAGAGACCCCGGTTTCGCATCATCATAGTTGGCCCAGGCGGCTTTGAAGAAGACGGATTTGTGATGCGCGACTTGTTCCAGCAATTCCAGATTGTCGAGAGCACGCGCCTTTGCCTCGTGGCCGATGAGTTGCGCCATGTCATAGTAGTGGCGCGACATTCGGTCAGCGAGGGGTTTAGCCAGATCCTGATGGTAGAGCATGTGCAGGATCGTGGCCTTTTCCCAGAAGGTCCGCTCGACACCCAGCACTTTCACCTCAACTCCGCCTGATCCCAGTAATTCAGGAAAGGCTTGATGAATGTATGGCGATATTTCGCAGACCTCAGCTGGCAAATGGACGCCCCGTGCCCCAAACTCAAAGCGCACAATGGGATTGATGTAGCTGCCGGCATCACCGAACAAGGATGGATAGGTAAAAAGTAGGGTTTGTGGGTCGCCTGGGTCAACTGTCAGAGAGAATCTCTGATCCAGATTGGCATCGAACGCAGTCTGAATCTCAGACAAAAGCGGTCCAGTGACGTCCGCTTCGGCGGCATCCTGCAACTCTTGCAATAGTTGCTTTTGTTTCTTTCCGGACAAATCGGGGTTTTCGGGATCGCGGTCGCCATCGAAACCGAGCCGTGCCCGATCGAGAGATAGATCCACATCTTCCGAGAAGCGGTGGATCACGTCATAGGCCTTGGAAAGAGATGTTCCTCCCTTGAAGATCATGTGATCGCCAAAGGAGGGCAGGGCGAAAAGCTGCTTCAGGGACCAGCAAACCCAGAAATCTTTCTCAATGATCGCCCTGGATATGCCAAGGCGCGCCGCTGCTTCCTGAAAAGCTTCGTCTCTCTGTTCCGGGCTATCATTGGCAAACTGATCCATGCTCAGGCGCGCGCAACGATTTTTTGCACGACGGGATGCATCCAGGCCGGAACTTGTCTGCTCTGTTTGAAGAGAAGCATACGATCTTTTTCATCCAATGCTTGCGCCAATGTACCAATCACCTGATCATCGATCCGGTCCTTGCCGATGTAGCGCAACGCCTGAAACACGGCACCGGTTTTCTGGCCGGCACCAACCAGCGTCTTGGAAGAGGCGTTACGAAACTGGATCACCTGCCGACCGATTGTCTTGGTGCGTGTTGGGCCATCGGTCATGTAAGTGGGCTTGGATGGCACCTGCGTTGAAACCCCCAACTGGTTGGCCGCCATAGCGGGTGACGGCTGCAGGATCTGATTATCCTTGCGGGCCACCGCCTTCGCAACATCGTCGACGTCCGGTGAGAGATAGCCAAAGCGCGGGCTTTTCTTGGGGTAGTCATAAAGCCCCCGCGTCAGGCGCCGGATCACACCTTGATTGGCCAGACGTGACAACGCCTGGTCCACGCTGGCGCGGGACCCGATGTCCAGAAAGTCCGGCGGCGCAAAGACCGCCCCGCGGCCCTTACCGATAATGCGTTGTCTGATTTTCGATGTGATCATGGTCTACCTCTTTGTCAGAAAATAAGGTATGTTTTACTGATAGTCAATGTTGAGCACCTGAGACCCGGTGACATCAGGTTGCGGCGAAATGGGGAAATTTGCCGTGGGCGTAGAGGTACAATGCTTGCGCATGGAACCTTTCTTTCGACTTACAAAGTAAAATTCGAACACGCGGCCAGCAATGCGAGGGATGGGCGCAGCCAAGAACTTAGTCAACGCCTACACTCTGTAGTGTAATACTCGGGAACCAGCGCTTACGTTCTTAGCAACGCACAAATATGTAGGTTCGGTCTTATTGACCCAGGGCAGGAGCAAATTCAGATATAGAGTCGGTAAGAAGGGTTGGGTGTAGTGTTGTCCGGCAGCTCGCACATGAGTTCGCCAAGGCCGTCTCGCTCGATGCACTCCGCGCCGAGAAGATGAAAGACATTGCCAGTCTCGCCGAAGAGAGGCGCGCTTAACGCCTCAAACTATCGTCGGCTGCAGCGGTTCTTCCAGTTTAAAAGCCTGCCGCAGGAGGTCATCGCGCGCCTGGCCCTGGACCGCACGAACTGGAAGCCCGGGCAGCGCTATCTCGACCTGTTTGGATCTGGTTCGGTCGAGCTCTTGCTCGCGGATCGCGCGTTCATCGGGGCTGAATGGCTGGAATTCTTGTGCAAAAACAATATCCCCTTTGCAATCCGGATGAAGGAAGGCGTGACGCTGGCAGTTGACGGTGCACCCAGGTCCTTCGCCTCGCTTCTGTAACGGCACAAGAGCGGGGCTTGGGTAGGGACGCTGGAGCGGCATAGAGCAGGACTCACCCCAACCTCCGCGCCCTCTCAGCCATTCTCTGCACACTCTGTGCGGCTTTCACACCTGCAGTTCGCATTCCGGCCCCGGCGATCTCAGCACCGGAACGCATGCCACGGGTGCCACGGGCCTGCGACCCTTTGGTGCCAAAGAGACCTTTGGCAAAGCCGGAGGGTGCTGACATGCTTGGCATCGAGGCGAGCAGGAAGTTGCCGGAAAGAGAGCGCACTATAAGCGGTGTGGCCAGGATCATGCCGCCAGCGAGGAACATCATCATGAAAAACGGCACCAGAGCGCCGATATTGCTGGCTCCGGCCGGATCACCGAGT
>PDWJ01002961.1_pt1 | contig 16909 bp, 16 predicted proteins | sample 1430881 | NCBI WGS metagenome assembly PDWJ01 (sample SAMN01162460, study PRJNA174530) | Oral metagenome, whole genome shotgun sequencing project. | biome: Marine environment; feature: Marine mammal; material: Swab sample of the gingival sulcus; isolation source: swab sample of gingival sulcus...
TCTTGGCAGCTATTTGCCGGAGATTATCAGCCCTGTAGGTGTATTTCGCAGATTCAATCGTTACTCCCATCCATACATTCTTTGAAATAGAGAGCTTTTGGCGGTGGCCCCGAAAAACTGGACAATGTGGTAAGCTATAAGTCAGACCAAATTGAGGAGGATCTGACAATGGGAAAAAAACGCAAAACACACAGTCCACAGTTCAAGGCAAAGGTCGCTTTAGCCGCCATTCAAAACGACGAAACAATGTCTCAGGTCGCCAGCAGATTCGGTGTCCATCCTACCATGGATATCGAGAATGCTCCCTGCCCCTTTCAGTATATTGATGAGTGACCGTCCTCTCACAGATCCTTGCGTGCGGTTTTCTCGCACAGAGCTCCTCAGTATTATTCACTTCGTACAAAACCGGACGTTTTTCCGCTCGGCCTTTTTCCAGCGGGGTGAAGACAGCACTGACTAAACAGAAACATCCGGGAAAGCAAAAACCTTCACGGATGTTTTATTTCGTGACCCTATGTCCCCACCTTGTCAAAATAAAAACTGGAGATAACTGCCTGTATCAGGGGGTTTCACGCCAGTCCCCAGCGTCCCGAACGCTGTGCTCTACCAGACTGAGCCACTTCCCGAACTTTTCAGTATTACAATATTTTTTAGTGACGTACTCCTCAATTCCTGTCATAAAAAACAAGAAATCACTTGAGGGGCAAGGCCTCTTGGCAACTCCTCCCAGGACACTCGTGTCCTGTCAACGCTGCTCTGTCGTATCCTGCTTGTCTTTTTCAGCCCTTATGCAGCCTTGCCCTGTCAGGGGCAGGTGGTTTATGGCGTTGACTTTGACCACATCCAATGTGTGAATATAGGTTTTTATCATGGTTTGAGCGTCGTGTCCAGCCATTTCAGAAATTGTCTTGCAACTGCTCCTGTCTCACATCTTCGGGTGATCGCGATCGACCGCAGAGAAGGGCTGTCGCTGTTCATCGCGCTTGCCCGGACCCAGGCGCAGCTTCCAAAGATTTTCGATTTATGAGTAAAGGGCAGGTCCAGCCCGTATTTTTCATGAACATTTTGTCTGATTTGAGAGGAAATACATAACAACAGATGTCTGTGCTGTCAGTGTGCAGACTCAAATTTTGCCAGAATGTTCATGAAAAATACGGGCCGGGTAACCCTTCAGTGCTTGCTGAAAGAGTTAGAATGTTTTACGTTGTGACCTGGGTTCCTGATTGGAGAGCTCTATAAGGGGTGCTGAGGCTGTTGGCAAGGATTCAGTACCTGACAGATAAACACCTAACGAGAGAAAACCAATGTTATACTCCTTATTAGAACGATTAAATAATAACCATCCATTTGCAAAGGCGCATGCTCATTGTGATATCCCATGCGGGATCTATGATCCTGCGGCAGCGCAAATCAGCGCACTTACTGTGATCCGTATGGTCGATCTTATCAAAGAACTGGAAGACAAGGGCGATTTAGGTGTTGCAGACCTGGCCAGGTTAAGCCGACTGGTTGGGGAGAAGGAAGCCCATGCAGTAAGGGCGAAGGAAGAAGTTCGTATCATCTGGGGTGACTACTTTAAGCAGGCGCAGTTTGACCAGGTTGCCAATGTTCATGAGCTTGTCCACAATATCATGATGCAGGGTTCCAAAGCCAAGCAGGGTGTTGATCGTGATGACGCGGTGAGGTTTCTGGTCCTGATCAATGAATTTGCAGAAGCATTCTGGCTTACCAAGGGGGTGAAGACATATACTGCGGCATGTCCGTATCCTCCTGCTGAGCAGGTTGTATATCCCCAACTCGGTTAAAGGGAAAGGGAACAGGCAACCCGCTGTGTTTAGAATATTCCGGGTAAGCGGGATGAGCATGGAACCGACGCTCAGCGACGGTGATTATGTGGTCGCCATTACCAAATGGTGGCGACCGCGTAAGGATAAACTGGCGGTTGTCAACCATCCGGACTTGGGCATACTCATTAAACGGGTGTCGCAGTGTTTAAAAGATAGCTATAGGCTCACCAGCGACCATCCGGCGGGGGCTGACGCTGCGACAATAGGTGCAATTTCTAAACAGCAGATGATTGGTGAAGTTGTATTTTCAATACGAAAGCCTGCCGCCAGGCATAGACAGATATAAGATTCTCGCTTGTCTGGCCAGGTAAGCTTGATTAAGCTTGATTATTTTTGTCGTATGAAATGTAGTCGTTCAGACTTGATTTGACGATCTTCCGCAGCTCCTCACAGGGCATGTAACCTCTTAATTTTACCTGCTTTACGCCTGCAGCTGCTTTCAGGTTGTCCAGACAGATTCGGGTAAGCGCGATTGGCAGCTATAGCCTGAAGATAAGCAGCCTGGGAGCAGTTACAACTTTTTCATAAATTTTTCTGTATCTATAACAAACCGCTCGTGCAAGCCGCGCCCTATCTCTCCGGTATCATCTTCAGCAACAACTTTGAACACCAGCCGCTTACGATCGACTTCAACCAGTTCTGACCTGCAGACCACCCTCTTGCCAACAGGCGTTGCCTTGCTATGACTGGTGTCAATCCTGATGCCCACCGTCCCGAAACCTTCAGGCAGGAAGGAAAGCACTGAATTCAAGCAGGTTTTTTCCATTAACCCAACCATTGCCGGCGTGGCATAGACCTCCACCAGACCGCTGCCATATCTGGCGGCAGTGTCATCATACGTCACTACCAGCTCTTCCCTGCCTTCAGTTCCTACAGGTATTTCAATATTCATCGCCTGGCCCCGGTCACGGGTTCTGCCCTTCCCCGTTATACTCTCCTGCCGAGGTGCAGCTGGTCACGGATGCACCTGATCCGGACAGGCACAGTTTCCGGCTATAACAAGAGTATGGGGGAATTTGTGATCATGCAAAGATGAACTACCTGCTCCCAGAGTACCCGTCTTTGGGTGAGCCGGGAGCAGGTACGCTCAAAGACTGTTATTATTTCAGTAAAGGCTGACCAACAGGTAATACTGGCCGATCATAGAGCTGTCCATAAATTGCTGCTGCCATCATATACCAGGCAAGCGAGGCACATACAATCAGATCAACAGCTGTAATCTTTAACAGCTGCGCCTTCATGCCAGCCAGAAAAACCAGGTCTAACCCGATAAATCCAAGCAACAGGGTGGTAAAAGTCAGAAACATAGCCATATGCACCCGCATTGAGCCGATCCACATGATAACGGTATACAGCGTAAAACCAACCAGAAAGAAACCGATATCTTTACCCGTAATCCCTAAATGATGCCAGGTATCCGGGGCAACATCCGCCAGCATCCAGATGGTTCCCAATGCCATCCAGAAGCCGCCATAGGTACAAAAAGCACTGTACCCGAAATTATTCCCACATTTAAACTCCTGAAATCCGGCAATGAACTGCATCAGGCCGCCAACAAACATGGCGCAACAGAAAATCACCCCGGTTCCCATCCATCCCAGGTTGTGAAACTGCAGCAACATGGTTGTCAGGCCAAAGCCTGCCAGACCAACAACTGCCGGATTGCCCATAGGTTTTGCTTCTGCCATAGTCCTCTCCTTACTATATGGTTACCAAATATACACACAACCCCCTGTTGTGTGCGTAAACACTCTGGTCACAGGCACTTCATCTTTGCCCGGTCACCCTTTCCCGCATACTCTTGCACACGAAAGCCTTTCTTCCCCTGCTTACCTGCTCAAAAGAGTGCCTGGCCAATGCTGCGGCACCCATGACCAGTTACACGTCAGAAGCAGAGAATAACGCTTAAAGTACAGACCCCGTGACCGGTTACAGTCATTTCGCTGTGACTCGTTGCGATAATAAACGAAATTTAACGTCTTATAACAACCACCAACCAACGAGTCAAGCTATAAAGAGATGATACCTATTCAAAAGGAGCGAGAATGCGCCCGGAAGAGAAATGGCACAAAAAGTGCTTTTATAACAAAAAGTTAAATAATTAAACATCTCAAACTACCAGATATAATAAAAAGAGGCAAGAAAATGACACCCTGCACACTCACTTTTCAGGAGATTTCCTGGAGAGAACAAGCAGCTTAAAAGATATATACAGCTATAAATAGTATAAAAATATATCCAGAGAAGGCGTCAGCAGCTGTGACAGCCTGCCTTGAACCTTCAACGCGACCAAAAACCTGAGAAAAGAAAAAGCGTTTTAAAAAAAAATGAAAAAATAATTCTTTCTCTTCAGGCCACCAGGTCAATTTGCTGTATCGTTTCGCCAGAGCCGTCTTCATGCAGAAAAATTCCGGTTGAACGCACCTCACCCAACAGCTCATTTTCCTCATTTTTCAAGGAGAACCGAGTGGGGATGTTTTCCAGGCACAAGGCCCCGACACCCTTTTCTCCCAAGGCAAAAAGCTGGTCATTGCCGTTTTCATCCTTTACCCATATTTTCAGCCTGTCATACACAGAATCGTTTTCATCTATCCAGCCGTTATTATCTTCATCGCAGGCGGCAAGCTCAGAAAATCCTGCTCCGCTCAAGGCACCAAAGAGCTCGCTGCCATCATTAATTATTCCGTCATTATTGCCGTCAAGCACCAGAAATCCTGAGCCTGAAACCAGGGACGCGATCTGATCACTGGTCCCGTCGGCATCAATATCAAAGGAAAAAGAAGTATCTGCAAGTTCGATGGCTGTCCCGGAATAATTGATAACCAGAGGATCTTTCAGCGCATCAGCCAAGGTGATACGTTCATACTGTTCTGCATAAAATTCCCTGCTCATGTTGAGCTGCACATCAATGTTACTCTCCCTGCCATCTTCAGTTCTGACAATTCCCCGGGTGGTAAACTGCATGGATTCAGATTCCGTATAGGCAGTAGAGCGCTCATACACTGCGCTCCACCCTGCTGTATCGGTTGCTGAAGGCTGCGAAGAGACAGCCGCCACATCAGACATTCCGACCTGTTTCTGCTGAAACGCTTCCTGGTCCGGCAGCTTCATCTCTTTACCAAAGTAACGCCTGAACAAGGCCTTGAGCAACATTATTTTGAGTGGTTCTGAAGAAATAATGTCGTCAGCAATCAGTTTTCCACTGACGTTATCAATATTTCTTCTTTGAGCAAGGGGAGAAATATTCACTTGATCAGCCAGTTTTTCTTCTGCTTTCCCAGGTAAGCTGCTGCTTTCTGGCTTTCTCTGGGAAGCTTGTATAATCAGGGATTCACGCAATTGAGTAAACTGCGAAGAGGAATGCCTGCCCTGCAGTTGCAGGCTGGAATCGGAAATCTTCATAGAGACCCTCCATGGTCCTCATATGATCAGGTTTTACCGTACACTGTCGGGAGTACACTCGTCCTTGAGGCCCCGCTTGCTTCCTTAATTTTTCGGTTCATCCTTGAAAAAGCGTAAGTGGAAAATTAGAGTCTCTTGTACTGATGAGGATTGTATGCTAGGTTGTGCCGATTGTAATTGCTTGTTTCAATGGTGGTCAGCCTTGCAGGTTCGACTGTTATACGCCATTCCCCAAACCTGTGGCTGATGAGAAAGATTAAAGCCAACGTAACTGCTCCCAGCTCACCCATCTTCGGGCGATCACGATTGACCGCATAGAGGGGCTATAGCTGCCAATCGTGCTTGCCCAGATCTGGGCAAGCTGAAAGCAGCTGCAAAATTAAAAAAAAGTTAAAACAGTAAGCTACATGGTCAGCGAGCAGTTACATCCATTTTTTAAAGAAGGAACCATGCACCTTGGCGACATATATGCATTTCTCGCTTTAACCATGCGCTACCCTCAGCCTGATGTCTTTGACCAGGATTATTTCGACCTCATTGAGACAATGCTGGAAGGGCTTGAATGGGACCATGAGCTTGAAGCCCTGCAGGGATGGAAAAACAGTTCTCCAGATCTTCTGGATGATCTTCAGCGTGAATACACCAGGCTCTTTATCAATTCAGCGCAACAGCCGATTATTGCCCCGTATGCCTCGGTATTTATGGACGGTGACGGCACCCTCCAGGGGAAAACAACAGAAAAAATTCACGATTATTTCCGTACGTGCGGCTATGAGGTCAGGGACTCTGCCGAGCCACCGGACCACATACAACATCAGCTGGATTTTTTGGCGGCACTGGCACGTGAGGGCCGCGTAAACGAAACGGAGCATTTTCTACGGGTTTATTTTCGCCCATGGTTTGAACCGTTCAGTGCTACATGTTTGCTCGAAGCTCGACAGCCCCTGTATAAGGCGTCGATACAGTTAATCGATTTTTTTACCAAGGAGGAACAGTAAATGGCAATTAACCTGACCAGGCGGAAATTTCTCCAGACCGCCTCCATTGCCGCTGCGTCTGTGCCGCTTGCCAAAGTGGTGGCAAAAGCAGAGTCCAAGGTTGTCAAATCCACGATGGCTGCCCCTGGAAGTTTCAAGGATACCAGAACGGTTGTCGGCGGCGTTTGCGAAATGTGCTTCTGGCGGTGCCAGCTGGTTGGCAAAATTCGTGACGGACGTCTTGTAAAGATAGAAGGCAATCCTAAATCCATTGATAACGGTGTCTCCCTCTGTGCCAGAGGCAATGCGGGAATAAAGACCCTTTATGATCCTGACAGACTCAAATATCCCTTGAAGAACGTTGGCAAGCGCGGTGCCCCTGAATGGAAGCGTATCTCCTGGGACGAGGCTCTTGATACCTGCGCAGCCAACCTCAATAAAATCATTGAGAAGTACAACCCTGAGGGGCTTGCCATCTTTCCTCACGGCGCCTCAGCTGCCTATCCTTTTCATTTCTTTGAGCATACCGTTGGCACCCCAAATGTCTCCGAGGCCTCATTCTTCCAATGTCGTGGTATCCGTGATGTGGCCTATTACGCAACCATTGAAATGGCTCCGGGCGAACATGTTGACATGCCAAATGCCAAGGTCATTTTTCTGCTTGGCTGCCATTTCGGGGAAAACATTCACCTCTCTCATGTTAAATCTTACCTCAAGGGCCTTGAAAACGGTGCCAAACTTGTTGTTGTTGATCCCCGTTTCTCTGCGTCGGCAGCCAAGGCCGATATCTGGCTGCCCATCAAACCGGGAACAGACACCGCCATGCTGCTGGCCATCATGAACTACCTTATTCAGAACAAGCTGTATGACGAAGACTTTGTCGACGAACACGGTGAGGGATTTGAAGAATTTGCTGAAGGGATAGCGGAATGGACCCTGGAAAAGGCAGCGGCCGAATGTGATATCACCGCTCAGCAGATCAAGGAGATAGCTGACCTTCTGGTAGCTAATATGCCCAATGTCGCCATCCACCCGGGCCGTTTTGCTTCATGGTATGGCAACGACTTTCAGCGCGTGCGCTCCCTTGCCTGCCTGACAGCTCTTCTGGGAGCATATGGCGTAAAAGGCGGCTTTGTGCCTCCAAAAGGACCAAAGGGAATCAAAAAAATAAGCTGGCCCCATGGTGATCACGAACCTGATCTGCTCAGCGACTACGCGGACAACCCGCACGCTTTCTCTCCTCCAGGCACGCCGACTGATCTCATTCGTGATGCGGCCTTAAGCGGGGAACCCTACCCCATCAAGGGTTGCGTCATCTGGGGACAAAACCCGATAAAATCAGTTCCGAACCCGCAAAAAACCATTGACATGCTCATGCAGATGGACTTTGTCATGTGTACAGATATCCAGCCTACTGATATTACCATGTATGCAGACATCCTTCTGCCTGAATGTTCTTATCTGGAACGTTACGATTACATCAAGACAGGCACCCAGTGGAACTTCGCTGATGAGCAGCAGCAGTACATTGCCCCCCGCATGCCGCTGGTCGAGCCGGGCTTTGAACGTAAAGACGGCATATGGATCACCAATGAACTCGCCAAACGCATGGGGTATGGCGACTACATCCCGGTAAAGGACCAGATAGACATGGTGAATAAGCGGCTGGCCGGGACGGGGCTTTCCATTGAGAAAATCAGGGAGGAAGGAGGGATTCATATTCAGCCTGGTGAAGACCCCTATGGCGATATGGAAGATTTGACTGTTTATTTTTATAATGAAGAACTGGAAGAGGAAGACTATCCGCCGATTCCGACCTATATACCGGTAGAACAGCCGCCGGCAGGATATATGCGCCTGCTTTTTGGCCGCACTCCCCTGCACACCCTCAACCGCACCCAGAATAATGTCTGGCTCCTGGCTGAAGCAGATCATACGCCGGTATGGGTAAATGACAAGGCTGCTTCCAGGCTTGGCCTGAAAAATGGTGACAAAATCATCCTGGTCAACCAGGATGGCGTCAGATCGAAAATTGCAACCACGGTAAAAGTTACTCCAGGTATCCGTGAAGACGCGGTGTACATGTATCACGGCTTTGGTACCATGAACCCGCTCATGACAGCTGGGTATAATAAAGGGGTTGATGATCAGAGTCTCATCACCAAACTGGCTATAGATCCTGAGTCAGGCGCCAATGGCATGCGTAATAATTTTGTTAGACTGGTTAAAGTAAGCTAATTGCTCTCTTCTGGAGGTATACCTGATGCAATACGGTATGATTATAGATATTGATAAATGTGTTGGCTGCCATGCCTGTACCATTGCCTGCAAAGCAGAGTGGGAAGTACCGGTTCAGCACAGCAGGAACTGGGTGTTTCGGCTTGGTCCGGAAATGACTTCCTTCGGCATGTCTTACACCTACTATCCCGGTCTCTGCAACCATTGCGATGAACCGCCATGTGTCCCGGTATGCCCGGCTGATCCGGTTGAAATGACCATGAAAGACGCCAGAACAGGCAGGGTCGTCACCATGGAAGTTGCCGCCACCTGGAAAGACCCGTTCAATGGTACAGTGCAGATAGACAAGGAACGCTGTATCGGCTGCGGCGCCTGCCGTGATGCCTGCCCCTATGACGCCCGTTATATCGACGAAAGCCTTGCTGACGAACACAGCATGGGCAAGGCAGATAAATGTACCTACTGTGTGGAACGGGTGGCTGAAGGGCTGGAGCCTGCCTGTGTTCAGACCTGTCTGGCAAGAGCCCGGATATTCGGAGACCTGGATGACCCGAACTCTGAAGTCGCCAAATATGTCAAAAAAGGTGCGGTTGGCCTGACTTCCAAAGCAGTACAGATTGGTCCTAATGGCAGGTATTTCGGCAGTAAAAAAGCTGATATGGAGCTGCTTATGAAAAGTGCGCCCCAGGAAATGCCAGAAGTGTCATTACGCCGTACCATGCTGGCACAGATGGCCCGGCCGGCAATCAAACAGATCAAGAATATGGGCATGATCGGCCTGGCGGGCACACTGCTGGCAAGCACTCTGGACAAAGACAAAGAAGACGATGAGAAAAAAGACTAGTGCCCTGTCAACGATGAAATGTCAGGATATTGCGCCGGATTTTTCTTGTCCTTATGGAGTCTTGTCCTGCGTTGCATAGTAGTGCTATGTGACCCAGGGCAAGGCGGCATAAGGGCTGAAAAAGACAAGCAGGATACGACAGAGCAGCGTTGACAGGACACGAGCCAGGATTGCCTGAACTAACCCGTATTTCTCATGAACATTGTGTCTCCTTTGCGAAGAAATCAGATGTGTGCAGCGCGATTTCGGGCAGACAGGCAGGCGAAGTGAACAGGAACAGGCTCAAGGAAAGGAAAACCAGAGTGATGCATGCCCTGTGAGCAGCCGCATATTTTCGCAACTCCTCATATGGCATGTAACCTCTTTATTTTTCTTGTATTTTCGACAGGTATGGCCAAATATTTATCATGTCTCAAGAATCGCTTTCCCAGTCAATTTCTGACGCCAGGCCATCTCAGGCAAAACCAGGTACAGGTACCCTGGCAGAAAATCCAGAAAAATTCCACCCGCCTGCTGACTGGCAGGCAACCATAAAGCAACCGGTCTTCACTGGCGAAGATTCTTTTCTTCGTTCCGGCAACGCTGCGCAGGTTACCTGGTCAATTGCCTGGTCTGACCTGATGATGACCATGTTTATCCTTTTTCTCTCCCTGTTCATCTATCAACTTGCCCATCGTCAGTTCCTTGATCAGGAAGAGGTGGAGATAGTGGCTGGCTCGTCCACCTCTCTGCCGCCCTCAACCCTGCCGGGAGAGATTATCCCCTTTCATCCAATATCTCCGCAATTGTCAAAAAAAGGACGACATCCTCTACAACAAGTCGAACTTCTTGAAAAAAATTCGCTTCCAGCTGATGATCCCCTGCCTGATACCGGTATCCCGGTTACAATCAGCGAACAGCCTCCTCAAAGAGAGCCGCCAGCCCCCGAATATCAAATCATGCCAGAAGAGCCGCTGTTTGAGGGACAGACCTCTCAGGAGAAGGGAACTGCGGCGATTGTCAGGCAGGATGCTCCCGGGAAGAAAACATTGCAGCAGCAGGAGGTCATCGCAGAAATATATGACCTTTCAAAGGTGACCCTGGAAAAAGAAAAACTTGATCGCTTTGCTTCAGTGGAACTTATTCCAGACAAGGCCATGCGCATAATCCTGACCGGAGACCTACTCTTTGCCACTGGCAGGGCGGAGCTGACCGAGAGGGCACAACAGTCGCTGCAAAAACTGTCCCCTGTCATTGCAAAGACACCATACATGATCAACGTGGTCGGTCACACCGACTCCGTACCCATGCACTCTGGCCAGTTTCCTTCCAACTGGGAGCTGTCGGTGGCCAGAGCGAGCAGAGTAGCCCGTTTTCTCATAGAAGATATCGGGGTTCCAGGTAAACAGATCGTGGTTTCCGGTTTCAGCTATTTTCGTCCTCTGCGTCCCAATGACACGGCAAAAAACCGGAGCATTAACCGCCGGGTGGAGATAATCCTGTCAAAGGAGTCCCCGCCTGCAACCCGTCCATCAACCTGACTTTTTCCCAGCCTATGCAACGACACAACCTCATCGGATTGACCTTATGTATTGTCTTGTTTTTCACCGGCTTTCTCATCAAGGGAAATATCGGGCTTTACTTCAACCTTGCCGGCCTCCTGATTGTTGTTGGCGGGAGCCTGGCGGCCACCCTCATCTGTTTTCACGTCAGCAGGCTGAAAATAGTGTATCATGTTGTCAGGGCTTCGTATGTTCAGAGAAATATTTCAGAAGAACAGATTATCGATATACTCATCAACCTCGCTATCAAATCCAGGATGGACGGAATCCTCTCCCTGCAGGAAGACGAACACGAGACTTCCATTCTTTTTCTGCGGCGAGGACTTGGCTGTCTGGTTGATAACTATGAACCACATCAAATCCGCGACATTCTCAATACCGAGATGTATTTTTTCAAACTGCGCAGGGAAGACAGCGAAAGAATCCTGCGTACTGTTGGTGATTTTTTTCCTGCCTTTGGCATTATCGGCTCGGTGGTCGGCCTTATTTCCATGCTGGCCGGCATCGGTGACACCTCGGTGATATTACGCACTGTCCCGGTGGCTTTGACCTCAACCCTTTACGGCCTGGTGTTTGCCAATTTCTTTTTTATTCCCTTTGCCGCCAACCTCCGTGAGCGTACCAACCATGAGCTGCTTCTTCAGAAAATCATCATGGAAGGTATTATTGCCATTGAGTCAGAGCTCAATCCCACTGTCCTGAAAACCAAACTGCTGTCTTTTCTGACACCATCGGCACGAAAGGCTGATCTGGTCCCCCTCTCCAAAATACGGGAAAAATTCAATATTGCTGACCTGGAAGAGCCTCCCCCTCCTGAAGACAACCCTGTCAGAGGTGAAGAAGAGTAAAAAAACACCAGCTATTCCAGAAGAGAAATATGGCAGAAACAAGTGAGGACGGGTATAAAATAAAAGACAATAACGCACCTGCGGCCCTGCTCCTGTCCTGCACCATTTTTGTTTTGGGCGGCAAAAAAAACATTACCTGCGACATCTTATGACAGCACCATTTGTTCATCTCCATGTTCATTCCCAATACTCAATGCTTGACGGTGCTATCCGTCTGAATGATCTTATTGCCAAAACAGCTGAGCTGCACATGCCTGCTGTTGCCCTTACTGATCACGGGGTCATGTACGGCGCACTTGAGTTTTACGAAAAAGCGACCAAAAAAGGCATAAACCCGTTGGTTGGCTGCGAGTTTTACATTGCTGAAAACGGGCTTCACCTCCATGATAAAAGTGCAGGCCGTATTTTCCACCTGGTTGCCCTGGCAATGGATAAAACCGGTTACTACAACCTGCTCAAACTGGCCTCCATTGCCCAGAAAAAGGGATTTTACTATAAGCCGCGCATAGACCTGCCGACCCTTTATGAACATAACGAAGGGCTTATAGTGCTCACCGCCTGCCTTCAAGGTGAAATTCCGTGGCGAGTGGTCCATAATGATGCAGCAGGGGCTCAGAAAACTGCTGCCCAGATGCAGCAGATCCTTGGCGACCGCCTCTATTTTGAAATCCAGGAAAACGGCATCCCTGAACAGACCATTGCCAATAACGGGGTCATGGCAATTGCTGAAGAGCTGGGAGCCAAACTGGTCGCCACCAATGACTGTCACTATCTCTGCAGGGAAGACTCCTATGCCCAGGAAGTGCTCCTTTCCCTTCAGACAGGGACAACCATTAAGGATCCAAAGCGCTTCCGTTTTCCTACCCAGGAACTGTACTTCAAAAGTGCTGAGGAAATGACAGATCTCTTTCCCTATTGCCCGGAGGCAGTAACCAATACGCTGGAGATTGCAGAGCGCTGCCAGCTTAAACTTTCCTTTGGCAGGAGCTACTTCCCCGTCTTTCCTGTTCCTGAGGGAGACACCCTGGATACCGTCTTTGAAGATACCTGCTGGAAGGGGCTGGACAAAAGGCTTGCCCACCTGCGGGAGATCCAGGAGGTAAGTCCCGAGCTGGAAAAAACCTACCGGGACCGTCTGACAATGGAAATCGACATTATCAAGAAAATGGGTTTTCCCGGCTATTTTCTCATCGTTGCCGACTTTATCAACTGGGCAAAGGCAGAGAATATCCCGGTCGGCCCGGGGCGGGGCTCAGGTGCGGGGAGCCTGGCAGCCTACTGCATGGCCATCACCGACATAGATCCCATCTCATACGGCCTGATCTTTGAACGCTTTCTCAATGTGGAAAGGATGTCCATGCCCGACTTTGATGTGGACTTCTGCAAGGAACGCAGGGATGAAGTGATTGATTATGTGCGCAAACGTTATGGGGGAGATGATTTTGTTGCGCAAATTGTAGCCTATGGATCAATGAAGGCACGGGCCGTCATCCGTGATGTAGGAAGAGTGCTGGACATCCCGCTGCCCCTGGTGGACCGTATTGCCAAACTGGTCCCGGAAGGGCCCAAGGTAACCCTGAAAAAGGCCATGGCTGAGGAGCCCCGTCTCAAAGAAGCCATGAAAGACGAAGATGTCAGGGAACTGCTCACCGTAGCCCAGACCCTGGAAGGACTCTCACGACACAAGACCACTCATGCTGCCGGGGTGGTTATTTCCCCTACTCCGCTGGTCGATTACCTTCCTGTCTGCGTTGGCCAGAGCAAGGAAATCCTTACCCAGTATGACATGAAGTACACCGAGAAAACTGGGCTCATCAAGTTTGATTTTCTTGGTCTGAAAACCCTTACTGTCATTGACCGCGCCCTGAAACTCATCAAATACGACACAGATAAGGACATTGATTTAAGTAAACTTTCCATGACTGACAAAAAAACATTTGCTCTGCTCTGTCGTGGAGACAGCCTTGGTGTCTTTCAACTGGAGAGTGATGGTATGCGCGAGCTGCTGGTCAAAATGCGGCCGGAACAGTTTACTGACCTCATCGCGCTGGTTGCCCTTTACCGCCCTGGCCCTCTTGATTCAGGCATGGTTGACAGCTTTGTTAAAACCAAACATGGGCAACAGGTTGCCAACTATCCATTGCCGCAGATCAAGTCGGTCCTGGAAGAGACATACGGCGTTATTGTCTACCAGGAACAGGTCATGAAGCTCTCCAACATCCTCGCCGGTTATTCCCTGGGAGATGCAGATATCCTCAGAAGAGCCATGGGCAAAAAGATCCCGGAGGTCATGGAGCGGGAGCGGGAAAAATTCATGAGGGGAGCAAAGGAAAAAAACGTTCCCCAGGACAAGGCAAAAGATATCTTTGACCTTATGGCCAAATTTGCCGGCTATGGCTTCAACAAATCTCACTCGGCCGCCTATGCGCTTATCGCCTATCAGACCGCCTTTCTCAAGGCGCATTATCCGGCCCAATTTCTGGCGGCACTTCTCTCCTGTGATGTAGACAACACAGACAAGGTTGTAAAATATATCCACGAATGCCGGCAGATGTCCATTGACGTCCTGCCGCCTGACATCAATGAGTCGTTTAACGATTTTACCGTTATCAATGACCGCATCCGTTTCGGACTTGCCGCAGTAAAAAATGTGGGCGGGGCAGCTCTTGACTCAATCCTTGCCGAGCGGAAAGAGAACGGTCTGTTTGCCTCAATCAGCGATTTCTGCGGCAGAATTGACAGCAGCAAGGTCAATAAAAAGGTTATCGAAAGTCTGATCAAGGCAGGCGCCTTTGATTCCATGGGAGGCAAAAGGACGCAATATATGGCGATACTTGACCAGGCTCTGGAGCAGGCCAAGGCAATTCAACGTGACCGTCTGAGTGGACAAATGAGCCTGTTTGCCATTACTGCCGGCAACAGTTCAGTCGCAGCCAGCACAGAAATCGATCTCCCTGACATAGAAGAATGGCCTGAGCTGAAACGTTTGTCATTTGAAAAGGAAACCGTTGGCTTTTTCCTCACCGGTCATCCCCTTGAAGCTGTCATTGGCGATATAATGCTTATCGCAGACAGCACTATAGAGGGTATTGAAGCATTCAGCGAAGGCCAGGCCATACGGTTCGGCGGCCTGGTGTCAAGCTTTAAGGGACATACATCCAAAAAAGGGGAGCGCATGGCCTTTATCACCATGGAAGATATGAGCGCCGAGGTCGAGGTTATTGTTTTTCCCTCCATCTATAGCGGATGTGAAGCATTGCTTTTGAGCGACCAACCGCTGATAGTTCTGGGTACGGTGCAGCACGGGGAAAGGGGGGTCAAAATAATCGCCCAGGAAATATACCCGGTGGAGGAAGCCATGCAAAGATATACAGAGAGCGCCACTCTCTGCCTGAAAGCAGAGGCCACTTCAAGGCGGCATATGCAACAGGTCAAGGAAGTCCTTTATCAATACCACGGTACAACCCCTTTCAACCTCACCCTCCACTTTGAAGGACGCGGCGAAGTGGACATAGATATTCTCAAAGACCTGACAATCAGGTCATGTCCGGACTTTTATGCAGCGCTCAGCGGCATCTGCGGAAAAGATGCCCTGAATCTGCATATGAAGCCCCCTGAGGTGGAAAAAAGACGTGGCGGCAATGGCCGCCGCAGTGTTTATGCAGAAAACCTCCAGCGGTGATTTACCAGGCAGCTGAGGCTTAAAAAAGATTCTGCCCCTCTGTATGCTTAACGCTATCCGTCCGGGGCCAAGCACCTTGTTCCACCGTTACCTGGCAATGAGCCGACCATGAACATATTGATGAAGGATGCTTGACATCAGTGTTTGGTAGGGAATGCCATTTTCTGCCGCGAGTGCCTGAATTTCTTCCAAAACTTTTGATGACAGACGAATATTGACCCTTTTGTCCTTTTTCAGGGTGTTCTTTGCGTATTGTTGATGCTTTTGAACCTCAGCTTTGAAATCTCTGACTTGTTTCCATTCGCCCCGGCCGAATGAATCAAGGATGTCTTTTTCTTCTTTATCCAATTTTATCTTGCTCACGATTTCCTCCTAAATAATTCCGGGTAGCCTTTCGACTCGGGATAATTGTTTTCAAAAAATTGCCATCCGGGGATTCAATAAAGGGGACAAGATAGATATATTCGCTTATTTCAACGACAATGATTTGCTGGCCAGGGTATTTTTTCTGGTTGGGGTGGGTAACCAAATCCAATACATCACCACGCTCAATATGCATCACAATTTGTTCAAAGCTGATGCCGCGTTCAGCTTTTAGTCTTTCATTTTTCTGATTATCCCATTTATAATAATCCATGCCAAAAAATAGCACAATGTGTGCCTTTTGTCAACGCTTTAAGAGATAAGGCAGCATCTTTTCTGTACATTCCCTCAAGCTTTCATTTCCCTCTCCAACCAGTGCTAAACCTGAAAGTAACGATGAAGGGAAGGCGTCTCCGACGGGACTCCGGGCAAAAAAGCTAAAACTCATTTTTAAGCCTGTAACTGCTTTCAGGCTGTCAGATTTGGGCAAGCACGATTGGCAGTTATAGCCCCTCTATGCGGTCAATCGTGACCGTCCGAAGACGGGTGAGCCGGGAGCCCTTACACCGCAGATACTGAAAACAGGATCTGACAGTAACGTAGTGGAAATATGCGGGTCATTTGCCGGTCTTGGCAGTCCGCGGACTGACTTCGTCTCAAGTTGGCTGAAACAACCAGTTTGTCTATATATATCAAGAACAAGACCGAGCCTTTCAAACTCGTGCAGCTCTAACCAGAGCGATATTTCTTTTCCAGGAAACCACCGGTCAGAAAAAGTCGTGATAAATTTTCCTTGTGGTCTGAGCACCCTGGCAACCTCATTAATTACTTCAAGGGGATGAGTCAGATACTCAATGGAGGCTGTGCATATCACGGTATCAAATGTATTCTCTTTAAAAGGCAGCCGTTTGTTTCTATTTAAATCGTGGGTAACAATCTCTGAAAGACGGGAATTGTGTTCCATTTCTTCACGGTTCAGACCAAGACCAACGACAGTACAACCTTCCAGAGAGTCGGGAAGATGTGAGGTCCAGCTGCTCATCAGGTCCAGGACAGCAGAGCCGTTTTGCAGGTGAGCCGCATATATTTCTGTCACTTCACGGCGAGCCACAGCGTCTAGATGATGCACAAACCGGGGGGCTGTGTAATAGAGTGCATCATCCGCAT
>PDWJ01003938.1_pt1 | contig 16903 bp, 14 predicted proteins | sample 1430881 | NCBI WGS metagenome assembly PDWJ01 (sample SAMN01162460, study PRJNA174530) | Oral metagenome, whole genome shotgun sequencing project. | biome: Marine environment; feature: Marine mammal; material: Swab sample of the gingival sulcus; isolation source: swab sample of gingival sulcus...
GTGAAGTTTATACTGAAACCTCTCCACTACAGAGGCATATTCTAGATGCTTTTAATATTCCACTGCCAACATAGTTACAGTAATCGGGATTTCAGGTTGGATAGTCTAAATATGGGAAATCATCATGTTCTTTGCCGTGTTTATATTTCAGAATTTCAATTTTGTTATCAGAAACTATTTGATAATAAAAAATATCTTGAGACAGGTTACATGTCCAACAATACACAAAATGTATTTTTTTATATGGATATTTATTAATCTTGACGACAGAACCATCTACTTCAATTGTCATAAAACGAAGTAACGGCTTTTTACAGTTCGGGCAAAACGCCCCTTCAATGTCATGAGCACCACAGAAAAAATTCTTATTCTCTTCGTTATCTATGTAATTTCTTACATTAATGAAGTATCCTTGATTTTGAACGGAGCTAAATCCCATAACTTTTCCTATTAATCGCAAGGGGTTACGAAAGTATAGCGCGCTAATTTGGGAGCTTTATCGTTTTTTTAACACGATAGTATTTGTAATGATATCATGAAAAGCTCTTCGGTATTTATTAGAAAAAACCATTAAATAACCAATACAAAACGGGATAAACGAAACAAATTTTACAAAAATCCGTATTGATGCACAATTAAAGCCTATCTTTTTCCCATAAATATCAGAAACATATATTCGTTGAATAATTTTTCCAACAGTTGCTTGATACTTAGAGCTTTCTAATAAAGAAAAGTATAGCCAATATACTATAATCAGAACAAGTTCCCAATATAATTGTTTCACTTCAATATTTATCAGTGAGAAGCATTTTATAATACACATAACCAGCAAATAGCAAATTGCCGTATCTAGTAAAAAGGCGACCACTCTCTCCCATAAATAGGAGTGGTCATTCCATATATCGATAGGTTGTACTTTTCTACGATAAAAATATACACACACCATAGTCAATAAAAAAGAAACAAAAAAAATAAAGCTATAAAAATCAGAAAAATATTCCTTATAGTCCATGAGTTACCTTTATATTAACCCTATCGTTGCATAAAATAAACACCATTGAATAGGAAGACGGTCGCTATCATTATGGAAAACCATTTTTTTAGAATAATTCAGGACCTCACCAAAAGTGAATTCCAGAAAATTACTTAAAAAATTTGGTGAAGCTTGATTGGCAATGCGCATAGGCTCATTTCCTAATTTTTTTTTGCAACGCCAAGGTTAAGTCAGACTACATATTTCTTGTCATTTTCGTAGCCACGTATTGGATAATCCTAAGAGATCAAACTGATCAACTATAAACCTAAAAAATTTTTAAAGCCTGGCAAATAGTTGGAAATAGATATTACTTTACATCTAAAACTTTCATCTATTACTATTTCATTTATATAATTTTTAAATATTGTTATTAGCTCGTTTTCGATAACTGACATATCATTAGAAGCGTGAAGCCCCATATCTTTTTTGACAAGAGATAAACTAAATACCAAATCCAAAATTTCGTGAATTTCATTCAATTTTTTAAATTCTAAAATCAATTCCCTTATTATTTCAGTTATATTTAGCTCGTCATTGTTATACTCATTCCACAAGAATAGCTGTCTTATAATAAGACACCTATCATGCCGTTCACGATATGTCACATCGGGAATAAAATAATCTTTTTTCCCAATTATGGCCTCCTTAACCTTCCCCGTTTCTATCCAACTAAAAATTTGCTTGTTAATAGTTTGCATTTTACATGCCTCCATGACGATCTCGCGCTCTGTCCCAAGCCGCTCAAGAGGGGGCACCTCGTCTTCCAGAAATGCGTAGACCAGTTCGTTCAGGACATTTCTGGATTCAAGCCGGAGACAACCATCAATTCTGATAAATGAATTTTTGAATGAAGGAACAAATAGATTCAACATATTCAAACGCAGAACAAAAACCACTTTGGGCCTGTTCAATATTACAATAATCAAACATTGACTGCGGTCGCGCAAAGAAACAACCAATATCCAATAAGAACTTTGGGTTATCTAACCCTATTTCGACATTAAAGAAAGTTCGATTTTTCCCCTTGCAAAATGCAACTATAAACGAACTCTGGTTTGATATTTTTTTTTTAAATGCAATAGCACCTCTTTTTACCTTTTTTCTGTACTGACAGTAGTCTGGATACTCTTTTTTTATAAGTTCTTGTATTGTCTTTTTGAAATCAACCTTTTCTGGCTTATTGTAAGCAAAAACAATAGGTTTATTGACTTGAGGTTTATTCAAATCCCAATGGTATTTTAAAAAAGAGTCATTACTTTTGGATAATTCCGGATACTGTTTTATGAAAGCTATTTGATTTCCAAATAATGATTCCATTATTAAATATCTTGAAAAGGCAATATAGTAATCCAATAAAACACGCCGTTGAGTGTCATTAATGTCATTTAAATACCTATGATAATAGAGGTATGATATTGATACAATAGCTTCGTTCAAAAGTAGGTTTTCAAACGGCTTTTTAAATAAAATTAATCTGTTAGATATATCAAAAAGCATATCGCATATATCCGTCAGTGGTGATTCAACACTAGTATCCATTAACCTCATGCCTTTTCTTTTTCAGTCTATGACATAACTCCTTTAAATATTGATATAATCGCAACATTTTTTTACGACGGCATCAACTTTATTTATCGGATGCTACATCATCTCCCATTAATCCTGCATGCAAAATATTCGACGCTTCGGGCTTCCTATTATCCCTCTCCAATTATGACATGCTCCGCTATGCTTTCATTTAAAGACCGCATGGCATAAATAACATCCATCTTTTAACTCTGACTACACGGCCCCGGCATTTCTTCTATGTTTACTGATGTCTTCCTGCTTCACCGAAAATTGCTTTCATATTCCTACTCATAGGCTAGAAATAGCGACCAATCGTCTGGCCAAGTAACGTTCCACTGACAAAGATATAAACTGCCACAGTTCTCCCATAAGGGCCAAATCCCCGGAAGAAAACATAGGGAGGAAGCCAATTCCATAATTTTGACTTTACACCATTAAATTTATAAACCCAAAAAATAAGCACAAAACATCTAATAAAAACAAAAATATGTGCTATTTCAGATCCAGCAATCTTATGTATAGTTTTTGAATTTCCACCTAGTAGAATAATAACAAACACCCCAACTGGAAAGAAAAAGACCTCAATTAATGTCAAAATAACCAAGAGACTTTCTATTAGGCTTACAAATAATTTATACCTATTCATGATCTATACTTTGATCCGGGAAGACTTTCTGATGGTGTATTTTAGCACGAAAGCTCGGCAGCTGACTCTAAAACAGCGCAAAACAATGATTGAACCTAAAAGTCAAAAGCTGAGCATATCCAGGCAGTGCAAGTTATTAACGGCAGGTCGCTCCGTGTCGAACTTGCATCAACACATTCCAGCAGGGATTTCTCGACCACTACACTGATGAGATCCAAGCCGCCACAAGGCCCTCTATGCCATGGCAACGTGCAGACAACTCATGGCCCCCGCATCCTGGCACAATGCTCAGACCCTGATTATGGCAAAAGAATTCATCCCCCATTCCAGCATAAAACCTCTGGGGATGCAACTTTAGGCCAAACAGCGTTTGCAGGGCACGCAGCAGGTTGGAGGTCATTGATTGATGTAAAGGGTACCACCACAGCCAGCAACGTGTATGCGAACCAGACGTTCCTTTTCTGTCCTTGAGCAGTTCTGGAAAATTCATCTTGCAAGGGCAGGAGTAAATCGCGTAGTATGAACATGGCGGCATCCTCTTTTTTATATTTTCAGTTGGTTAGACAACTTACGTATACCATAAGAGGTGCTACCTTCCTATTGTTTTTCGTTTTTACATAAATAAAATCAATTAATTATGTATTCTTTCTGTGTGTTTTGGCACCCAAAATGCAAAACAATTTGGGTGCCACTTTTTGGCTTAAATCACAGTTAGACAAATTTAAATTTTCAGGAAACTTCAGTTATATAAGTAATCGGATAAAAAGGTATTTCATGCCTGGATTTCATATCATTACCGGAAACCGCCTGGAAGACCTGGCCCATGAATTGACCCGGCATTTCACCCGCCTTCCCCTGCCGCCCCTGGTTCCTGAAACCGTGATTGTCCAGAGCCGGGGCATGCAGCACTGGCTGCAGCTGTTCATGGCAGAACAGACCGGCATCTGTGCCAATATCGCGTTCACCTATCCCAAAGCGTTTTTATGGGGGCTGCTCGAAGATCCGGACGCGGTGGTTTCCCCCTGGGATGCGGCCCATCTCACCTGGAACATTTTGGGCCTGTTTCCGGAACTTGCAGGCAATCCCCGGTATGAACGCCTGGAACGATTCTGGGGAGACGATCCCCTGGGTCCGCGGGCGTTTCAGCTGGCTGGCCGCATTGCCGGGTGTTTTGATGCCTACCTGATTTACCGGCCAGACATGATTCTGGCCTGGGATCGCGGTGAAAACCCCGCAGCAGGCATCTCAACGGATGCAGACTGGCAGATGGGCCTGTGGCAGCGGCTCACGGCAGCACACATTGATGCGTCCCATGCCCCTGGGGCCGGCCCGCGCCATCCGGCAGCACGGGCAGAGGGCTTTCAGCCAGATGCGGTTGCCGTAACCGGACGGATTCCGGAGCGGATCACCATTTTTGGCATCTCCGCGCTGCCGCCCTTGTATCTGCATCTGTTTCAGACCCTGGCAACCCGGATGGATGTCTTTTTTTACTACCTGAACCCCTGCCGGGAATACTGGGAATATATCTACAGCGAAAAAACCATTGCCCGCATCCGGCAGCAGGGGATACGCGAGGCAGATGCGTATATGGAACAGGGCAACCCCCTGCTTGCATCCATGGGAACGGCCGGCCGGGCCTTTTTCAGTCTGATGATCGAATCTGCCGGCGGTCTGGGTCAGGAAGTGTTTTCCGAACCTGCGGCAGACACCCTGCTGTCCGCCCTTCAGGCCGATATCCTGGCGCTCCGGGACCGGGCCGGGGAGGGCGGGGAAAAAACACCGGTGCCCGTGTCTGATGACAGTGTGCGGATTCATCTTTGCCATAGCCCCATTCGGGAAATCGAGGTGCTCTATGACCGGCTGCTCGATATGATGAACCGGGATCCAGCGCTTCAGCCCCGGGATGTGGTGGTGATGATGCCCGATGTGGGTGTCTACGCACCGATCATCCGTGCGGTGTTTGATCATCCCGAGGATGAGGCCCTGCGGATTCCCTATACCATTGCCGATGCGTCGCGGGGTGCGGAAAACCAGATTTGTGACGCGTTTTTTGGAATTCTGGCCATTGACGACAACCGGTTCAAGGCTTCGGCTGTCATGGATATCCTGGCTGCGCCTGCCGTGCGCCGGCGTTTCGGGATTACGGAACCGGAGCTTGAAACCATCGATGCCTGGGTGCGGGATGCCGGTATCTGCTGGGGGCTGGACAGCACGTACCGGAAGCGTCTGGGCCTGCCCGGTTTCCACGAGAACACCTGGGCGTTCGGTCTGGACCGGCTGCTTCTGGGGTATGCCCTGCCGCCGTCGCGGATTCCCGGTGACGGCCTGTTTGCGGATATGCTTCCCTGTGGGGGGATCGGCGAGTCCGATGCTGTGACCCTGGGCCGGTTTGTCGCATTTATTGACGCCCTGAGGGCGTCGGTTGAACTGCTTGATGGCCTGCAGCCGCCAGCCGTGTGGGCCGGGCGTCTGGAGCAGATCCTGTCGCTTTGCTTTCTGGCAGACGATGATGATGCACCGGAACTTCAGGAACTGCGGGACGTGATTGCCGGTGACGGACTGGCTGCCCGCGCTGCCCATGCCGGGTTTACCCAGCCGGTATCCATGGCCGTGATCCGCCGGTTCCTGAAATCGGAGATGGCCGCCGAAACCCGGCCCTTCGGGTTTATCAGCCGGGGTGTGACTTTTTGTTCGCTCCTGCCCATGCGGAGCATTCCCTTTGACGTGGTCTGCCTGGTGGGAATGGATGACGGGGTCTATCCCCGGGATACGATCACACCTGGATTTGATCTCATATCCGCCGCGCCACGGCTGGGAGACCGGTCCAAACGCCATGAAGACCGGTATCTGTTTCTGGAAGCGCTTTTGTCGGCGCGGAAAAAATTCTACATCAGTTATCTGGGCCAGAGCCTGAAAGATAATACGATTCTGCCGCCGTCAGTCCTGGTGAGTGAGCTGGTGGATGTGATCAATGGCGGGTTTTGTGATGCATCAGGCGGTGATCTCCTGGTTAGCATCCGGGTGATCCATCCGCTTCAGGCATTCAGCCGCCGCTATTATACGGGGGAGGATTCGGGGCTGTTTAGTTATTCAGCAGAGAACTGCCGTGCCGCAGCCGGTGACACTGGTACCGCAGTTGCGGCGGTTTTTTTCCCGTCTGCGCTGCCGGATTTGCCGCCGGTTACTTCGATTGACCTGGATGCGTTGATCCGTTTCTGGTCCGGACCAGCGGCGTATCTGCTAGACCAGCGGCTGGATATCGGACTGTATGCGGGCGCACCGGACCCACCGCCAGACCGGGAACCCTTTGAAATGGACGGTCTGGATCGCTACCGCCTGCTCACCCGGCGGGTGGCGGATCATCTGGAAGGCCGGTTGTCGGATCAGCGGGTGCGTGCAATGGGCGTGCTCCCTCATGGGATTGCCGGCGACCTGCTGCTCGAGTCCGTTGACCAGGATGCTACCGTTTTTTCCAACCGGGTATCTGACCTGATAACCGGCACACCCATACCGCCCCGGCAGTTAGAGCCGGTACGGCTGGCCTGTGATGCGCAGCTCACCGGTCAGGTGCCGGTTATGTACGCGGCCGGCATGGTGGTGTACCGTGCTGGAAACGTGTCAGGCAGAGACCTGATTCATGCCTGGCTGCGGCATCTGGCCGTGCATGCAGAGGGCCGGCATCCTGACATACGGACCTGGCTTGTCACCATGGACAAGGCTTGTGTTTTTTCCCCTGTGCCCCAGGGCACTGCCTGCGATATCCTCGATAATCTGGTCCGGTGGTATCAGCAAGGGATGAACCAGCCGCTTCCCTTTTTCCCGGGCACCTCCCATGCCTATGCCCGGTCCCGAATTGTCAGGGGAAAATCCCATGATGCGGCCCTTGCTGATGCCCGGAAATATTGGGATGACAGCTATCAGATGGCTGGTGAACAAAGTGCCCGGGCAAACCGTCTCTGCTTTCCTTTCGATTTCCCGGATCCGGCCGTGTTTGCACAAATTGCAGATGCCTTTTTTTCACCCCTTTTCAGGTTTCTAGATACGGAGGAACGCGGATGACCGCCCATGAAAGCCGATATCAGCCGTTGTCCCTTGAAACCCTTCCGCTGTCCGGCCCGGTCCTGATTGAAGCCAGTGCGGGAACGGGGAAAACCTTTACGATCTCCACTCTTTATCTGCGTCTGGTGCTCGAAGCAGGATACCGGGTCCGGGAGATCCTCGTGGTCACGTTCACCGATGCGGCGACCCGGGAACTGCGGGACCGGATTCGGTCCAGCCTGACAGACGCCCTGGTGGCACTCAACGCGGGGACAGAAGGTGCAAATCCGCTGATCGCTGATCTGCTCGGCCGCGCAGCCGGAGACCGGGATACGGTAAAACAGCGGCTCACGGTGGCGGTGACCGGCTTTGACGAGGCCGCGATTTTTACCATCCACGGATTTTGCCAGCGGATGCTCCGGGATCATGCCTTTGAAAGCCGGCTGCCGTTTGAAACCGAGCTGGTGGTGGATCAGCGCGGTTTGATTCAGGACGTGATCGATGATTTCTGGCGAATCCAGGTGTCTGCGGCCTCTCTGTTGGATGGGGTGCTGATCGGGTACAGCGGCATCACCATGGAGGTGCTGTCAGATCTTGGACAGCGCTGCCTGGGAAACCCCCTTGCCGTAAGGCTTCCTGAGGCGACACCTGGCGCGCGAGAGGCGCTGGCGAAAGCGGTGGAAACGGCTGCCGGCATCTGGGCACACAGCCGGGCCGAGATTGCGAATTTACTGTTGACCGATCCCTGCCTCAAGCGCAGTCAGAAAACCTATCACACGGATCTCATCCCCGGGCTGCTGGCAGCCCTGGACCGATTTTTGTCTGGTTCACCGGATCAGGACGGGATCGAGGCAGTCAAACGGATGTCTGCGGGATGCATAAAAGACAATCTAAAGGGGAAAAAAATTGCACCGGAACATGATTTTTTTAACGTCTGCGAGGACATTTCACGCCATGCAGACGCCTATGGGATTGCATGTAAACAGGCCTTTATCGCGTATCTGTTTTCAGCGCTTGAACAGCGGAAAAACCGCTCTGACCAGATCTCTTTTGATGATCTGCTCTCCCGGCTGGCCGCCGCCCTTGACGGCCCGGACGGCAGTGTCCTGGCCCGGTCAGCCCGCAGTCGGTTCAAGGCGGCCCTGATCGACGAATTCCAGGATACAGATTCGGTGCAGTACAGGATATTTAAAAAAATTTTCGCCTCAGATGTCATGGAAAAAGGGGAGCCCCGGCCTGCGTTTCTCCAGATCGGCGATCCGAAACAGGCCATCTACGGGTTTCGCGGTGCTGATATTTTTGCCTATATCGGGGCTGCCACAGCCATGCCCGATGACGCGACCTTCACCCTGTCAACCAACTGGCGGTCGGAACACGGTCTCATGGCCGGTGTGAACCACTTGTTCTCGCGTTTGGGCAATAATCCGTTCGCCTTGGGTCAGAAAATTGCGTTTCTGCCCGTGGACGCGGCAGAAAACAGCAAGGGAAATCAGATGCCCCTGGTCGTGGACGGGGAATCACCGGCAGCCGTGGTGATCGATTATCTGGCAGAACCCCCGGAACGGGAAGGAAAAGGCCTGACCAAGGATCTTGCCCGTTCACTTTCCCTGTCCCGGACCGCCGCTGAAATCAGCCGACTGCTCACAGACAGCCAGGCAGGCCGGATCCGACTGGGAGATCGGCCAGTTACGGCATCCGATATCGCGGTGCTGGTCACCCGGAACGCAGATGCCGCAGCGGTGAAGGACAGGCTTTCCGCATGCCGGATCCCGGCGGTGATTTCCAAATCCGGATCCGTGTTTGAAACCGAAGCGGCAGAGAGTCTCATGACGCTGATGTCTGCTGTGGCACAACCCGGGCATGTGCGGCTGCGCCATGCAGCCCTGGTCTCTCCCCTGGTCGGCGTTTCTGCTCTCGACCTGGCCGGATTTCTGGAAACCGATGCCGGTCAGGCGGCCTATGAGCGTCATGTGTCCCGGTTTGCCGCTTTGCATCAGGTCTGGCTGCAGCACGGGTTTTACGCCATGTTCCGGCAGTTTTTGTCTGATTACGGGCTGCGGGAGCGGCTGCTGACCCAGCCGGATGGAGAGCGGTTCCTGACCCATCTGCTGCACATTGCAGAACAGCTCCATACCGCAGAAACCGAAAACCGGTTCGGCGTGCACCGGCTGGTTTCCTGGTTTCTGGAGCAGCAGACCCGGGCCGGAGAAAATCTTGAAGCGGAACTCCGGCTGGAAAGCGATGCAGACGCGGTCCAGATCCTGACCGTCTTTAAAAGCAAGGGGCTGGAATACCCCATTGTTTTTTGTCCGTTCCTGTGGCAGCAGTCGGCAGCCAGCGGCAGCGGGATCTATCATAATGAACGCGATGAAGCGGTCATCGCTCTTTCGCCGGACGAAACCGCCCGGAAAGCGCGGGAAAAAGAGCGGCTTTCTGAACTGATGCGGCTCTTGTATGTGGCCCTGACCCGGTCCCGGAACCGGTGCTATCTGACCGTTGGCTGGATCGGAAAAAGTGGGAAAATTCAGCTGTCTGCCCTGGATTATCTCTTTGCCGGCGGCATGCCGGAGAATACCCCGGATGTGATCCGGTACTTTAAAGATCGGTTTACAGGCATGTCAGATGAGACCTGGGCAGACACCATCACACAGCGGGTAGCCGATGCACCGGAAGGCAGCATCCGGTTCCGGAAAGTGGAAACAGCGGACACGCCTCAGGCCCTTCAGGTGGAAACCGCAGACCCTGCCGCCCTGTCAGAAAAACGGTTTACACGACCCGGCGGCATCCCCCGAACCTGGGGGATTACCAGCTATTCCCGCCTGATTGAAGGCGATCCGGAAGCGCACAGCAGCGGCGTACTGTCCGCAGGAACCGCCCTGGCCCCAACGTCCACCCGGCCGTTAGACGATTTTTCTCAGTTTCCCAAAGGCGCCATTCCCGGAACCTGCATGCACAGTATTTTTGAAACCATTGATTTTCAGACTTTCCCGGATCCCGCCGGTAAAGCGATTATCACCGCCATGTTGAACCGCTACGGTATTTCACCCCACCTTGCGGCCGCCGTCACAGACAAGGTGGCTGCGGTGCTTCATACCCCGCTGACTGCCTCAGACCCGGATCTGGTATTGCATCGCATCCTGCCCGCTGACCGGCTGGCGGAAATGGGCTTTTTCCACCCCGTGCGGCACCTGACCCCGGAACAACTGAAAAACACCTTTTCCACCTGCGGCATCCCCATTTGCCCGGACTACCCGGACCGCCTTGGGAACCTCTCTTTTGCCGCCATGGACGGATTCATGCAGGGCTTCATCGATCTGATGTTTGTCTTTAACGGAAAATACTATCTTCTTGACTGGAAAACCAATTTTCTGGGTGAGGATCCGGCGGCCTATCACCCGGATCATTTGACTGCTGACATGGCGGCCGCCCATTACCTGCTTCAGTATCATATCTATACCGTGGCAGCGCATCGCTATCTTCAGTCCCGGGTGCCGGACTACGACTACGAGACCCATTTTGGCGGTGTTTTTTATCTGTTCATCCGGGGCATGGGCCAGGGCGCGCATCCGCAGAACGGCATCTTTTTTGACCGACCATCAACGGCGTTGATCAACGCTTTTTCTGAATTGAACGGGCCTTTGCCGGAAAGGACGTTTGCATGAATCTGGAACAGACGTGTGCCGCCATGACGCCGGTGCTCCGGGAGATTGATATGGCGTTTTCCCGGTTTATGCTCCGGCTGTCAGGCGATATGCCGTCGGACGCAGCATGCAGCCTGTTTTTAGCCGCTGCCCTGACCAGCCACCTCACCACCGGTGAACGGCATATCTGCCTGGACCTGGCAGACGCCGGGGGCCGGTCTGTCAGGGAGGTGGTGGCCGCAGACACGGAAACAGATATACCAGAGCTGATCCTGCCGGCTCCGGACATCTGGCGGGAGCATCTGGAAACCGCACCGGTGGTGGCAGCTCCAGGCACGGTAGCCCCGCTGATTCTGGATGATCAAAACCGGCTCTATCTCTACCGCTACTGGGATGCCCAGCAAACCCTGGCCCATGAACTGAACCGCCGCATGCAGGGCCACGACCGTGAGCTGCCGGAAACCGTAAAACACCTGCTGCCAAAGCTGTTTCCGCATCCGAAAGAAACCCCGGACCGGCAGATGATCGCTGCCCTTGCCGCTTTGACCCGCCGGTTTACCGTGATTTCAGGCGGTCCGGGAACCGGTAAAACCCATACCGTGGGCGCCATTCTCGGCCTGCTCCTCGCCGCTGATCCGGATCGCCGGATTGCCATGGCTGCGCCTACGGGAAAAGCGGCGGCCCGGCTCACGGAATCGGTCCAGGCGGTAAAAATGGCCCTTTCCCTGGATCCGGCGGTCCGTTCCCGTTTCCCCGAGGCTGCCCAAACCCTGCACCGGCTTCTCGGTATCCGGCCCGGTGACGGGGATACGGCAGACGGCCTTACCCTTGCCGTGGACGCGGTGATTGTGGATGAGGCGTCCATGGTTTCCCTGCCGCTCATGGCCCGGCTCATGACAGCTCTGCCGGAAACCGCGATCATGATTCTGCTCGGTGACCGCCACCAGCTGGCATCGGTGGAAGCCGGGGCCGTGCTCGGTGATATCGCAGGTGAAGCGGCAGTGAAAACATTTTCATCAGCATTCGCATCTCTCTGCACCCGTGTTTGCGACACCCCGTTTCCGAATGACTGGATAACAACAGACGCACCCGCTGCCGCAGACGGGGTGGTGGAATTGCAGTACAGCTACCGCTTTGCCCATGCACCGGGGATCGGCGCCGTGAGCCGGGCGGTGAATGCCGGAGATCCGGGTGCTGCCCTGGCTGCCATGGGCGGTGACAGTCAGGTGAGCCGGGAACCGGTACTGAGTCCAGGAGATGCGGACCTGCGGCTGACAGCGGTCTATGAGACGTATTTTCAGCGTCTGTACCGTGCAGACAGCCCGGAGACGGCCCTGGCCCGGTTTTCTGAGTTCCGGATACTCTGCGCCCACCATGCCGGAACTGGCGGTGAGCGTTTTATCAACCGGTTCATGACCGATCTTGCCAGAGCAGTGGCCTCAGCCGGGCCTGCAGACCGGTTTTATAAAGGCCAGCCCCTGCTCATCACGGCCAATGACCCGGTGACGAAACTGTTTAACGGGGATGTGGGAATGGTGTGGCCGGATGAAAACGGTCAGCTCCGGTGCTGGTTTTCGGACGGAAAGGGCGGCATGCGGGAGATGGGGCTGTCCCGCCTGCCGGCGCACGCACCGGCCTATGCCATGACCGTTCATAAATCCCAGGGATCGGAGTTTGATACGGTGCTCTTCTGCCTGCCGGAGCAGATATCGCCGCTTTGTACAAGGGAACTGGTGTATACCGGGATCACCCGGGCGAAAAACCGCGCGATCCTGTGGACCGATGAAGCGGTGTTTCGGGCAGCTGTCCTGGCCCGGGTGGAACGGCGGTCGGGTCTGAGAGATGCTGTTATTTTAAAAAAATGAACATCTAATGTCGAAGAGCCAATGCTGCAGGGTGTACACTTCGCGGTGGACATTTAATCCAATTTGATATTCCCTGTGGTGAAAAAACAATGATCCCTGTATAATAAACTGTAAAAACGCACACCATGACGGACTTTTAGCAAAAAAAACAGGAGACCCAATGCCTCAACGCCTGAAGCGGATCTTACGGATAGTGCTACCCTTGTTCTGTATGGAGGGTCTGGCCGTTGTTTCGCCTGTATTTGCCGCTGCGATTTCACAGGCAGTTCTGTGCGAATCCATGGATGGCGAGCAGCCGCAGGGCAGCGGCGTGATATTTTCCGAGCGTCTGGAGCACGTGACCCTCTACACCCGGTTTGATACCGTGAACACGTCCACCCATGTGTACCACCGCTGGTATCATCGGGATCGGCTGATGGCGAATCGCAAACTGGTCGTGCGAACACCGCGGTGGGCCACTTACAGCACCGTTCAGCTGCGAAAAGCGGACAAAGGCCCCTGGCGGGTGGATGTGGTGAGTGCTGCAGGTGAGGTGTTGAAAAGCCTGCGATTCAGTATTGTTGAATGATGACCTGATTGAACGACGGATCTTCCGGTATGCATGATTTGATTCTGACATTCAGTACCCTGCGCATTCAGGACTGGCTGGATATTGCCATCAATGCGTTTATTCTCTACCGCCTGTATTTCCTTTTGCGGGGCTCGATTCCTTTCCGGATCATGATCCTGGTCGCCGGGCTCTGGTTTGCCCGCAAAGTTGCTGAAGTGGCGGGTCTGATTCTCACGGGCTGGGCCCTTGAAGGGCTGACAGCGGTTGCCGCCCTTGTGGTGATCGTGATGTTCAGAAATGAAATCCGTCAGGTGTTTCAGGTGCAGCCCTGGACCCGCCTGTTGTGGGGCCGGTTCCGGGAACCTGAGGTGCCAACCAGTGCCGTGCTCGCCAATGCCTTGTTTGAGATGGGGAAAAAGCGGATCGGCGGGCTGGTGGTGCTGCAGCGCAAAGATGATCTGGCCCTTGCCATCGCCAATCGGGTGGAATGGGATGCCCTGCTGAGTCGGGAGATGCTGCTGACTATTTTCTGGGGTCAAAACCCGGTGCATGACGGGGCTGCGATCCTCATCGGCGACCGGGTGCGGGCTGTACGGGGAATCCTGCCCCTGACCCGACGGCTGGATCTGCCCGGGTACCTGGGTACCCGTCACCGGGCAGCCATTGGTATTACCGAAACGACAGACGCCTGCGCCATTGTTGTCTCTGAGGAAACCGGCCGGGTATCCGGTGCTGTGGGCGGCGTGCTCCAGGATCTGCCGCATCAGGAGGCGTTTTTCGAGTGGCTGGACCGTGTTTTTCCTCAGGGAGATGCACAGCAAAATTCGATTTTTCCGGCTCGTCGTCTCCAGTCCCTGGCAGTGGCAACTGCCTGTGTGATCCTGGTGGTGGCCGCCTGGTTCGCTGTCACCCGGGGACAGGTGGTGGTGGCATCCAGGGATATCCCGGTAGAGGTGCGCCATGCCCTGGAAGGTCAGGAGATTGTCTCCATGCAGCCCCATACAGTCACATTGCGGCTGCGGGGATCGGAACTCCTCATGTCGCGCATGACACCGAGGGATCTGCGTGTGGTGGTTGATATGCAGGATGTGGGCATCGGCCAGTCCCGGATCAGCCTGGGCCCGGATCAGATTCTGCTCCCTCCGGGGATCATGCTCGAGCAAATCTCGCCGGATGCCATTATTCTGGACGTGGATACCATTCGGGAAGCCCGGATTCCCGTCCAGGTGGACTGGGTGGGACGTCTGCCCGAAGGGGTCCGGGTCACGGAAATTGCATTGCGTCCGGAACATCTGGGCGTACGCGGCCGATCCGCCCTGCTGGACAGCGTGCACACGCTGTATACGGAACCGGTGGATATTGGAGACGGGATCCTTCAGCAGAAAACGATGCTTTCGGTTGTGTTTCCGGAGGGGCTGTTTCCCCTGGAAGAAGAAGTCGACCGGATCCGGGTCCAGGTGAAGGTGGAGGAAAACGCGGTTGACAGTGACCTGTCCGAGTCCCCGGCAGCTGAAGCCGGACCGGATGCTGAAACCCCTTTGTCCGACAGCCCGCTGCCATCCACGCCGGAACCGGTTCACCATCTTGAGCCGGAGACCGGCGAATGACGGAAAACCGGTTTTTACGCTCGATCATTGCGGATGCCCGGGCATTCACGGCCTCTCCTTCCGGAAAAGGATCTGAAGTGATTTAACGACATCTTCGCCGACTGACAGGGGGGAGTTGACAGGGTGGGACGGGTCGGTTAATTTGTTTCGAAATTAAAAACTTCCATGGCTGAATCCACCTGGGGCGGTTTCTGTGCCGGCGGTGACCCGTGGGACAGAACTGCCGGGGGTGGTGATAGGGAACAGACGCGAAGGAGAATCAAGATGACGTATCTGAAACTGATACTGGCCGGGATCCTGGCTATCGGTGTGCCGAGTGCTCAGGCGGTGACCCTCGAGGCATTGATGGATGCGGCATCCGAAAATCGGGATGCGGTCAAAGCGTATCAGGTGCGGATTCGCCAGCAGCAGGCATCCATTCGGGAGGCAAAGGCGCCGTTTTTGCCCCGCCTGGATGCCGGGTATACCGTGAACAAGCTGGATGCGGACGGCCTGTATGAAACCGAGAAAAATCATGCCATCTACGGTTCCCTTTCATGGAACGTTTTTGCCGGGTTCCGGGATCAGCACCGGCTGGCAGCGGCAAAGGACCTTTCAGCAGCCACGGCATCTGAACTCCAAGGCCTTTCCCAGGACATCCGGCTGAACGTGGCGCTGGCGTTTCTCGCTGTCTACCGGAGCATGGCCAGTCTGAAGGTGGCCGAAGACGCCTATGCGCTCTACAAGGAGCGGCATGCGAATGTGGCCTTGAAAACCAAGGTGGGGGTCCTGACCAAGAGTGATCTTTTGCGGATACAGGTGCAGATGGATCAGGCGGAACTCGATGTGAACCGGGCCGCGGCGGCGGTGCGTCAGGCAGTGAATGCGCTCTGTTTTGAAACCGGTACGGCTGTGACGGCCGATGCCATAGATTTCAGCGTTTTTGAGACCATTCCCGAGATTCGCCGCGAAGCAGACTGCGCGTGTGCCATGCTGGAAAGGCACAGCTCCCTTCAGGCACTGGCAGCCGGTATCCGGTCGGCAGCGGCTGCCATGAAGGCAGAGAAGGCTGCCTACTGGCCGCTTGTCGATCTTTCGCTGACCCAGACGCATACATCAGATGGCACGCTCCCCGGCTCAGGCGACCAGACAGAAGATGAAACACGGATTCAGGGAAAAATGACGCTGAACCTTTATGACGGATTTGCCAAATACGCCCGAATCGCCCGTGCCCGGCAGGAAGTGGCGCGGCTGAAACATCAGTATGCTGAAGTTGAAAACCAGCTGAAAACCATGCTCAAGAACCGGCTGCTCGATGCGGAAGTGGCGGCGAAAAACCTGGTGGTGGCCAATGCCAGCGTGACTTCGGCTGAAGAAAATCTGCGCGTCACGGACTTTTCATTCCAGAAAGGCGTCTCCACATCTGCGGATCTCCTGGATGCGATTTTTTATCTTTCCCAGGCCCGAAGCAGCCAAATCGAGGCCCAGACCGGCCTCCTGGCGCAGGATTTTCAGATCCGTCGGCTCATGGAAGACCTTTAACCGAGATCCCCCTCATCAGGCAACCCCAGGGGCCATCTGATTTCTCATTGAATCGATAGCCGCCTGCCTGATTACCGCCAAGCATCAGCGGCGCAGCTCTGCTGCGTCCGTTGCATGCGTTCGTTATGTCTCGTTTCGATTGACCAATCAGTTTTGATCGCCCAGGTCATTCAACAACGATTTTAGTGTATCGACCATTGGTGATTTAAGCTCAGCAAAGATGGAAAGCGATTTCTGGTACATCTCTTCAGCCCGTTCAAGATCCCCCCGGGTCTGATATAGGTTTCCGAGGTTGCCATACTGATTTGCCATGCCTTCTTTACGCCCCAGCGCCTCATCAATGGCTAAGGACTTCTGGAACATCTCTTCAGCTCGTTTAAGCTCGCCCCGGGTCTGATATAGGTTTCCGAGGTTGCCATACTGAATTGCC
>PDWJ01002962.1_pt1 | contig 16899 bp, 13 predicted proteins | sample 1430881 | NCBI WGS metagenome assembly PDWJ01 (sample SAMN01162460, study PRJNA174530) | Oral metagenome, whole genome shotgun sequencing project. | biome: Marine environment; feature: Marine mammal; material: Swab sample of the gingival sulcus; isolation source: swab sample of gingival sulcus...
TGGACATGGGACTGGGCCTTGAACGATATACCAGCGCGGCCGATTCTCCTCCCATTTTGGTCAACGGTGCTCCCTTTAATCTGAATCTGCCGGACTGGAGCCGGAACAAGGCAAGAATCTTCATGGACATGGATAAGATCAATTCCCTGATTGCCAAAATCCATGCAGATGCCTTTATCCAGAAAACAGAAAAAGACTTTGAGCAGAAAATGACCTTTGTCATGGGCCCCATGGGACGTTATTCCAGTACTATGGATACCCATAATGATCAAAAGACTTATGGGATCAGTACCCAGGTGGATATGACTCTGAACATGGATCATTATCTCATTGCGGGGTATTCCTGGAATTATGATACCCTGGATGCCAATTTCGGGATGCAATGGAAGTATCTTGGAGGAAGAATGCTGCCCCCGCCGCCCATGGGGCCTGCTGGACCTTCTGAAATACCTGTATCCAAATTTTATGATGCAAATATTACCACCCATGCCTTATATCTCCAGGATGAATGGAGCATCACAGAGCAATGGATGTTGACTCTGGGCGCTCGTCAGACCTGGGTGGATGCGGAACTAAGTGATACCAATGACCAGATATCCCAAAAAGGAAATGTCACGGACAGCCATCCGGTGTTCAGCGCAGGACTGGTATGGAATGGTCTCAGGGATACGGCCCTGCGGGCGCAATTTTCCCAGGGGTACCGTTTCCCTGACCTGAACAAGTTGTTCATTGGAACCGAGCATGGCGGGCCTCCAACCCTGCCCAATCCCAATCTGGACCCTGAAACCTCCAACAACTATGAAATCGGAGCCCGTTTTGACAACGGAATCTTTCTGGCTGATCTCACAGGATTTATCTCCAGTTCAGAAGACTATATTACCAACCAGACCACAAACGGAGTCCAGAGATTTGAAAATGTGGACAAGGCAGAAACCCACGGTGTAGAAGCCTTGCTATCCTATACCGTCAGAGGGAACATCTCTTTTACTCCCTATGTTTCCGGTACCTGGATGGAACGCAAATACGAGGATAGAAATTTTTCCACCTGGGATACCAACACTCCTGAATTTTCAGGCCGTCTGGGTGTAAAATGCGAAACGGAAATGCCCTGCCTGCCAGGCACGATCTGGGCAGACCTCTGGCTCAGGGGTGCCACGGATGCCAATTATTGGGAATGGGCAGATGTCCCCGTCCCAGGCAAACCAGGAAAACCAGCTTTTACCAAGAAAATGGTAAAAAGCACCAACGAAAGCTGGCAGACCCTGAATCTGTCCTTTGGTGCGGAATTGGGCAAGAAAAAACAATACCGCATCTCTGTGAACCTGAATAACCTGTTTGACCAATCCTACCATACCGCAAACAACAGCCTGGATGCCGCAGGCTTCCACGCGGTAATCAATATGGGATTCCGCTTTTAATGAATCCTTTTTCAGGACAGGCCCGCAGCTCCTGTTGGGAGTTGCGGGGACTTGTTGTTATTGATATTTCTTCCAATACAATCAGGGCCGCCTTATTTGGGCGGCCCTGGCTCGCTGGTATTTTCTCAACTGCAATAAAGAAAAAGGAGAAAAATAATGAAAGATACATCTATATCTGCACAAATTATCAATCAAGTATCTGAAATTATTGAAAAGAATAAAAACATCATGCCTTTTGAAATTGCCCGGCAGCTGGATATTTCAGAAGAAACCGCCGTACGGGCCATGCCAGAAGAAATGCGGCATTTTGTTGCTGTTTCTGAATTTGACCGCATCTGGGAAGCCATGACATCCTGGGAAAAATCCACTTTCCTGTGCCATACACCTGCGGCCATCATAGAGGTAAAAGGCAAACTACCCCAGGGCAAATACGGTCATGGATTTTTCAACCTCATGGATAAAGACAATCCCCTGGGCGGACATTTACGCATAGATGCCCTTGGCAGCATCTGCTTTCTGGAAAAATTATTCTTTGGGATGGATAGTCTTTCCGTACAGTTTTTTGACAAAAAAGGCAATCAGATGTTTGCCGTTTTCGTGGGCCGAAACGACCGGGAACTCATTCCATCGGTAAAACAGGCATTTCATGCATTGAAACAGGAAGTAAAAGGAGAATAAAAAAACCATGAAATCCCTGATTGTATATTCATCCCGTACGGGAAACACCAAAGCCGTGGCCCAGGCCATTGCATCTGTCATGCCGGAACCCTGTGAACTGGTATCGGTTGATCAGGCTCCGTCAGATTTGTCTTCCTATGATTTTATTGCCATTGGATACTGGGTGGACAAGGGCATGCCCAACAAAAGCTGCATCAAATTCATGGAAACCGTAAAAGGCAAAAACGTGGGGCTGTTTGGCACCCTTGGCGCCTATCCTGATTCAGAACACGGCAAAAACTGCCAGGAAAAAGCGGCAAGTTTCATGGAAGGAAACCAGATTCTGGGCCAATTTCTCTGCCAGGGCAAAGTGGACCCCAAGGTTCTGGAAATGATGGCTAAAATGGCCCCTGATCGCCATCCCATGACCGAAGAGCGTAAGGCAAGAATCGAGGAAGCAAAAAAACATCCCAATGAAGAGGATTTTGACAACGCCCGGAAAGCCTTTTCCGCCATGATTGAAAACCTGTAACGGCCACAGGCCGATCTGGTCTGTCCATGACCAGACTCAGCCCACAACCAAGAATGAAAGTATTTACGTAAGTCATAGATACTATAAAAACTTTTGAAAAAAGGAAAACCCCCATGAAACGAATACCAACCAGGAATCCTGATTTTGAACTATGGGAGGCCGCCCCTGAAGATGCCCATCTGGTAGTTACCTATATGAGAAAACTTGGGGTTTATCAAAAGATGAGGGATAAAATCACGGCCACGGAAGAAGGCATCAGAAAACTGCTTGCCGAAAAAAAGGGAGATGCGGTTTTTGGCGATTACAAGGGCGAAACCGTTGCCTTTTCCTATTTTTGCAATAACTCCTCCGCTTTTATTGGACAATCGGGCATCTATATTGACGGATTCTACATTGATGAAAAAATGCGGTTCAAGGGCCTGGGAAAAATCATGCTCTCCTATCTGGCCCAGGTCGCCCTGGATCGGGGCTGCCAGCGTCTTGAATGGGGCTGTCTTGACTGGAATGAACCATCCATTAAATTTTACAAGGATCTGGGGGCCTATTGCGTGGACATCATGCGCATTTACCGGTTTTCCCCGGAACGCCTGAAAAAAATCGCAGAGATGTTTTAACACCCTGGTTTCCATTTTGTTTCGTAAATTTCCTGGCCACCAGACGATGCCAGATGCAAGGCAGCCGATCTCAAAAATGGGGCAGCAGCCACTTAAGGTGTATTAGGCATACGCTGTAGGGAATATGGGTCAAGCATATCCCGCAACCCGTCTCCCAGCAAATTAAAGCCCAGAACCGTAAAAAAAAGGGCAAGTCCGGGAAAAATGGAAATCCACCAGGCAGTAAAAAACTGCTCCCTTGCATTGGATAACATCCCTCCCCAACTGGGAGTGGGCGGCTGGGTGCCAAGTCCCAGAAAAGACAAAGAGGCTTCCATAAGAATGGCATGGGCAATGCCCAGGGTTGCCACCACCAGGATGGGCCCCAGAACATTGGGCAGAATTTGCTCAGACATAATACGCAGCCTGCTGTACCCCAGAGCCTTTGCCGCTGTAACATAGTTCGCTGATTTTGCCTGCACGACCTGGGAACGGGTAATCCGGCAGGTGTATCCCCAATTGGTAAGCCCCAGGGCAATGAACACATTGACAAGCCCCGGCCCAAGAACCGCCATCACTGCCAGGGCAAACACCAGGGACGGAATGGACAGCATAATGGCGGTAAATCCCATGACAAGATCGTCCCACCATCGTCCAAAATACCCCGCAGTAACGCCCAGAATCACGCCAATCATGGTGTTGAGTCCTTGAGTAACAAGTCCAATACCCAAAGAAATACGGGAACCGTAAATCACACGGGAAAGAATGTCCCTGCCCTGGGAATCCGTACCCAAATAAAATTCAGCGCCCGGAGGTTCTTCTGCCATCAGCAGATTGGCGTCATCCACAGGATCAAAGGGGGCAAGAAACGGCGCAAAGATTGCCATGCACACAAAAACGCAGACAATCATTCCGCCAATGAACAAATTGACATGGTTTCGCAAAAACACCAGGCTCATATATCTTCCCAATAAATCATTACCTGCTCATCACACACATCAGAATCAATCGACAAAAAAGAGAATCCGCAACATATAGAAACAGAGAAACGATAAGTAAAAGGGGAGCCTGGAAATAGTCTCTTATTTCTGGAGCTGCTCCCGCTGTTCTTCGGAATCAGAGAATTGAAGGGCAAGTTTGCGGAACTTTTCACTGACATGGGAAAAGACATCAACAAGGACAGGATCAAAGCTTTTTCCCCGCTCTTCCTGGATAATCTGTACTGCTTTTGAATGGGCAAAGGGAGGTTTATAGACCCTGCGGCAGATCAATGCGTCATAGACATCACTAATGGACATGATACGGGCACTTAAAGGAATTTCCATACCCTTGAGGCCCTCTGGATAGCCCATGCCATTCCATTTTTCATGGTGAAAATTGGCAATCTCCTTGGCAATATCAAGAAACGGCAACGGCCCGACTTTTTTCTGAACAGAAGCAATGGCCTGGGCACCATATTCTGCATGGCGTTTCATTTCCTCAAACTCTTCATCGGTCAGCTTGCCGGGCTTAAGCAGGATATTATCGGCAATGGCCACCTTGCCAATATCATGCAAGGGGGCAGATTGTACAATTAAATTGATCATGGAAGGAGACAACTGGGATTTATAGTCCTGGTTCTTTGACAATTCAGTTGCAAGGATCTTTACATATCCTTTTACCCGATTGATATGCGTACCCGTTTCCGGGTCCCGATACTCTGCAAGGGCAGCCATGCTTTCAATGGTTGCCTGCTGGGTAGCGAAAATTTCCTTGGTGCGTTCTTCCACCTGGATTTGCAAATTTTGATTATGCAGTTCCAGCTGGTGTTTGGTAACAGCAAGGGATAAATGGGTACGAACCCTGGCCTGAAGTTCATCAACATCAAAGGGTTTCTGAATATAGTCCACCGCACCAAGACTGAAGCAAAGGGATTTTTTGTCGGAATCGCTGATGGCCGTAAGAACAAGAACCGGAATATCCCTGGTGGCCTCGTTTTCCTTAAGCATACGAAGTACGGTTATACCGTCCATTCCAGGCATCATGATGTCAAGCAAAATCAAATCTGCCGGGTTTTCCTTCAGATAATTCAATGCGCTTTCGCCATTGAGGGCCACAGAAAGATTATATTGATTCCCCAACAGCCCAAACAAAAGATCAAGATTTAATTTGGTATCATCTACTGCGAGAATCGAACAATTGGAAAGATCACCTATTGGCATTTTATTTGCGCCTTACACCGATTCAGATTCCGACATGAAAGAAGACAGGATATCCATGACCTTGTCAAATTCATATTGCCCAATAAGATCAATTAATTTATCAACATCAAGCCCATTGTTCTCTGTGGTCTTTATGGTTTGCAGAATCTCAATCATCCTGGAGCAGTCAGCAGGACGATGTTTTGCCAGAATAGCCATCAATTCCCTGATATTTGTTTTCTGTACCGGGGAAGAACGAAGAGACTCTTGGGAGGCAGATTCTCCGCAGGAAGTAATCTCCTGTATATGACTGACCAGGGTCTGAATAAGAAGGGACAACGTCTGAATAAGATCAGAAGCTTCCTGCTTTTGAGCGTTGGAAAAACACTCTTCAAGACGGGATGTTACTTCAAAAATTTTGTTTGCGCCGATATTTCCCATTACTCCCCGTAATGTGTGGGAAAGAAAACGCCCTTCTTCCATTTGATCGGCATCCAGCATTGCCTGCAATTGATTTGCAACATCACTATAGTCAACAGCGACTTTTTGAAGTACCTGGTTAAATAAATCTTCCCGGTTGGCAAACCGTGGCAATGCTTCTTTTTTATTAAGAAGCTCTTCGTTTGATTCTGGAGTGTGGTAAGGGATAATAGCTCCTTTCTGCCTCTCTTGTGATAGAGGCAGCCATTTTTTCAACACCTGTATCATTTGTTTTACTTCAAGGGGCTTTGCAAGATGATCATCCATTCCTGTGGTAACAATTTCTACCCGGTCATCATGTGTTGCGTAAGCAGTCATTGCAACAATTGGAATATTTTCCATGTTCGGAATGGAACGAATTTTTCTTGCTGCGTCAAAACCATTTAGCTCCGGCATCTGAATATCCATCAAAATCAGATCAACATCCTCATTTTCAAGGCATTCGATACACTCTTGACCATTACTGACAAGTATAACAGATAAGCCGATTTCTTGCAATAGTTCCTGAGCGACCCGCTGGTTGATAGGATTATCTTCTGCCACAAGAACCCTTGCCGGAGCAAAGTACTCTTTGATTTCATTTCGATTAACCGTAGTACTGCCTGTCAGCAGTAATCGCAATCCATATATCATGGCCTGAAAGCCCAATGGCCGGGACACAATGATTTCCCCGTTTCCAATATTCAATGGGCCTGCTTTCTGTGCCATTTCGGTCATCACAATAGTGAGGACATCATAGTTTTTCTGAAATATTTTATATGACATATCCGGCAAATCTTCGCTGGTAATCAGAATGTGAATTGCTCCTTCTGATAATTTTTCCAGGGCCTGGGAAGCGGTTTGTACAACTTCGGGAAAGCCTCCAAGAAAGGCGATACGCTCCCTGAGTAATTTTGCACTGTTTTCTTTTGGTTCCACGATCAATACCCTATGATCTTTCAAATCCACAGGGAGATGGCCAGAGTCAACACGTTCAAAGGACAAGGTAAAAAAGAAAGAACTTCCCTTACCCACCTGACTTTCGACTTCAATATTTCCCCCCATGAGCTTTACCAGTCCAGCCGCAATATTCAGTCCCGAATCTGCGCCTCTGTATTTACGGGTCATGGATGGGTCATCCTGATACGCCGAAGCAAAAAGCGTTTTTTGCTTTACCGGATCAATACCAGTTCCGGTATCCTGCACGGAGAATTTAAGGCTGACACCATTGTCCTGGGTATCCTCAAGTTCTGCCCATATCTCAATTTTTCCCTGTTCTGTAGATTGAACTGCATTCCCTGCAAGATGAATCAATGCCTGCTCCAGCTTCTGATAGTCTCCTTTCAATTGACTGGGTACATTTCTGTCCATGCCTGCGGTAAATTCGATTTCTTTGCCAAGTAGCTGAATTCCTGTCACGTACAATACGTTATCAAGCAGATCCAGCAGATCAAATTCAACATTTTCAAGTTCTATTACCTGGGATTCCGGGCTGGAAGAATCAAGAATATCGTTGATGATTTCCAACAAGACTTTTGCGGCTCGATGGGATTTTGTCAGATAACTGTGCTGACGGCTGGAAAGTTCCGTATTCAGCAAAAGACGGGTCATACCCAGAATCGTATTCAGGGGGGAAAGAATTTCATGATTCATATTGCTCATCAAATCCTTGTTTACCTGAGTTACTTGCACCTTTTTTTCTTCTGAATCAGGAAAACTCTCACAGATAATTTCCGGTTGCTGGTTGTCATCAAGTATGGCATGGCTCATACTTCGAAGTTTTAGATATAAAAACAGACAAAACAGCATTACCACCAATCCCGTGGCAATGATAAAATAATACTTTTCCTTATAGCTGTCCGGTAAAACATTTTTATCGGAAGAGGCAAGATAGCCAATAAAAAGCCCCCTGGAATTCAGAACAGACACCAGGCATACTGTGTAGGCTTTTCCCTCAACAATTCCGTTAACAGCAGCCTCCTCCTCTGCCATAAAGGACTTCCACATGCTTTTATTTTCCAGTAACAGGGTATTGAATATCTTGGCATCCCCTGATGTGCCGACAGGATTCAGTTCCAATAAAGGATAGGAATCTCCATGTGTTTCTTCTGGAACGACATGACTTTTCCCTTTCTCATTTTTGACAAGACAAGTCCCAAACTTGTCTTTTTGCAAAAGGAATACATACCTGCAATTGGGATCAAGCTCTGTCAGGGCGTCAATCATGCTCTGGGGAGGCACAGACATTACCACGCAGCCCAGATATTGGCCATTCCAAAAAAGAGGGAAGGTCAGATAATTGATTATCCCATGGGAAAAGCCTTTTTCCAAACCAGATACAGGCTCCTTGGTTGTAATACTTTCCTGAATAACCGGATTGTTTATTGACAGACAATCTCCATAATGCGTTGCCCTGTGAAAACGTAGAAGCACCTCCCCTTCTGAGGTATAAAACCGCATATAAAATAAATTAGTACCAAGCATTTTTGTATATGCCGGGTACACCATATCATACAGCCGGGCACGTAATCTCTCAATTTCCTGGGGGGAACTGTTCTGTACTTTGCTCAAGACTTCGAGGACAGCAGGAATATTCACAGAATGATGAAAAAAATTAGATAACAACGTGTAGTGCAAGCGCTTGCTGGCCTTGAAATTCATTGCAAGTTCTGCCCGTTGCCTGTGAAAATAATGTTTTTCTCTTTCTTTTTCCTTTTGATACAGTAAAAGAAAGCCCGCAATGATACTCACGGCTGAAAGAACTGCAATAAGCCCAATAAGCTTCTGTACATAGCGATCGGCATCTCTTTGAAACGTCATCTACAACGCCCTTTTTGTTTAACAATATTTTCCAGCTTCAAGCATAAATAGAAGGCAGAATCTTTTAAACAGAATAAGGAAATGCCTGTCCAGAAATCACAATCTTCATTCATACCCGTAAAGCAACTATTGAAATTTTTACATGAAAGTCTCTATAACGGCCACGGGCCGACTGGGGATGCCATCCTCCAGATCAGACCACAATCAATATTGAAAGTATTTAAGTGACTTATAGAAACTTTCATATAAACTCACTTACAGTCCATATTCATATAGCAAAAGCCAATCATGATTGGCAAGAAGTTTCCCCTTCCCTGATCTAGCATCAAAACGCCACCGGCAACGTTAGCTGCGGCAGCATCCCCCTGCGATGTATGCCTAATACGACTCCGGGTAATGCTGCCTTACATCTGGCACCTTTCTGGTGGCCAGGAAACTATCGAAACGAAATGGGAATCAAATAGTTATAAAATCAGGCGGTGGATTTAGGGGGCAGTTTGGTTGACTAAAAAAAAAGAATTTGATAAAGACCGACATTACTATTGTATTGTATCCTTTGTTTGAATGATTCTTTTCCAAACTATAATGATAACGTTCTGTAAAGGAGTGAATATGAAACGATCAAGGGCCTGTGCCGTACTCTTTCTTCTGATCATGGTTTTGGGGCTTCCACCTGTATATGGCGATAATTCTCCCAAAACCCTTCATAAAGACTGGCCGAGCAACCTGAAAATACTCACAGGCGCACCTGGAGGCCAATGGGATACCCTTGGCAATTCCATTGCCGAAGTCCTTACCAGATCCGTACTTCCCTCCTCCTGCCGTCTGGGAGGAGGCATTGGAAATATTAACCGGATCAACAAAAATCTGGAAGACATCGGATTTTCCATTTCCTGTTTCCTGTGTACCAAAACATTGCAAGAAGATATGTGCATTGATTATTTCGGGGAGAACACAACCTTGCTGACCGTTCTCTATCCCCAGGTGCTGTATGTCCTGATTCAAAAAGAGTTTGCTGAAAAGCACCGAATTAATACCCTTGGGGACCTGTTAAAAAAACAAATTCCAATTCATTTTGCCACATTGAAAAAAGGAACCGGCTCCTATTATCTTTTTAACCTGCTGCTAAAATATGGCTACAATACCAGTTTTGAAGGACTCAAACAGCAGGGCTGGCAGATCAATTTCAATAATTATTCTGAAATTGCTGATAATTTTGTAAACCAGCAGCTAGACTGTTTTGCCTACACTGCGGGTAGTGAAGTTCCCCTGATTCTCAGTATGGAACAATTCATAGATCTTAAGATCCTGCCCATTTCCAGAAAGGTCCTGGAACCATTGCATGAAAAGCTGCATATCAGTATCCATACCCTGCAGCCAGGGATTTATAAAAGCGTTACCGACCCCGTAACCACACTGAGTGATTATGCATGTCTGGTGATACGAAAAGATTTGTCTGAAAGTCTTGTATATGAAATCAACAAGGCTCTTTGGAAAAATAAAGGATATCTCCAACAAGATGTAAAAGATTTCCAGTTCCTTAGTCCCAAGATTGTATTACAAAAAGAAAGTCAACTCCATCCTGGTTCCAGAAAATTCTGGAATGAAATCAATAATAACCACGGGGGACAAAAATGAAAAAATTTCTTTACACCATAACTATTACTCTGTGTTGTCTGCTTACCTGCACCCCATCGCAGGTGCTGGGCAGTAATGAAAAAGCTGACTGGCCTGTGCATTTGCGCATTCTGGCCGGACCAGAAGGAGGACAATGGTTCACCTTGTCTGACCCGGTAGCCCGGATATTATCCCAGGAGGTACTTCCTTCGACCTACCGCAAGGGTGGCGGGATTTCAAATATACAAAACCTCAATAAAAGAATAGGAGATATGGGGTTTTCCCTGACATCTTTTCTGGGTGGAGCCGTTTCAGGAGCACCGGAGTATTCAGATATAAAAACAGATTCCATAAGCGTTATTGGGAATGTTTACCCACAGGTATTATATTTTCTTGTTCGTACCGAATTTTTAACAAAACATCATATTACCGACCTGGGCGATTTGCTCAAACTCCATGCTCCTGTCCGATTGGCCCTGCTCAAAAAGGGAACGGCCTCTGAATTTTTCATCAGAATTCTTTTTAAATACGGGTATAACATGAACTATGCATTGCTTCGGGGCCAAGGCTGGCGGATATTTTTCAATAATTACCCGGAAACGGCAGACGAATTTGTGTCCGGTAATCTCGACTGCTTTGCCTATACCGCAGGCACCCATGTGCCCCTGTTGCTTGATATGGAAAATTATACCAAATTTACGGCACTTCCCATCAGCGACAAGGTATTAAACAAGCTGGCAAAAAAATTCAAATTCGGCAACTATGTTATCAGCCCCAATGTCTACAAAGGGGTTACCAGGCCCATAAAAACCTTAAGTGATTACACCTGCATGATTGTAAGAAAGGATTTGCCCAATGATCTGGTATATTCCATTCTTACATCGTTGTGGAATCACAGGGAAGATCTTTCAAAAGAACTAATCGAATTTAAAAACTATTCCACGGCTACGGCCGTACCAAAGGGGGTTCCTCTCCATCCAGGGGCCAAAAAATTCTGGAACGATATTCAGAAATAATTGTCCTTGTATAACGGCCACAGGCCGATCTGGTCTATCCATGACCAGACTTGACCCACAACCAAGAATGAAAGTATTTAAGTAACTTATAGGAACTTTCATATAAACGGCCACAGGCCGATCTGGTCTATCCATGACCAGGCTTGGCCCACAACGAAGAATGAAAGTAATTTAATGGATTATAGAAACTTTCATATAAACTTGAGAAAAAAGTGGCAAACCAGTTTACGTTTCCAGCTAATTACTCCTTTTGTCATTGGTATTATCTGTCTGATTATTTTTCTGGTAGGCTACACCTATACATCTGCCTACAGGGCAGTTGACAATGCCATGCTGAATATTTCCAATGCCAGGACAGAACACACCGTGGACACAATTATAATGCTGATGAAGTCCTTGCAATACAGGACACAGGAGCTTGTAATTGATCCGGACGTTCTGAATGTTCTCCTGAAACACAATCAAAGAAAGTCCTCCATAAAAAATACGGAAAACTGGAGGGTTTATACCACGAAGACATCTCAACGATTAGCGACAATAACAGAAGGATACCGCTATTTTCGGGATATTCTGCTTCTTGACAGTAATGCCGTGTGCATTGCCTCCAGCAACGAAAGTTATCTGGGAATAGATTATTCCAAGGAAGAGTATGTCCGGTACGCATCAAGAGGGCAATATTATCTGGGGAATTTTTCTGTGGGAAAAGTCAGCAAAAATTTCACATCCTATCTTAGCGCACCCATAGATGTTGGTGGAAAAATGGACGGCATCCTGGTCATTATCAGTGATTTCCCCCGGATTATACAATATCACCCCCAAAACGACTCCCTTGCCGGAAAAATTAGTACAAGTATGCTTGCCCCGGATGGCATATATATGGCCCATAAGGATATGAATATCATGGGCAACAAGAAACTTGACTACCGGAGTGTGTATAAACAGCTTGTTCTTGTGGGCCAGCGTGGCGGCCCTGTAAAATACATTCAGGACGGCAGACAATATGTGGGGTTTGCCCAGGTAGAACCCAATACCCAATGGGTAATCATTACTTCTGGTCTGAAAAATGAAGTATTTTCTAATGCTTATCGTACAGGGAGCATTGTTTTTACCATCAGTTTTATCTTTTTCTTTATTATTTCTGTTATGGTCATCCGCCATGCTTCAAAAATCATAAAGAATCTGCTCAGTTTGATCCGCTATGCCAAAAACGTATCCGAAGGCAACCTGGAGCTGTCTCTGGAGACTTCTACCCGGACAGATGAGTTGGGAGTTCTCCATAATGCGCTGGATAATCTTGTTGCCACCTTGCAGGAAATGTTTCATGCTCGTCAGGAGGCAGATAGAATGAAAGATGAATTTCTGGCCAATATGAGCCATGAAATCCGTACACCCCTGAACGCAGTCATAGGAATGGCCCATCTGGCAGAACAGGAAAATGCAGACCCGGAGAAACGCAAGCTGCATCTGAACAGAATCAAGGTGGCAGCACAGTCTCTCCTTGGGATTATCAATGATATTCTTGATATATCCAAGGTAGAAGCAGGGAAAATGAGTATCGAACGCAATGTGTTTGAACTCAAGGGTATGGCAGAAGAAACCCTTGGAATCCATCAGGAATCTGCCAGGGAAAAAGGTCTTTCCCTGTCTTTTGAATGTGATGCCAAAACACACTCCCATTATATCGGCGATGTGCTGCGAATTCGCCAGGTACTCAATAATTTGCTGAGCAATGCCATAAAATTTACAGAAGAAGGCCAAATTACCCTGGCTTGTTGGGACGCCCCTGTGGAAAATGACAGAAAAAAAACACGGGTCTATTTCAGCGTCTCAGATACAGGCATAGGAATCCCCCCGAAAATCATATCAAAACTTTTTCATCCTTTTACCCAGGCAGATGCCTCTGTTACCCGGAAGTTTGGCGGAACAGGTCTGGGACTTGCCATCAGTCGTCGTCTGGTGCAGTTAATGGATGGAGAAATCTGGCTGGACAGCGTTGTGAACGAAGGCTCCAAATTTACCTTTTATATTACCCTTCCCATCGCCCAGGATAGTGATCTCAAGAAAATTCATATCTCCCAGCAAAAAGAAGGTGATTTAGATGCCATTCCTGCCCCCTCCAACCAGAGAATCCTTCTTGCCGAAGACAATGAGATCAATCAGATCATCTTCAAGGAACTGCTTGTTTCCTTTGGTGTGGAAGTGGTTGCGGTTTCCAATGGAAAAGAGGCTGTGGAAGCCTTTGAAAATGAAAATTTTGATTTGATTCTCATGGATACCCAGATGCCCGTCATGGGAGGTCTGGAAGCCACAAAGCTCATTCGCAGCATGGAGGAAAGCAGTAAACAATGTGTTATCATTGCACTGACAGCCAATGTCCGAAGTGAAGACAAATCCCAGGCGTTTGATGCAGGAGTGAATGATTATCTTACCAAACCCATTGATCCACCCTTATTTATCAGAGCGATCAGAAAATGGCTTTTGAAAAATCAATGATATTTTTTCATGCTGCTACATAATTTTCTGGTTGCCATGCATAATTTTATATTGCTTTTGCATCCCAATATGTTACTTTATTACTTAGGATATCTGACATCTGATGCGAAATAATAAAAGGAAATAGACATGGCACTGGCACAGGAAGACTTACAACAGGTGGAATCATTTTTGTATGAAAACCTGCCAAGGATTCTGGCAGATCAAAGCCTTGCAAAACCGCCTGTGGTGTATGAGATAGAACTGCGGGAACGCATGATTCGTGTAGAAGAAGAACTCAAAAACCAGAGAGAACTGATGAGAGAGCAGTTCAAGCTCACAGAAAAACGCTTCGAGCAGGTGGAAAAACGATTTGAACAGGTAGATAAGCGGTTTGAACAGGTAGATAAACGTTTCGAGCAAGTGGACAAACGATTTGAAGACATGAATACAAAATTCAAAATGATGTTTTCATTCATGTCCCTGGGATTTACCATTCTGGCAATCATGATGACTGCCTTTAGAGTCATGTGATGAATCCTGGTACCCTTTCCATAATACATGCCGCCAGATCATTTTCTGTATCTTGTCAACTGAAATGGGAGATTTTTCATGTTTGGTCTTGGAATGCCGGAAATCCTGTTGATTCTGGCCATAGCCCTGATTGTCATCGGGCCGAAAAAATTACCTGAACTTGCCAGAACCATAGGCAGAACCCTGGGAGAATTCAAGCGGGCCGCCCAGGAACTGAAAGCATCTGTAGATCTGGAGGATTCTCCTGCTGTTCCCCCTGCTGTCTTGTCCGATACTGATACAAAAGCCCAGGATTCTTCTTCCACAGAACCATCCGGGCAATAGTAGTAACTATTATGGAACCCGAACAAAAAATCCCGGTTATCGAACATTTGAGTGAATTACGGGATCGGCTGATCCATTCTTTTATTGCCGTGGCCCTGGGCTTTGTCATTGCCTATTTTTTCAAGGGAAAAATTTTTACCCTGCTGACCGCTCCCCTGGTCAACGTAATGAAAGAAACCCAAAAAGGCCAAATGATTTTCACAGGACTTCCCGAAGCCTTTTTTGTTTATTTGAAGGTTTCCCTGCTTGCCGGAATTGTCCTTGCGCTTCCTGTACTGTTCTATGAGTTCTGGATGTTTGTGGCTCCGGGATTATACCGCCGTGAAAAAAAATACCTGCTTCCGGCCATCGGCCTTTCCATTATATTTTTCTTTCTTGGTGCCTGCTTTGGATATTTTGTGGTGTTTCCCTATGGGTTCGCCTTTTTTTTAGGATTTGCCACAGATACCATCCAGGCCATGCCCTCCATGAAAGAGTACCTGTCTTTTGCCTCCAAAATGCTGCTGGCATTCGGCTTTGTCTTTGAACTGCCCCTGATCCTGACCCTCATGGCCCGCATGGGACTTGTTACGGCCAGCTTTTTGAAAAAAAACAGGAAATACGCCCTGTTATTGTTTTTCATTGCCGCAGCCATCATCACTCCGCCGGATGTAATTACCCAGATCATGATGGCTCTGCCTCTGATTTTACTATATGAAATCAGCATACTGGGAGCGCGGATATTTGGCCGCCCGTCTTTATCAGACCAGGATGGATAATCTGTTTTATGGGTAATGGTTTTTTGAAAAATTCCTGAATTCATGCTATGTTGACTACCTAAATGAGCATGACTTATCATTGATGTGAATCTGAAAGGAGGGATTTCCTATGAGTACAGACTGGAGTGGCGGATACGTCACAGACATTGACTACACATATCATTTTTTTCGGGAGCTTTCGCCTTCCCACCTGCGTTTTTCGACCATAATGGCCGGATACAGGCCTTTTACGCAATCCACATCCCCCCCACCATCTCAGTCTGAAAAATTTGTCTATTGCGAGCTTGGCTGCGGGAACGGGGTCTCCACAAACATCTTTGCCGCAGCCCACCCTGAAGGACAATTTTTTGCCATTGACTATATGCCTTCCCATATCAATTTTGCTTCAGGCCTTGCCCGTCAGGCCGGACTTGACAACATCCATTTTCTGGAAGCCGACTTCCGCCATCTGGACAAGGAAGAGATTCCTTCCTGTGATTTTATTGTCTGCCACGGAGTATATTCGTGGATCAGTCAGGAAAATCATGCTGCCATCCGCAAATTTGTAAAAGAGAAATTAAAACCCGGCGGTATTTTTTATATCAGCTATAACTGCCTTCCGGGCTGGGCAGCAACAGCCCCCATTCAGCATCTCTACCGCATGTTCGGCCAAAGTTCTCAGGGCGATACGCTGGAACAGGTGGGGCAGGCAATGGCAAAATTTGACCAGGTATCTGCCACGGGCAAGGGATATTTTGGAGCGCAGCAGAAATCCATTGAAAGACAGCTCAATACAATCAAAAAACATGAAAAGAGTTATGTCGCCCATGAGTATTTTAATCAGGACTGGCACCTTTTTTATCATACCGATATTGTGAGCCAGTTTCAGGAAGCCAAGGTGGCCTGGGTGGGTTCTGCAGTTTTATTTGATTTGTATATGGAAAACATTCTGGGCGAAGAGGCAAAACAGATTCTTGACCAGTATAAAGACCCCGGCATGAAAGAAACCCTGAAGGATTACTTTACAAATAAACAATTCAGAAAAGATGTGTTTATGCGCGGGCCGTTGAAAATTTCTTCGCGGGAAAAATCCCGGCTGCTGCTGGAAACAAAATCCTGCCTGACTATACCACGGGAAAACCTTACCCTGAAAATGACCATCAACGGAGCCAACATCAATGGCAAGGCTGATATCTATCTGCCCATTGCCGATGCCCTGGCTGAATCTCCCAAAACCCTGGCAGAACTTGTCAATCTGCCCGCGCTTGAAGGAAAAGGACTGGCCAATGTGCTTCAGGTGGTGTCCTGTCTTATGGATTCGGGGCAGGCCAGCATCTGTGAGCCATTGAACAAAAAAGCCCAGAAGACCATGAGGCAGATGAACCTGGCCATACTGGAACAGGCCCGGTACGCAAAAAAAATCAATCTTATGCTGTGTCCATCTGCCAGGACAGGAATTGGCGTAAGCTGGCTGCAACAGATATTTATCAAGGCCCTGCTTGAAAAACAATCGCCGGAGCAGGTCGCCTGGCAGGCCATG
>PDWJ01003907.1_pt1 | contig 16899 bp, 19 predicted proteins | sample 1430881 | NCBI WGS metagenome assembly PDWJ01 (sample SAMN01162460, study PRJNA174530) | Oral metagenome, whole genome shotgun sequencing project. | biome: Marine environment; feature: Marine mammal; material: Swab sample of the gingival sulcus; isolation source: swab sample of gingival sulcus...
CATGGCACGGGCCATAATACCGGCATGTGAGGTTTTGCCGCCAAGCACCGTGGCAACACCCATGATTTTATTGGTTTCAAACTCAATGGTGTCTGCCGGTGTCAAGTCGTGCGCCAACACAATAACCTTTGAGGTGGCGGCGCGTTTTGCCTTTTGCTGGCCGGGCAGATTACGCCGGACTCGCTCCGCGACCAACCGCACGTCCTGTACCCGCTCACGGATATATTCGTCTTCAATGGCGTTGAACACACGGGCAATATCAGCAACCGCCTTTTCTATCGCCCATTCCGCGTTCATACACATTTCTGCGATATACGTCCGCGCGCCCTGCCGAAATTTTTCATCGGCCAAAATCATAAGATGCGCGTCCAGAATCGCGCTGTGCTCAAGCATGTTGTCCGGCACACGCTCTTTTATCCCGCTGAGTTCGGCCCGCGTTTTGACAAAGGCACCCTCCAGCCGCTCAATTTCATTTTCAATAGCCGGACTGGCAATAATTTCACGGCGCGCGCGACCAAAACGCTGGCGGTCTAAAAAATAGGCCCGACCAATGGCAATACCAGAGGAAACAGGGATTCCGTACAATACCCGCCGTTCCATTAGCTCCCGCCCACGGCAAAATGGTTTTCAAAAAAAAGACAAACAGCCTGAAACGCGGTCCGCGCGTCCTCGCCGCTGACCCGCAAGGTCAGCTCTGTTCCACGGGGGGCGGCAAGGGTCAGTACATCAAGAATACTTTTGGCATCAACCTGACGGCCACCACATTCAAGCACAATGCTGGCGGCGTATTTTCCGGCTTCCCGCGCCAGTTGTCCGGCGGGTCTGGCATGAAGGCCAAATTCATTTTGAACGCGAACCGTACCAACCAGTTCGTCTTTTTCGTCAACACTTCCCATATTCTATCCTGCAAGTCCCAAAAACATGAAAACGCGCTCCTGCTCCCAAAAAACAAACAACAAGCACAACAAAACGATTTCCCGCAATGCGGGAAAAACATGAATCAACCAGACAGCCGCTGCCATGCTCAGCCCGCCAGCCAACAAAACTGTCCAGTCCGCGTTCAGGGGCAAAAACAAATACCAAATCACAGGCAGTAAACAGGCGTTGACAATTTTAAGGTACCCGCTCCGGTTGATAAGGTCCCAGTGTTGCAACCGCTGTAAACACTCAAGTCCCTGCGAAAGCCCCAGATAAAAAGTGTACACCTTGATGGCCTGAAGCAAAACAAAACAGACCGCCCAAAAAACAAACATGGCCGGATACCATGAAAGCAAACAAAAAGAAATTGAAACCAGTGAGCAAAATATAAAAAAGCTGCCACTGAAAAAGGAATCTCCTATACCGGAAAGCGTATAGGAAACAGTGGAACGAAGCTGGGACTGCATCTGCACAGGAATCAACCCTCTGGCGATTTTCTGTTCCAGAAACAAAAAAATACCAGCCAACATTGGCGTCCAGAATGGATGGGTATTGTAGAGCGCAAGATAACGTTTTCTGGCCCGTTGCAGTCCTTTTCCCTGATACAGGACCCGCAATCCGGGTTCCATAACATAGGCAAGCCCTATGTTTTGCAGCCCCCTGGTATTAAACGCCGCGCCAACAAGATAGGTACGAAAAAAAACAGAAAATACAACCAGTGTGTTCATTTCAGGCCACCCTGCCGCAGTTTGCAGCACAAGGCGTAAACCTCCCTTGCTGTCCAGCCACGCGTCCGCGCGGCGGCCTGAGCGGCGATAACCTTGAGAGGCGCGCCTGTTTGCAAAAACTCCGCCAGCAATTTCATAAGCTGAGCTTCTTCTGTCCGCTCGTTTTTGGTCGGTGGCCCCACAAGAACGGTTATTTCGCCAAGCAGATTCTCAAATTCACTTCTGTTTTCACCAAGGGTGCCAAAAAGAAACTCTTCAAACTCCTTGGTCAACTCGCGGGCAATACAAAACTCTCTTGCGCCTAACTGCTCATACGCAAGCCGCAACACATGCGGTAGACGGTTTTTGCGCTCGTAAAAAACAAGAGTCGCGTCAAGGGAGGAAAGGCCGGAAAAAAAAGACCGGACAGCGCCATCCTTGCGGGGTAAAAATCCCGCGAAATAAAACGGATAGGGCGGAAGGCCCGAAGCCATAAGAGCGGTGATAGCCGCGCAGGGGCCAGGAACAGGGCGCACACAAAAACCAGCTTCACGGCAGGCACGAACCAGCAGGTAGCCTGGGTCAGACATCAGCGGAGTGCCAGCGTCCGAAATCAGGGCGATGTCCTGCCCCCGCTCCAAAAAACCAAGAGCCTGATGAACACGCGCGGCTTCGTTGTGCTCGTACAGGCTGAGAAATCTGGCCGCTTTCAGGCCAAGGCGGGAAAAAAGCAGTCCGGCCCGGCGGGTATCCTCGGCCAGAACGCAAATGGCATCTTGCAAGACTTGTCCCGCGCGGGGACTTAAATCACCAGGGTTGCCAAGCGGCGTTGCCACCACCCACAGCGTTGCTGAATTCAATGACATTTTGTTCATGCTCCACGCGAAAACTCTCGTCACCCAAAAGAGTGACCCCAACAAAATCAAACCGGCAAGCAAGTGCCCACGCTTTACCAGCTGACATATACGCGCTGGCAGCCCGAATCAACCGTTTTTGCTTTTCTTTTGTCAGGGCTTCGCCAGGAAGCGTCCGGCCCCCTTCCCGCCTGGTTTTCACCTCAACAAAAACAAGCGTTTTTTTATCCCTGCAAACAATATCTATCTCGCCCTGACGAGTTTTCCAGTTCCTGGCCAGAATACGGTAGCCCTTTTTTTGCAACCACTTCGCGGCAATTTCTTCACCGACAGCGCCAAGCGCGAGATGACCGGCCATTGACAGAATCAGCCCTGACGCGGCTGGACAACGCCACGAAAAGTAAACCGATGCAAAGGAGAAGGGCCAAGTTCTGCCAGTTTTTGCAGATGCTCTTTTGTGCCGTAGCCCTTATGCCGCCCCAGGCCGTAGCCGCCGTAAAAGTCAGCCAAACCGACAAGAAGGTCGTCACGAAAGGTTTTGGCAAGAATGGAAGCCGCAGAAATTGACGGCACAAGACGGTCGCCGCCAATAATTGTCTTTTGGGGGAGTTCGCAGGGAACAGGCTGGTTCCCGTCAACAAGCAACAAATCCGGCAAGGTCGGCAGACTATAAACAGCCCGTTTCATGGCCAGCAGGGAGGCCCGCAAGATATTGATGCGCTCAATCTCGCGGGGCCAGGAAAAGCCCAAAGCCCAGGCGCAAGCCTGGGCTTTGATAGCAACAGCAATTTTTTGTCTTTTGGACGGACTCAGTTTTTTTGAGTCATCAAGCTCCAGATTATATCTGACGGGCAACACAACCGCAGCAGCCACAACAGGACCAGCCAGACACCCTCTGCCAGCCTCATCAAGTCCGCATTCAATTTTTTCAGGCATCGCCCTGCCAGAACCGGAACTACCAGTTTGTCTTGGCCTTGATACGCGCGGCCTTTCCTTTCAGATTCCGCAGATAGTAAATACGGCTGCGACGCACAACGCCTTCTGTTATAACGTCAATCTTTTCGATAAACGGTGAGTGCATGGGGAAAATTCTTTCCACGCCAACACCGTCAGAAACCTTGCGAACAACAAAACTCGCGCAGCTTCCGCCACGATTGATACGAATAACAACGCCCTGAAAAGCCTGAATACGCTCTTTTTCACCTTCCACAATGCGAACAAATACCTTGACAGTATCGCCGGAATGGAATTTTGGCAGATCTGTACGCAGCTGCGCGGCTTCAATTTTTTTGATAATTTCCATCTGACATCTTCTCCTTAAATATATGGGCCATACCCAACGGCTTGTTGTAAAAATTACCGGAAATCGCCCAGAACACGGTCCACAATAATCGAGGCCGCGCTTCTCACGGCAAGATGATTATAGCTGTCCAGAAATCGCAGGGAACGTAAGGTTCCCCTGCAAGCGGCAAGAATGTCTGGCGACAAACCATGCCCCGTTCCCAAAACAAGCAACACCGGCTCATCTTTTAGCAGCTGACGCAAAGCATGAACGGAAAAACTTCCCTCTCTCGCGCTTGTCGCGACCATTTGGGGAGCCATCCCGCACATTTTTTCTATTTCCGCACAAGCGGCTTCCAGCGAGGCAACAACTTTTACCCCCGCAAGCGCCCTGGCTCTGTCTGGATTTGTCTTTTTCCCTTCGCCTGCTGTCCAGTGACCAATCAGTTCCTGAGCCAAAATCTGCTGATCTTCAAGAGGCGTACAGACAAAATATCCGCCAAGCCCGTAGGTGGCGCAAAGTCGGGCGATATCGTGAATATCAAGGTTTGTCAAAGAAGTCGCGATTTCGTTTCCTTCCTTGTCCAGAACCGGAAAATGTACCAGCGCCACAAAAAGATTTCTTCCCGAACGCGTACGCTGGCACCCGCGCAAAAAAGACAAATCTCCGTTAGAAAGTTGGACATTATCAAGAAGTTCTGGCCGACTGTCAAGAGTAATTGCCAGAGATTTTTCCCGCCGCCACCGCGCGATGTCCTTGTGATTGCCGGACAAAAGCACTTCCGGTACGGGCAAATCCGAAAAAACCTCCGGTCTGGTAAAATGCGGATATTCCAGCAGCCCCTGACTAAAACTTTCTTCTCCAGCGGAATCTTCATGCCCCATAAATCCGGGCAACAACCGCCCCACGCTTTCAACCAGACAAAGAGCCGCGCTTTCGCCGCCATTAAGCACAAAATCGCCAATACTGACTTCTTCAAAGTCCACAAGCTGCGCCAGTCGGGCGTCAATGCCTTCGTAACGACCGCACACAAGGGTCAAGCGCTCTTCCTGTGCCAGTTCCTGACAAAATCGCTGGTCAAGGCGGCGCCCCCTGGGCGAAAACACAAGAATCCGTCCGGTGTCGGCAATGGCCCGCAAACAATCCACAATCGGCTGCACAGTCATAACCATGCCCGGTCCGCCGCCGTAAGGCCGGTCATCAACCTTGCCGTGCCGGTCAAGAGAAAAGTCACGCGGGTTATGGAAAGAAAAGTTGAGGATTCCCTTTTCCTGCGCCTTGCCCATCAGCCCCGCCCGCAAAGCGGTTGTAAAAAAGTCAGGAAACAGGGTCAGAAGTTCAATGTGCATATTCGTCTTCCACGGCCATTAAATCCCCAGCAGTCCTTCCGGCAACACCAAAACAACCTTGCGCTCTTCCATGTCAATATCTTCGATAAATTCCGGCGGCATTGGCAGCAAAATTTCCGCGCCATCCGGCCCGTCAACTGCGGCAAGAGGGCTTGCCCCGTAGTCGTGAAATTCCTGAATCACGCCAAGGCACTCTCCTGTTGACAAACAAGCCGCAAACCCCGTCAAGTCTTCCAGACACAGCTCGCCTTCTTCCGGCGGTGGCAAATCTTTTTTGCGTACAAAAAAATCCGCGCCGACCCACTGAAGAGCCTTGTCCCGTCCGTCAATCCGTTCCAGAAAAACAAGCAGACGCCCGTTATGCGGACGCCATGAGGTAAGAGCGAAGGGACGGGGATTCTTCCCCGCCTGTTGCAGATAAACCCGCCGGATATTTTCAAAAGAAAAAAGGGAGCTCGCGTACTGCTCGACGCATATCTCCCCTTTCAATCCATGCGGCTTCACCACCCTTCCGAAAAGGATCAAAGCCTGACGCATACAGGTTTATTCCAGAATTTCAAGCACCGCGCGCTTGCGAGCCTTGGTCGAAGCGGCACTTAAAATGGTACGCATGGCACGGGCGGTACGCCCCTGCTTGCCAATAACCTTGCCAAGGTCTTCCTTGGCAACCTTGAGTTCAATCACTGATGTTTGCTCTCCTTCCACTTCCGAAATGTTCACTTCATCGGGATTGTCCACCAGCGACTTTACCATGTACTCGATCAGTTCCTTCAACATTGCCACCTCCTCTTCCTGGCTCAGGGCATACAACATACAGGGTCTGAACAATTTTCCCTCATTTTGTTCCTGTATCTGAAAAGCGTATATGCCATTGCAGGAAAAAACACAAACCCATTTCCCCAAACAAGCAAAAAAACTTTTTCAAGCCTCTTTCCGCCAAACAGTTCCATGCGACAGCCCGGAAAAGAAAGGACAACGCGTGAACTAGGATGCAGATACTTTCTTTATAAGCGAACGAACCGTATCGGAAGGCTGCGCGCCCTTGTCGAGCCAGGCATTCACCTTTTCCATGTCAAGCTTGACATCCACAGGCTCGACCATCGGGTTGTAGTAGCCCAAAAATTCAAGCGGACGACCATCACGACGGGTTTCATTGTTAATCGCCACAACGCGGTAAAAAGGTTTTTTCTTTGCTCCCATACGGGTCAATCTTAATTTTACAGCCATGAGTATTCTCCTCTTTCAATACTTTTTATTTTTTCCGTTTTTTCTTCATTTTCTTGCGCATGGACTTCAAGGCCGCGACATTCCTGCCCCCGCCGGTAGCGAGAGCGGGCATGCCAGGCATACCGGGCAGTCCGGGCATTCGCTTGCCCTTTTTCATGTTGCCCATCATTTTTTTCATCATTTTACGCATCTGCTCAAAATTGCGTAAAAGAGAATTGACGTCCTGTACCTCTACGCCGCTTCCCTTCGCGATACGAATTTTTCGGCTCGCGTTGATGATTTTGGGACGCAGACGTTCCTGCGGGGTCATGGAACTGATGATTGCTTCAACCTTTGCCAGCTCCTTGTCCGGCATACGAGCGTCTTTCAACTGTTCCTTCATCTTTCCCATACCCGGAACAAGCTTCATCAGCCCTTCCAGCGAACCAAGCTTTTTCAGCTTGCGCATCTGCTGCCGAAAGTCTTCCAGAGTAAAATCAGCCTGTTCCAGCTTGCCCTGCAACTCACGGGCTTCTTTTTCGTCAAGAGAGGCCTGGGCTTTTTCAATCAGGGTCAAAACATCGCCCATGCCCAGGATGCGTGACGCCACACGGTCTGGATGAAAAACCTCAAGTTCGCTCAATTTTTCGCCAACACCAATAAATTTTATTGGCTTTTGCGTAACATTGGTAATGGAAAGCGCCGCGCCACCGCGAGCGTCACCTTCCATCTTGGTGAGCACAATACCGCTGATGTCCAGATGCTCATTAAAATGCGTCGCGACATTAACGGCATCCTGACCAGTCATGGCGTCAGCCACAAGCAAAATTTCCTGCGGATTGCAAACAGCCTTGATTGCTTCAAGTTCCCGCATCAGCTCTTCATCAATATGCAATCGACCGGCAGTATCCAGAATCACAACACCAGCACCGGCCTTTTCCGCCTGAGCAAGCGCCTGCCGACAAATATCCACCGGCTTCATGTCCGCTGAGGAAGCAAAGACCGGTACCTTCAGCTCCGCGCCCAGTTTGGTCAGCTGGTCAATGGCAGCCGGACGGTACACATCAGCGGGAACCAGATACGGCTCGTATTTTTTTCTGCGCAAATGCAAGGCCAGCTTGGCCGCGCTGGTTGTTTTTCCCGACCCCTGCAAACCAACAAGCATGATGACAACCGGCGGTTTGCAGGCCAGGTCAAGCTCTGTTGTCTGACCGCCAAGCAGGGTAATCATTTCGTCATGCACAATCTTGACGACCTGTTGTCCAGGCGTCAAACTCTGCAACACGTCCTGGCCCAGGGCCCGCTCCTTTATCCGCGCGACAAAATCCTTGACGACCTTAAAATGAACGTCCGCCTCCAGCAACGCCAAACGCACCTCACGCAGGCCGTCCTGAATATTTTTTTCATTCAAACGACCCTGCCCGCGCAGGTTGCGAAAAACTGTATTGAGACGATCACTTAAGTTTTCAAACATAAACAACTCAACAAAAGAAATAAAACCCGAAACCGTTTTAACAAAAAAGGTCTTGTAGCTACTCTCTTTAACAAATGCAAGTCAAGGTCAATGGTCAGGATTTTTCTTTCGCTCGCGCCACCGCGCGGATAAAACTCTGTCTGGAAGCTTCAATCACCTGCTTTTGAACAGAAAAAGACAGCCGAAAATATCCAGGACAACCAAAACCACTGCCCGGAACAGCAAGTATCCGCTGTTCCTGCAGCAAGGCCACAAAATCCGAATCTGACAGGCCGTAAGGAACCCGCGGGAAAAAATAAAAGGCACCCTGCGGCAAACTATACGACAGCCCGGCCGCATCCAGAACTTCGGCCATTGCCGCGCGGCGTTCCTCGTACACACTTTTGTCCGTCTGTTCGTGCAAACAATGCTCCGCGAGATACTGCCCAACACTTGGCGCGTTGACAAATCCCAAAATCCGGTTGGTCAGCACAAGGCCCGCGTGCAGTTCTTCGACCTGCGGCATACGGGGATTCAAAAGCAGGTAGCCGATACGCTCGCCAGCCAGGGACAGATTTTTGGAAAAGGAACTGACAATAACGGTGTACGGATACAAAGGAAGAAGCGGCGGCACCTGTTGGCCGTCAAAAGCCAGAAAGCGGTAAGGCTCATCGCCAAGGAGATAAACTGGACGGTTGTTTTCCCTGCTTTTTCGCATCAGGATTTCGCCAAGCTCCCGTAGCTGCTCAAGGCTGTAAATTTTCCCTGTCGGGTTATTGGGCGAATTAACAAGCACCACTCTGGTTGCCGGCGTAATGGCCGCTTCAATGGCTGCCAGGTCAAGGTCAAAGGTTTCGGTTGCCGGTACAGGCCGAAGACATCCACCATAATTTTGCGCGTAAAATCCATACTCAACAAAATACGGCGCGGGACAAACAACTTCATCTCCGGGGTTAAGTACCGCGCGAAAAAAAGCGTTCATGCCGCCTGCCGCGCCAACTGTCAAAACAAGATGGTCTGCGGTGACGTCACTTTGCTGTTCATCACGCAAACGTCCGGCAAGCGTCTGCCGCGCGGAAAGCGCGCCAGCGTTTGGCATATACCCAAAGGCGAAAGGACGACCGGCATCAACGGCAAGTTCGGCCAATGCCTTGCCTACCGCGGGCGGTGGCGGAAGGTCAGGGTTACCGAGGCTAAAATCATACACGTTTTCCTGACCATATTTTTTTTTCAGCTCAATTCCGGCCTCAAACATCTGGCGAATCATTGAAGATTTTGCCGTATATTCCTGAACCTGCGAAGAAAGTATCTGCATTGTCGCTGCCTTAAAAATTTGTTTTTATGGAAAGAAAAAATGCCAGAACCGGCGTGTTGAAGAAAAAAGACTAGGGGATAACCAAGCCTTCCTTTTTGTATTCGTTGAGCTTGTTGCGCAAGGTACGAACAGAAATTCCAAGAAGCTGGGAAGCCATTGTCCTGTTGCCTTCTGTCTTGTCCAGACTTTTGATAATCATGCGTTTTTCCATTTCCTGCAACGTCAGCAATTCGCCGGACAAGGCAGACTCTTCCGCTGCTGGAGACGGCGCAGCCTGCGGGGAAACGGTTTTTGGCGTTCCCGGTGTGCCGGTTTCCGGTACGCTGGCTTCCGGCACAATTTCTGGCGACCAGTCACTGCCTTCAAGCAAAAAATGCGAAATATCAACAGTGGCTGTTCCGGCCAGAAGCACAGAACGCTCCATCAAATTTTGCAGTTCACGAACATTGCCTGGCCAGTCGTATCCCAGCAACCATTCCTGCGCGGCTTTGGAAAAAGAAACCGGAGCCAGCCCGTATTCCCGACAAAAATTCGCGGCAAAAAAGTTGGCCAGCGCCAAAATATCGTTTTGACGTTCCCGCAAGGACGGCAGACGCAGCGGAATAACATTAAGCCTATAGTATAAATCTTCCCGAAAATCGCCCTGCTCCACACTTTTTTCAATCGCGCGGTTGGTTGTGGCAATAACCCGCACGTCAACAGAAACAGTTTCGGTTCCGCCAACCCTGTCAATTTCGCCCTCTTGCAGCACCCGCAACAATTTGGCTTGCAAGGGCAACGCCATTTCCGTGATTTCGTCCAGCAGCAACGTGCCCTTGTCGGCCAGTTCAAACCTGCCAAGCTTGCGGGCTATCGCGCCGGTAAAAGCGCCTTTTTCATGCCCAAAAAGTTCACTTTCCAGCAAATGTTCCGGCAGGGCGGCGCAGTTGACCGCGATAAATTTTTTGTCCTTGCGGGATGAATTATTATGAATAAAACGGGCAAACATTTCCTTTCCCGTTCCGGATTCGCCGGAAATAAGAACCGTGGCACGAGACGGCGCGACCTGTTTGGCCAAAGCCAGAACCCGCTGCATAACGGGATGATTACCGACAATACTGTCTTTATTATTCGAGGGAGCACTTGCTGGCTCAACCGGCGCGGTTTTGGGATGCGCCGAATGTTGTCGGGAACGGGCAGAAGCGAGCAAGACTTCCATTTTTTCACTGGTTAAAGGACAAATCCAGTAATCGTAGGCCCCTGCCTCCATAAAGGCCGAAGCGTCCTGAGCGGTTCCTTGCTCGGAAAAAACAACAATTTCAGGGAAGTTGTCCTCCTGCCTGTGTTCAAGCAGGGATTCGACCTTCAAGCCGGGAAGCGCTTGCTGCACAAAGACAAAAAGAGGCTTGCGCTGGGCAATGGATGCCAGGGCGTTTTGCAGATTACTTACAATCAACGCGTCCACGCCGCTTTCTTTCAAAAATGCGAAAACAGGAGTCACAAGCTCTGGACGAGAAACGAAAAGGATACTGTCGGTCATTTCAGTGCCTGACTACTCCTATTTCACACCATTGGCAATACTCTATTTAGCAGACAAAAGAGATTCGCAAAATTTTGTTTTCAAATTGATTTCCTCAACACCCCAAACGAACAACATCCAGATAAAAAAGCAAGGGAAACGCCCGGCCCTCCTTTTCCGACCCTCGTGTTATGATTCTAAATTTCTTGACACAGCGGAGCGTAAAAAGCTACTTACATCTTTTCACTTTTATTTCTGGAGGATAGAACCATGAAAAACCGTTTTTCTTTTTTTGTTGTCAGCTTTTTGCTGCTTGTCGCCCAGTCCGCGTGGGCCCATGAATTTCTTGCCGTTCCCGTACAGACCGAAGCGGCCAAAAACCAGGTGGTTCCCTTTCGTGTCATGTCAACGCATGTCATGATGATAAGCGAAGAAGTCGAAGCCCCCGATACCGTAAGCGCGACCCTGTACAACGGGAAAGACAAAAAAGACCTGAAACTCATGGAAAACAACATGCTCTTTTCCCTTGACGGCCAGATTGCTCCCAAAAACAAGGGAGCGGGACTGATTGCCGTGCACAGAAAAGCCACCATCTGGACCCAAACCGCAGATGGCTGGAAAAAAGGCCCGAAATCCGCGTTCAAAAAGGTTGTTTCCAGTGGAAAATATGAAAAATTCTGCAAGTCTTTGGTACAGGTCGGCGACTCAAGCAAGGGATACGACCGCGTAACAGGCGACCTTCTGGAAATCGTGCCGGTTGATGACCCAACCAAAGCCAAGGTCAATGACGAAATCGCTTTTCGTTTTCTTTACAACGGAAAACCGTATTCGCCCTCCCAGGTTCTTGCCACCTACAATGGTTTCAGCGCGCTAAAAAACACTTTTGCCTACAGAACAACTCCTGCCGGTCAGGGCATTGCCAAAATAAAAATCACCCACCCGGGAACATGGGTGGTCTTGATTAAAAAGACAAATAACAAGGGCACAAAAGAATATGACAAGCATGTCATAAAAGCCGCCTATGTTTTTGGCGTAAAATAAACAGCAGCCGTTTCTCTTGCGGCCCGAAAAATCAGGCTGCGAGAGAAACGGTTTTAACCACACAAGCGGCCTTGGGTTTTGCGAAATTCTTTCCTCCATTTTGTCCCGCGCAATCTGGTTGAAAAATGCCTGAAAACCATTTCCGGCCTTGACCTTCCTTTTTTGCTGACATACACACAACGGTGTTATTTTTACCGACTTTATTACACAAACCCATTTCCTCAAAAATGACAATGCGCCACAGTATGTTGGTTTTTGGGACACAATTTTTTCATACGGATTCAAGATAATGCACATTTCAGAAGGCGTTCTCTCCCCTGTTATACTTGCCGGCGGCGGCGCGCTGGCACTGGCTGGCTGCTCTATCGGTTTGCGCCGTCTGGACGAAAGCCGACTCATGCCTGTTGCCCTGCTTTCGGCGACATTTTTTGTTGGTTCGCTTGTTCATGTCCCTGTCGGGCCAAGCAGCGCGCACCTTATCCTGAATGGCTTGCTTGGAGTTTTGCTTGGCTGGACAGCCTTTCCCGCCATACTGGTAGCCCTGCTTTTACAAGCGCTGCTTTTCCAATACGGCGGCCTGACAACCCTTGGCATCAACACCTGGAATATGGCCATGCCAGCGGTTCTGGTCGGTATGCTCGCCCGCCCCTGGCTGCGCGGCAAAGGCTGGAAACTGCTGGTACCGGCCTTTTGTTGCGGCGCGCTGGGGGTCGCGGGGGCAGCGCTGCTCACGGCGTTAAGTCTGGCACTGACAGACGAAGGTTTTTTCATGGCAGCCAGGCTGCTTTTTCTTGCCCACCTGCCCATCATGGTTGCGGAAGGACTGGTTACGGCCTTTACGGTTTCCTTTCTTGTCAGAACCAGACCCGAACTTTTAGACTTTCATAAACAGGATTGACGCTATGCCCCAATTTTTACGATTTTTTTTCTTGCTCTGCCTGATATTCGCCGTCAACGCGACTGCTCAGGCGCACCGCGTGTATCTTTTTGCCGTTGTCGAGGGAACAGACATTGTAACCGATTCAAGATTTGGCAAATCACGCCCCGCCAGAGGCTCACGGTTGCAAGTTTTTTGCGACAAGGACAACAAGTTGCTTCTTGAAGGAAAAACAGACAGGCAAGGGGCTTTTCGCTTTCCAATCCCCCAGAAAATCCTGCAAAACCCCGTTGACCTGCGGCTGGAACTGGACGCTGGCGCGGGCCATCAGGCAAAATGGGTGATTGAGGCTTCGGAAATTCCGCGTCAACAGGCACCCGAAGTTGCCAAAACGGCCACAAGACCACCTCTTCAGGAAAACATTTCTGAACGCTTGAAAAAAGACGACCAGGTTCTGCTGACAGAACAACGTCTGCAAAAAATCATTGACCGCAGCTTAAGCGCCCGACTGGCACCAATTCAGGCCATGCTCATAGCCCAGCAAACAAATGAGCCCGGATTTGTTGAAATTGTGGGCGGGATTGGCTGGATTTTTGGCTTGTTTGGCCTCATCGCCTTTTTGAAAAGCCGAAAAACCAGGCAGGAAAAAAGGTGATTGCCGAGCCGTTTGCCAACCAAAAAACCTGGGTACACCGCCTTGACCCGCGTCTGCGCATTTGCGCGGCGTTTTTTCTGTCCTGCCTTTTTGCAATTACCACACAGCCTGGCCAGGCGGCTTGCGGGCTTCTGGCATCAGCCATGCTGCTGGGGTGCAGCAGACCGCCGATGAGGGCCTTGTTGCGCCGTTTGGCGGCAGTCAACCTGTTCATCCTTTTCCTTTGGTGCAGCGTACCCTTTTTTACTCCGGGAACGCCCATTGCCCTGCCCCAAAATTTTTCCTGCACACGGGAAGGGCTTGAGCTGGTCTGGCTCATTACCCTGAAAGCCAACGCCATCACCCTGCTGCTGATTGCCTGTATCGGCACCATGTCCGCGTCCGTTTTGGGGCACGGGCTTCAGGCGCTTGGCCTGCCGGACAAACTTGTGCATCTTTTGCTGTTTACCTCCCGTTCACTTTTTGTTCTGGCCGAGGAATGGCAGCGCCTCCAGACAGCCTTGCGCCTGCGCGGTTTTGTCGCGGGCACCAACCTGCGCACCTACCGCACTGTGGGCTACCTGTTTGGCCTGACCCTGCTCGATTTCAAGCGTCAGGATTTTCTGTTTGCCACCTTGCTTGTTTGTTTTGTTGTTTTTTTTCTGTTTCCTGGCGCTTACCATCTGCGGTTTTGAGCAGCCCAAACACATCCATTTTCCGGTCAACCCTTTCACCCGCGCGACGACCATGCCACTTTTTTCTTTTGAACAACTCAGTTTTACCTACCCGCAGGGAAAAAGCATCTTTTATCAGGTCGGGCTTGCATTTCACGCGCACCAGAAAATCGGGTTTTGCGGACCAAACGGCTGCGGCAAAAGTACGCTTTTTCACCTCATTACAGGGCTGCTCAGGCCAGATACCGGACATATTTTTTTTCAGGGGCAAAAACTCAAAAAGGAAAAAGATTTTCGCGCGCTGCGTCAACAAGTTGGCCTTGTTTTACAAAACGCCGAAGACCAGCTTTTTCATCCAACCGTGCTGGAAGATGTGGCCTTTGGCCCCCTCAACCTTGGCCTTACCCCAAAACAGGCCAACGAACGGGCACTTGCAACCCTTCAGCAGCTAGGACTTTCTGATTTGGCGCAACGGCTCAATCACCAGCTTTCCGGCGGCGAAAAAAGGCTGGTTGCCCTGGCCGCCATTCTTTCCATGCGCCCGCAAGCACTGTTACTTGATGAACCAACCAATGACCTCGACCCGCAGCACCGACAAAAACTCATTGACATTCTTGCCAGTCTGCCCACGGGACGCATCATTATTTCGCACGATTTTTCCTTTCTGCAACAGACCTGTAACGAATTTATGAGCATACAAAATCAAAAACTCGTACTTTCAGACAGTCTGCAGCTCCACCAGCACCTTCACGCCCACCCCTGGGGAGACGCCCCACATTCGCATGAGGCTATGAAGTAGAAAATTGATACTTTTCAAATTTCAAAACATGTTACGGCGACTACTAGCCGACACAAAAAAGGAACTATGAAATAGATTTATCCTGGCGGAAAAAGATAAAATAATGCCTGTAGAAGTGAAATCATCAGGGTATAAAACCCATAAATCGATTGATGTTTTTTCAAAAAAATAGCCGGAAAATTTTCTTATACACACAAAAGAGCTGTCATAATTACTCTAGCCATATACCTACTTGTCTTTCTTTTTTATCATTTCCACGAAATCCCGCACGACATCCTCATCAAACTGAATCCCCGCGCTAGCTTCCAGTTCGGCTAAAGCGTCTGCCCTTGTCATCGCCGCTCGATAAGGCTGGTCAGATGTCATAACTTCAAAGGCATTGCACACACTAAGGGCTTTGGATTCAAACGGAATATACTCGCCCGTCAACCCCTTTGGATATCCTTTTCCATTTACCCATTCATTACAATACAGTATAATAGGGGCTACCTTGGAAAATTTTGAACTACTTTTCAAAATGCGATAGGATATCTCTGTACTTTTTTTAATCTCTCCGTAATCATCAACAGAAAGCGTCCCTGTCTTATCAAGCATTATATCCATCAAAGTCACCTTGCCAATATCATGAACCAAGCCAGCCAGGTGCATTAGTTCTATACGCTCCTCATTATATCCCAAATATTCACCAAAATCTTTCATATAGCTGGATACTCGTTTTGAATGCAACTCCTCTTTTGGAGACTTCTTGCATAACACGGCAAAAATGGATTCTACAATTTCACTATTGCTGGCAACCTCATTTAACAGCTTGCTCCTGTACATTTCTTCTTCAGCACCCGCTATCACGTCATCAAGGTCTTCCATAACAGAAGTCATCGTCCCCATGCCAAAAGACGTGGAAAATTTAATCCCATCTACTGTAAGCCTGGAACAGGCCGTATAAAATTGCTCCATGAGTTTTTTGCAATCTGAACGGGTAGTGTTTGGCAACAAAATCGCAAACTCATCTCCTCCCGTTCGGGCAATGACATGTTTTTTGCTACCAAGCTCGGACATAAGCTGAGCAGACTTTTTTAAAAGCTCATCGCCTTTTTGATGCCCAAAGGAATCATTCAGTATTTTGAGTCCATTTACGTCAGCCATTATAACAGAGAACGGCAAATCTTTTTGCGGATTTATCTGACGAATTTCTTTCTCGAAATAACGACGATTATAAAGCCCCGTTAACGAATCGCGATAGCTGAGATTGTTCATTTTTTCCATCACCCTGTATTGCTGTTCACAATCAATACAGGCAATCAAGAAATTGTCCTCCCTCGAAACAATCCGCTTCCCAATCACTTCCATATGCAACGATGTATTCCAACTCACAAAAGTGCTGTTTATCCTGCCCGTGTTCTCCTTAAAAAGTTCCTCCAGAAAAATCCAAAAAAGCTTGCGACTGCCAGGCTCCACATATCTGATAATCGTACTTCCTGCCGTATGCCCGAAAAGTACCTTTGCGTTCGCATTCGCGTCTATAATTCTCCCCGCCTTATCAACAATAAAATAAGCGACAGGCGCGAAATCGAACAGCTCCTGATAATCATTTTTCATCTTCTCCAGCCTTTTGTTAATGCTGGACAATTCCTTATTTTGAAAAAGCAGTTCTTCATGATAGATGGATATCTTTTCGACCAGTTTATCCCTGGCAACACCATCTGCTATCTCTAAATTATTTTTCAGTATATTTTCAATTTTCTTCCACTTGTCCATTGTATTTTCCTATACAACTTTTGACCTCAGTTATATCAACAATAGGCCCGACAATTCTTTTCGGTTTTTCTTCATTATACTCTACAATCTCTGCTCGGTTATGATGATTTCTATAACCATCACCTTTGAGCTTTATACGATAAAAAACATTAATTTCATTAACACTTCCTTCAAAAAATTCTTTCATACGCTTCACTACGCGGTCATAATCATCAGGATGAATGAATTTCAATATTTCATATATACTATTTGGAACTTCATCTTTTTCGTAACCAATCATTCCATTAAAATCTGAACATCTGACTGTACCTGTTTCCAAATCATACTCCCACCACGCAATTCTGTTAGAAGAAACAGTGGAGTGCAATCTTTTTACATGTTCAACATTGGCCGACATCGTTTTTTTCAATACGTTAATATCTATAATAGTTAATATAACGCCCTCTATATGATTGTATTCAGTACGATATGGACGAATGCGTACAAGCCAGAAATTGCCATCTTGGTCCCTAATTTCCCTTTCTATCGCCTGTAACT
>PDWJ01002963.1_pt1 | contig 16898 bp, 12 predicted proteins | sample 1430881 | NCBI WGS metagenome assembly PDWJ01 (sample SAMN01162460, study PRJNA174530) | Oral metagenome, whole genome shotgun sequencing project. | biome: Marine environment; feature: Marine mammal; material: Swab sample of the gingival sulcus; isolation source: swab sample of gingival sulcus...
AGATACCTTCGAAGGCCATGTAGGTGCTGTCTTCCACCGCCGGCCCGAGCTGCATCACCCGGTTGGAGAGGCGCCCGGCGAAATCGTTCTGGAAGAAGCCCATGGACTGGCCGAGCAGATGCTTGTGCGCCCGCCAGCGCACCTGGTCCTGCATGTTGCCCGCCAGCGTCTGTTCGAGCAGGAAGCGGTTGAACAGGATGGAGAGCGGGCGCAGCAGGAGCACCAGAGCGGCGGCAAACAGCAATTCCACCCCATGGGTCGTCCAGAAGGCGGCAGGGCCGGTGGCATCCATCAGATCGACCACCCGGCCGGTGTAGAAGATCAGCCCGGTTTCGATCAGCGCCACCACCACACCGGACAGCGCCATCCAGACCATCCAGCGGCGGAAATTGCCGTAATGCGATTTGAGGAAGGGCCAGACCGTCTTTGGCGGGGTGGCGGAGGGGCCGGGGGCGAAGGGATCTACGCGGGTTTCGAAAAAGCGGAAGAGGCGTGACATGACGGGAGTCCCGATTGCAGGTTTTGGGAAGAGGATGCGGGCAGGCTGGCGGCCAGCCCGACAGGACCGGCGGCCTAGCCGTAATATCGGGTCCTGTTTGCGTACATCCGTGCCTCCGTCATGGTTGCGTCAGTTGGATGGGACTGTGTTACAGCCTTGGCGGGGCGCTGTCACCGGTTTTGTCTGTGGAGAGGGCGGAACCGGGGCTCTGCCCCGGCGGCGGAGGTCTTTCAGGACCAGCGAAATGGCCTGGGACGGGCCGCTATCAGACATCCAGCGCCGCGAGCACCTGATCGGCGGCGGCGGCGGGGGAGGTTGCGCCCTTTGCCACCTCGGTCCCGAGACTGTCGACCAGAGCGCGGATTTCCTTGTCCTGCTCAAGGCGGGCGAGCACCGCGTGGCGCAGATCGTCTTCGAACCATGCACGGGCCTGCTGGGCCCGGGTGTCGTCCCAGACGCCATGCGCCTTGCGCCATTCGGCAAGCTCCGTCATCGCCTCCCAGGCTTCGGGCAGGCCTTCGAGGGTCAGCGCCGAGACCTTCATCACCTTCGGGTAGCCATCCGGATCCTGCGGGCGTTTGCGCAACAGACGCAGGGCGCCGGCATAATCGGCGCAGGTGCGGTTGGCGGTTTCGAGCAGGGGGCCGTCGGCCTTGTTGACCAGGATCAGATCGGCCATCTCCATGATGCCGCGTTTCACCCCCTGCAATTCGTCGCCGCCCGCGGGCGCGATCAGCAGCAGGAACAGATCCGCCATGCCCGCGACCATGGTTTCCGACTGGCCGACGCCCACGGTCTCGATCAGCACCACATCGAACCCCGCCGCCTCGCAGAGCGTCACCGCCTCGCGGGTGCGCCGGGCGACGCCGCCGAGCTGGGTGCGCGAGGGCGAGGGCCGGATGAAGGTGCCATCTGTGCGGGCGAGGCGTTCCATGCGGGTCTTGTCGCCGAGGATCGAGCCGCCGGAACGCGCCGAAGAGGGATCGACCGCCAGCACCGCGACCCTGAGGCCATGCTCCACCAGAAACACCCCGAAGGCCTCGATGAAGGTCGACTTGCCGACACCGGGCGTGCCCGAAAGGCCGATGCGCAGCGCCTGCCGGCCGGAATGCGACACCGCGTCGATCAGCGTGCTGGCCTCGGTCCGGTGATCCGTACGGCTGCTCTCGACCAGGGTGATCGCCCGGGCCAGGGCACGCCGCTCGCCCGCCATCACCCGTGCTGCCAGATCGTCGATGTCCATGAGCTCCTCCCGTCGTGCCCCCGTGATGCCCAAGCGCGCGGCGCTTGTCCAGCACCTGCGGGGGTGCGATGAAAGCGCCATGAGACCTGTCCTGCCGCCCGATCTTCCGCCGCTGCCGATCGACGACGCCCTGCCCGCGCTCTGTGCGGCCTTGGCGCGGGAGGGGCGCGCGGTGCTGGTGGCGCCGCCCGGCGCGGGCAAGACCACCCGGGTGCCGCTGGCCCTGCTCGGTCAGATCGAGGGGCGGATCGTGATGCTGGAGCCGAGGCGGATCGCGGCGCGGGCCGCCGCCGAACGCATGGCCGAAAGCCTCGGCGAACGGGTCGGCGGGCTGGTGGGCTACCGCATCCGTGGCGAGGCGAAGGTGGGCAAGGGGTGCCGGATCGAGGTGGTGACCGAGGGCATCCTGACGCGGATGCTGCAATCCGACCCGGGGCTGGAGGGCGTCGGCGCGGTGATCTTCGACGAGTTTCACGAACGTTCCCTCAACGCCGACCTCGGCCTTGCGCTCACTTGGGAGGCGCGCGCGGCGCTGCGCGAAGACCTCGCGCTGGTGGTGATGTCGGCAACCCTTGATGCCGAACCCGTCGCCGCACTGCTCGACGATGCCCCGGTGGTGGTGAGCGAGGGCCGGGTGTTTCCGGTGGAGACGCATTGGCTCGACCGTCCGGTGGGCAAGCAGGTCCGGTTCGAGGCGGCGGTGGCCGATCTGGTGGTGCGGGCGGTGGGAGAAACGGAGGGCGGCGTGCTGGTGTTTCTGCCCGGCGAAGGCGAGATCCGGCGGGTCGAGGCGGGGCTTTCGGGGCGCCTTGAAGGCTGCGTGCTGCGCCCGCTCTACGGGGCGATGGAGCTTGGGGCGCAGCGGGCGGCGATCCGGCCGGCGCAGGGTGCGCGCAAGGTGGTGCTGGCGACGTCGATCGCCGAAACCTCGCTCACCATCGAGGATGTGCGGGTGGTGGTGGACGCGGGCCGGGCGCGGCGGGCGCGGGTCGATTCCGGCACCGGGATGAGCCGTCTGGTGACCGAAAAGGTGAGCCGCGCCGAGGCCGAACAGCGGCGCGGCCGTGCCGGACGGGTGGCGCCCGGGATCTGTTACCGGATGTGGACGCGGGGCGAAGAAGGCGGGTTCCCCGCCTTCCCCCCGGCCGAAATCGAGATCGCCGATCTTGCGCCGCTGGCGCTGGAACTGGCACTCTGGGGCGCGGGCGACGGGGGCGGGCTGGCCTTTCTCACGCCACCCAACCCGGGCGTGCTCGGCGAAGCGCGTGGCTTGCTCGAAAGCCTTGGCGCGCTCGACCGGCAGGGCCGGATCACCGCCCATGGCAAAGACCTCGCCCGGCTGCCGCTGCATCCGCGCCTTGGCCACATGCTCACCCGCGCCGGCCCCGCCGCCGCACCGCTCGCCGCCCTTCTCGGTGAACGCGACCCGCTGCCCCGGAGCGCGCCGGTGGAGCTCGCATTGCGGCTGGAGGCGATTGCCGACCCCAAGCGGTTCCACCGGACCCGCGGCCTCGAGGCCAACCGCGGCGGGGTCGAGCGTATCCGCGCCGAGGCGAAACGGCTCACCCGTCTGGTGCGGCCGTCGGGGGCCGATGCCGGGCTGTCCACCGCTCAGATGGCCGCGCTCGCTTATCCCGACCGGGTGGGGCTGCGGCGCAAGGGCACCGCGCCGCGTTATGTGTTGTCGGGCGGCAAGGGGGCGGTGCTCGACGCGGGTGATCCGCTGGCCGGACAACGGCTGATCGTGGTGGCCGACACCGATGGCGACCCGCGCGAAGGCAGGGTCAGGCTGGCGACCGCCATGTCCGAGGCGGAGCTGCGGGCGCTGTTCGGGGCGGAGATCGTCTGGCGGAAAAGCTGCGTCTGGTCGAAGCGTGAGGCCCGGGTGGTGGCGCGTGAACAGGAGTGTTTCGGGGCGCTGGTGCTCGACGACCGGGTCTGGCGCGATGCCGATGCCGGACAGGTCGCCCGCGCCATGCTCGACGGCGTGCGCCAGTTGGAGCTGTTGCCGTCCGAGGCCGCCCGCCGTTTCATCGCCCGGGTGGAACTGGTGCGCGCGGCGGGGGAGGCGCTGCCCGACATGGGCGAGGCGGCGCTGATGGCGACGCTCGACGACTGGCTTCTGCCGTTTCTCGAGGGCGTGCGCAGCGCAGCCGGGTGGAAGCGGTTCGACATCCTCCCCGCCCTGCGCGCCCGGCTCGATTGGGGCCAGATGCAGACGCTCGACCGTTTGGCGCCGGCGCATTTCACCACGCCGATGGGCCGCAAGGCGGCGATCGACTATGCCGGCGAGGTGCCGGAAATCACCGTGCGGTTGCAGGAGATGTTCGGGGTAAACGAACATCCGCGCGTCGGCGCGACACCGCTGCGGGTGACGCTCACCAGCCCCGCGGGGCGTCCGGTGCAGGTCACGACCGATCTGCCGGCGTTCTGGAAAAGCTCCTACGACGACGTGCGCAAGGACATGCGCGGCCGCTACCCGAAACATCCCTGGCCCGAAGACCCTGCGAGTGCCCTGCCGACCCTGCGGGCGAAGCCGCGGGGGCGGTGACTGGGGGGGAGGCTGGGGGGCAATTCCCGGGGAACCCGGGGCTGGCTCTCGTGTCCATTAGTCCGGAATACCGGACTAATGGACATAGACAGGAGCGGCCGTAAAGCTCATGTTTTTCAATTATCTATAAAGACAACTCGCAGCCGTCAGGCGCCAAACCGGCGCGCCCCCTTCCACCCCGGCCCGCTTACCCCTGAGCCGCGGCCACCAGCGCCTGACCAAGCGCAAGGCCGCCGTCATTGGCCGGGACGCCGTGATGCAAAAGCACCGGCACACCTTCCAGATGCCGCAGCAGCGCCGCCTGAAGCACCGCGTTTTGCAGCACCCCGCCCGACAGCGCCACCGCCTCCGCCCGTCCGGCCGCGACCTCCGCCCGGGCGACACCGGCAAAGGCCGCCGCCAGCCCCTCGTGAAACATCGCCGCGGCCATATTCACCGGCACCGAAGCCCCGGCCCAGGCCCGCCACATCGCGCCCGGGTCGATCTCGACACCGGTCCCACCGGTCCCACTGGCCTCGCCGCGCTTCACCCCAAAGGGCCAGCCGCGCGCCACCTCCACCCCCGAGGCCGCCGCTTCCAGCGCCATCCCGGCCTCGCCCTCGTAGCTCATCCGCCCGGGCGCAAGGCCGAGGGCGAAGGCGAAAGCGTCGAACAGACGCCCCGCGGAGGAGGAAAGCGGCGCGTTCACCCCCGCCGCCACCGCCTGACGCAGCAGGGCGCGCGGGGCATCGGGCATCAGCGCGTCGGCAACGGTCGCGAGCCCGGCCGCGTCGAGCCGCACCAGAGCGTTGCGCCAGGGCTCACGGTTGGCCATGTCGCCGCCCGCAAGCGGCGCCGGGCGCAGCCAGCCCACCCGTTTGACCCCACCATAGCCACCGACCAGCACCTCGCCGCCCCAGATCGTGCCATCCGCCCCGAGGCCGAGCCCGTCGAGCACGATCCCCGCCACCGGCCCCGCATCTAGCGGCCAGCCGTTCTCGCCGAGCACGCTCGCCAGATGCGCGTGGTGGTGCTGCACCCGGACCAGCGGCAGGCCCATCGCCTCGCCCGCCCGGGTGGCGCGGTAGCCGGGATGCAGATCGACCGCGACCCGTTCGGGCCGATGGTCGAACAGCCCGGTGTAATCGGCAAGCGCCTGCCGGAACGCCTCCCAGGTCAGCGCCTCGTCGAGTTCGCCCAGATGGTGGCCGAGCAAGGCCTGTCCGTTCTTGGTCAGGCAGATCGCGGCCTTCATCTGGCCGCCCAGCGCCAGCACCTGACCCGCACCCTCGAAGCCCGGCGGCAGCGGCAGGGTGCCCGGCACCCGGCCACGGGCGCGGCGCAGCACCATCGGCCCTTCGGGCGTGACCCGCTCGACCGAATCGTCAAGCCGCCGCGCGATCTTCCGGTCATGCATCAGAAAGGCATCGGCAAAGCCCGCGAGCTTTGCCCGCGCCTCATCGTTGCCGATCACCTGCGGCGCGCCGGAGAGGTTGCCGGAGGTCATCACCAGCGGGCCGCCCATCGCGTCGATCAACAGGTGATGCAGCGGCGTATGGGGCAGCATCCAGCCGAGCCTCACCTGCCCCGGCGCAAGCGCCTCGGGAAGCGCTTGCCCCCCCTTTTCCAGCAGCACGATCGGCGCGGCGGGTTCGCGCAGAAGGCTCCATTCCTCGTGGCTGACCCGCGCATGGGCAGCGATCATCGCCTCCGACCCCATCAGCGCCAGCGGCTTCGCCGGACGGCGCTTGCGGACGCGAAGCCGCTCCACCGCGCCGGCATTGCGCGCGTCACAGGCAAGGTGAAACCCGCCCAACCCCTTGATCGCCAGTATCTCGCCCGCCTTCAGCGCGTCCACCGCGAGATCCACCGCATCGCCCGCACAGGCGTCACCATCCCGTTCGAACCAGATGCGCGGCCCGCAATCGGGGCAGGCGATGGGCTGGGCGTGGAAGCGGCGGTCGCCCGGATCGGCATATTCGGCCGCACAGGCGGGGCACATGGCGAAGGGGGCCATGGTGGTTTTCGGCCGGTCGTAGGGCAGACCCTCGATGATGGTGAACCGCGGCCCGCAATGGGTGCAATTGGTGAAAGCATAGCGGTGGCGCCGGGCCCCGGGGTCGCGGATCTCGTCAAGGCAGGCGGAACAGGTCGCGGCATCGGGGGTGATGCGGGTCTCGGCCCCGGCGGGCCCGGAGGCCGCGATCTCGAAACCCGGCGGCAGGTCTTCGGGCACCCAAGACTCCGGCTCCACCGCATCGACCCGCGCCAGCGGCGGCGCCTCCCGGCCGAGCCCCGCCTCGAAGCGCCGCAACGCCGCCTCGGACCCGGCCACAAACACCAGCACCCCTTCGGCATCGTTCAACACCCGGCCCCTCAGCCCCTCGCGCCGCGCCAAGCTCCAGACGAAGGGGCGAAACCCCACGCCCTGCACCTGTCCGCGCACCCGTATCCGCCTGCCGCGTTCCATGGCCGCGACCATAGCCCTGCCCGGCCGCGCTGCCCATCCCCCGGCCTTTCTCTGGCCTTTCTCTGGCCCTTCCCCTGCCCTTCCGCTGGCCAATCCGACCGAAACCCACACCCTTCGACCCAGAGACTTACCAGAGACTCCCCAGAGACTCACTTGACGCCCCGGCCAAATACGCCTAAACGCGCGGGACGGAATTCAGGGCGCCCGGCTCGCGGCGCCCATTTGGTTGATGGCAAGGCCGGTCTCCCGCAACGGGAAACCCGGAACCCGCCCCAAAACAAGGACGAAACCATGTCGCGTGTCTGCGAACTGACCGGCAAGGGCCCGATGTCTGGCAACAACGTCAGCCACGCCCACAACCGCACCCGTCGCCGTTTCCTGCCGAACCTCAATGACGTTACCCTCGTTTCCGAAGCGCTCGGCAAGAGCTTCAGGCTCAGGATCTCGGCCTCGGCGCTGCGCACCGTGGATCACCGCGGCGGGCTCGACGCCTTCCTCGCCAAGGCGAAGGACGCGGAGCTTTCGGCCAATGCCTTGAAGATCAAGAAAGACATTGCCAGGGCCCAGGCCACCAAAGCCTGATCCCAAAGGTACGGCAAGAAGCATGGCCCCGCTCCGGCGGGGCCTTTTGCATTTCGCGAATAATGCCTGGCATTCTATGCATCACCGGCGATTGAAACGGCCCGTTAACACTCTCCCGCCATGGTCGAGGTGGTGGATCAGGAGGGTGGATCATGAGTGCACCGGGGCTCTGGGGCGCCGAATTCCTCGTGAATGCGGTGACTGAAAACGCACAGATGAACCCTGTCATCACCGGACTTGCCGACGGGCGGTTTGCCATCGCTTATACTGACTTTTCAGAATCCAGCCGCGAGGGTTTCACCGACCATTCCGACAGCGCGATCCGGGTGCAGGTATTCAATTCCAACGGCAGCGCCTGCTCTGCGGCGATACAGGTCAACACCGTTACCAACTTCTATCAGCAATCGCCGCAGATCGCCCCGCTTGCCGATGGCGGCTTTGTGGTGACCTATTCGGATCTGTCCGTCGGCTGGGACAGCGGGGGCGACGACATCTGGGCCGAAGCGGTGCGGATGCAGCGTTTCACCGGCGATGGCTGCAAGCTCGGGGCCGAAACCCTCGTCAACTCCACGGTTGTCGGCGATCAGGACTTTCCGAGTATCGCACGGCTCGAAACCGGACAGTTCCTTGTCGCCTGGGACAACGGCTATGATGACATCGACGTGAATATCGCCGGCCAGATCTTCAACCCCGACGGCAGCCGGGCAGGCGGCGAGTTGATGCTCAACGCGGGCACAGCCGGCATCCAGTGCGACAGCGACATTGCGGCGCTGCCCGGCGGCGGCTTTGTCGCCACCTGGGTCGACACCACCGGCGTCGACGGCGAGGGCGGCACCATCATGGCGCGGATGTTCGGCCCCGACGGCACCCCGCTCGGCCCCGAATGGCAGATCAACACCACCGCCGTGAGCGACCAGTTTCAGCCCAGCATCACCGCGCTGGCGGGCGGCGGCTTCTTCATCGCCTGGGCAGACAATTCCCGCGGCGCCGAAACCCGGGGCGACGACACGTCAAGCTATGCGGTCCGCGGTCAGGTGCTCGACGCCAACGGCGCCTGGGTCGGCGGTGAAATTCTGGTCAACCATGTCACCACCTACGGCCAGTATCAGCCCAACGTTCTGGCCCTCAGCGACGGGCGCTTCATCGTCGCCTTCTGCGACACGTCGAGCGGCACGGAGACCGGCGGCGACGATCTGCAATACGGTGCGATCCGGGCACGGATCTTCAATGCCGATGGCAGCCCCTGCGGCGAAGAATTCCTGGTCAACACCACCACCACCGGCCACCAGAACGAGCCGCAAATGGCCCAGTTGCCGGACGGGCGGGTGGTGTTCACCTGGACCGATTACTCATACGGCGCCGAAACCGGCGGCGACGATTCCGACAACGGCGCGATTCGCTCCCGCATCCTCGACATTCGCGAAAGCGCCGTGAGCTGGACGGGCCGCAGCGCCGCGGAGCAGTTCACCGGCACGATCTGGAACGACCGGCTCAACGGCGGCGCCGGGCGTGACACTCTGATGGGCAGGCAGGGCGCTGACCTCCTGTGCGGCAATGCCGGCGACGATCTTGTCCTCGGAGGCAACGGCGCCGACAGGCTGTACGGTCACCGGGGGCGCGACCGGCTGGAAGGCGGTAACGGCCCTGACGTTATTCATGGCGGCAAGGGATGGGACAAGCTGTTCGGCCAGAAGGGACACGACAAGCTGTTCGGCAACATGGGCAACGACCAGCTGTTCGGCAACCGGGGCAATGACATGCTCTTCGGCCACAAAGGGTGCGACAGGTTGAACGGCGGCAGGGGCAGAGACGTGCTGAACGGCGGTCAGGGCGATGACGTTTTCGTCTTCAATTCGCGGTTCGACAGCGGCCCCTCCGCCGCGGCCCGCGACCGGATCACCGATTTCGGCCGCGGCAACAACCGCATCGACCTCTCGGCCATTGACGCCGATCCAACCGCTCCGGGGAATGATGCTTTCACCTTCCTCGGGCAGGCCGGGTTCAACGGCCAGCCGGGCGGGCTTCGTTATCTGCATACCGATGGCAAGACCATCGTCCAGGTGGACCTGGACGGCGACAGGGCGGCTGACATGGCGATCGAACTGACCGGCACTCACACCCTCACCGCCGAAGATTTCATCCTGTGAGGCAAAGCGCTGTCAGTGCTCCAGAAGCTCCGCCACCCAGGCCGGCACCACCTCCGACGCCGGGCCGAGCCGCACCTCGTCAAATGCCCCGGCGGTGTCGGAAGGCGCAAGGTTCAGCTCCAGCGTGCGGATCCCCTGCGCCCGCGCCTCGGCAACGAACCCCGCCGCCGGATAGACACTGCCCGACGTGCCGATGGCAACGAACAACTCGGCCCCCGTCAGGGCGTCGGCGATCTCTTCCATATGATAGGGAATCTCGCCGAACCAGACGATGTCGGGGCGCGTCGGCCCGGCCCCGCAGACCGGACAGGCATCGCCCGCCCGCATTTCCCTGGGCGCATCCCAACGCGCCCCGCAAGCGGCACAAAGCGCCTGCATCAGCCGGCCATGCATGTGGATCACCCGGTCCGCGCCGCCGCGTTCATGCAGATCGTCGATATTCTGGGTCACCAGGGTCACGTCATGAACCCCGGCCCGGGTCAGACGGCCAAGCGCCTCATGGGCGGCATTGGGCCGGGCGCCGAGCGCATTCGCCCGCCGCGCGTTGTAGAAGTCATGCACCTTGCCCGGATCGCGGGCAAAACCTTCCGGCGTTGCGACCTCGGCCATGTCGTATTGGGTCCAGACGCCGCCCTTGTCGCGAAAGGTGCCGAGCCCGCTTTCGGCGGAAATCCCCGCCCCGGTGAGTATGACGATTTTCATGGGTTCAACCTGCCCGCTCAAGGCCTCCGCGTCCAGCGTTCACCCGGCACCATTTCGGTGAAATGTCCCCCCCGAAGCGTCTCCCTCAGCGCCCCCGCATCCGATGCCCGGCAGGCAGCCTAGCCACCCCCGGTCCGGCGGCTCAATCGGGCGGGCCGAATACCCGGCACTCGCTGTTGCGCGCCGCGAGCCGCATACAGGCCAGTTCCGCGCCCTCCTGGGTAAGCCCGACGAAATTCGCGTCGAACCCGTTTTTCCCCTGCACCACCTTGCGCAGCGCCTCGCCAAGGGTGGCAAGTTCGGCCAGCGCGGTGCGGATCAGCACCCGGTCGGCCTTGTCCCGGGTCGGGTAGCTGCCGACGTTGACCCCCCAGTGACGCCCGCCGGAGGTGGAAATGCGCTGGATCTCCTGCGGCCCGGTCTCTTCCGCGGGCAGCGGTTCGACCGGATCGAAGCTGATGCCGCCAAACTGCTCCGGCCCCGGCGGCTCCGGCAGTGACACCGGCACCGGTACCGTTACCGGCATCGCGGCGGACCTCGTGACAGGCGCATCCATCGCCCCGGCCGCCGTATCCACCGCGGAATTGACCAGTTCGGTCAGCACGGCGGGCGACAGCGCAGCGGTCCGGGCCGGGTTGGGGCGTGGACGGACAGCGGGAATGTCATTGCCAGACAAACCGGCAATTTGGACGTCCGGCAAGGCGGCGGTCTCGTTTTCTGCGAGCCCTTCCAGCGCAGTTTCGATCCCCGCGGCAATCCCCGCACTGACCTCCTCCGGCGGCGGCAAGGCGCGATCCGGGCGCGGTTTCGGACGGGGTGAACGGGCCGGCGCCAGAGAAGCGAACTGCACCTTCGCGGCAGGTCCGCCATAGGCAGGCCGCGACGGGCGCTGAACGGCGACCTGCTCCGGCACCCTTGCAAAGCCAAGGTCGAGCAATTCGGCAACCCGGGCATTGCGTGCGGCACTGGAGCGGCCGCCAAACATGGTGGCGATCACCCTGCGGCTCCCGCGTTCGGCGGAAGCGACAAGGTTGAAACCGGCCGCATTGGTGTAGCCGGTCTTGATCCCGTCTGCGCCCTCGTAACTGGCGAGCAGCCGCCGGTTGGTGTTGGGCAGGGTCTTGCCCTTCACCACCACTGTGCGGCGGCTGAACAGGTGGTAATAGCCGGGATAATCGTAAAACAGATGCCGTCCGAGAATGGACATGTCGCGTGCTGTCGAGAGATGGCCCTCTTCGGTCAGCCCGTTTGCGTTTTCAAAATGCGTCCGCGTCATGCCCAGCGCCCGGGCGGTACGGTTCATCCGCCGGGCAAAAGCGGCCTCGGACCCGGAAATGGCCTCGCCGATGGCGGTCGCGGCATCGTTGGCCGATTTCACCGCCGCCGCACGGATCAGGTAGCGCAGCGCGATCTGCTGGCCCGGTCGCAAACCGAGCTTCGAGGGCGGTTCGCTGGCCGCATGGCGTGAGATCGTCACCAGCGTGTCGGCGCCTATCTCGCCGCTTTCGATCGCCTCGAAGGCGATATAGAGCGTCATCATCTTGGTGAGCGACGCCGGATGCAGCCGGGTGTCGGCGTTCAGCGCGTGGATCACCGTGCCGGTCCGCATGTCCATCACCAGTTCGGCACGGGGCCCGGCATGGGCCCCGGCGGAAACAAGTGCCGCAACAAGGATGAGTGTTACATATTGAAATATCTGCCAAAGACGCCGGGTCACGTCGTCACCTGTATTTTGCTCTGCCCAACTCGATGCCGCAGGTCTTTTCGCCCGCGTACAGGGAAGACGTTACCAGAGGGGAGACCGGCGGAAAATACCTGAATTGTTATGTTTTTTGCGGCTGTGATGTAGAGACACAGGCACATTTGGTATAAAAAGTGAAACGATGCCCCAGATGAGCCAATGTGGCGGGAATGTGGCGGGAATGCGAAAAAAATACCTCAGCCGATGCCCCCGCCCGCACCCGTACCCGCGCCCTGCCAGATTACCGCGCAGGCCGGGCATTGCGCGCGCCTGTTTGTCCGTACCGGCAAAGGAATTGCCGGCCCGGTCTTTTTCAGGCCCCAGTTTGCCGCTATAGATTCGTCTCCGAAGACACCTCAACAGCACAGCGGAGTTACTCGTGCCGCGGGATCCGATCCAACATATCCTGATGTCAGCCGGGGACGATACGCCCGAGAGCGTTGTCACGGTCAAACCCAGGACCCGCACCCAAAAGCCGCCGATGTACAAGGTGCTTCTGCTCAACGACGATTTCACGCCGATGGAATTCGTCGTGCTGGTGCTGGAACGGTTCTTCGGCATGAACCACGCGCGGGCTTTCGAACTGATGCTCACGGTTCACAAGAAGGGACTCGCGGTCGTGGGGGTGTTTCCCTACGAAGTCGCCGAGACCAAGGTGGCGCAGGTCATGGAGCTTGCCCGCCAGCAGCAGCACCCGCTGCAATGCACGATGGAGAAAGAATAGCGCCTGCGACGCGAAACTGTTGAACAGACCGCACAAGCGCCGGCACCACTTCACCGCCCGCGCCGGTTTCCGGTCGAGCGCGCATTGAATCCCGGCGGCCGTTTCGCCACCCAGGCCGCGAATTTCGCCAGATGCGGATGCCCGCGCAACGCCTCGACGCTGTTGTACACCCGGGCAAGTTCGGTCTCCGTCAGCGTCGCGTGGATTTCCTTGTGGCAGATCTGGTGCAACAGCACCGTCTCGCCTCCCTTGCCACCGCGCAGCTTCGGCACGAGGTGATGCCGGCTCTGCGGCACGCCTTTCGGGATCGGCCGCCCGCACAGCCCGCAGATCGGCACTTCGTCGCCCATGTCAGCCCTATGTCACCCCCTTGCCTGCCCCGCGCTTCGGTGCCACAGGGTAGCGGCGCGGGCCGCAGGTGAAAACGGGGAAAGCGATGCATGAGGTGTTGAACGATCTGGGGGCCAGGGCCTGGAGCTTCATCGAGCCGGGATGGGAGATCGGCCGCGAATGGCTGACCTCGCCGGCCGCCTGGTCGCAATTCGCTCTGCTCGCCCTGGCCTGGCTCGCCGCGCATTACACCGCCAGACGCGCGAAGCCTCTGCTGGCCCGGCTGATCTCGCCGCCCGAGGACCAGACCCACATCCTCGCCCGGTCCCGCCGTTTCCTGCTGATCTTCCTGCCGCTGCTCCTGCCGCTTCTTGCCTGGGGCTTCACCGCCATCGGCGAACAGGTGACCCGGCAAGTCTTCGGCTCCGGCGCGGTGATCGCCTTCGGCAAGCGGGTGGTGCTGCTGCTCGCCGCGCGCATCCTGGTGAAGGACATCATCTCCGATCCGTTCCTGAAACTGCTTGGCCGCTACCTGCTGGTGCCCGCCGCCGCGCTCAACGCGCTCGGTCTGCTCGACCCGGTGATGGTCCATCTCGAAGGCATGATCGTCTCGCTGGGCAGTATCTCGTTTTCGGTGCTCGCGATCCTGCGCGGCGTGATCGCCGGGTCGATCCTGTTCTGGCTCGGCCGCTGGTCCAACGACCAGACCGCCGGCTTCATCCACGCCAACGAGGAGCTGCGCCCCGCCACCCGGACGCTTGCCGCCAAGGCCGCCGAGGTGGCGATTTTCGGCACTGCCTTCCTGCTGTTGATGAACATCATGGGGATCTCGCTCACCTCGCTCGCGGTCATCGGCGGCGCGGTCGGTGTCGGCCTCGGCTTCGGGCTGCAACAGATCGCCGCCAACTTCATTTCGGGCGTGATCCTGCTGCTCGAAGGTCAGGCGACGGTGGGTGATTTCGTCGAGCTTGATGGCGGCGAAGCGGGGACCATCGTCAGGATGACCGCCCGCGCCATCATCCTCGAAACCTTCGACGGCAAATGGATCGTCGTGCCCAACGAACATTTCATCACCACGCGGGTGGTGAATTATTCCGATTCAGGCAGCGCCAACCGCTATGAGGCGCCGTTTTCGGTCTCTTATGACACCGACATCAACAAGGTGCCGGAGATCGTCGAGACGGCGGTGGCGAAGCTCGATTTCGTGCTGGACGCGCCGGAGGGGCCGGATTGCGAACTCGCGGGGTTCGGGGAGTCGGGCATTGATTTCCGGCTGGAATTCTGGGTCAACGGGATCGACGACGGCAAGAACAAATACGCCTCGCGCGTGCTGTTCGCGATCTGGAACGCGCTCAAGGATGCCGGGGTCGAGATCCCCTATCCGCACCGGGTGATCGAGCTGAAACAACCGCCCGCGTCATGAAACAGGCGCTGGTGATCGGCGCCGGCCCGGCGGGGTTGATGGCGGCTGGTGCGCTGGCGCGGGCCGAGCTGAAGGTCGTGGTGGCGGAGGCCAAACCCTCCGCCGGGCGCAAGCTGCTGATGGCCGGGAAGTCGGGGCTGAACCTCACCAGAGACGAACCGCCCGACCGCTTCCTTGCCGCCTATTCCGGCAGTGCCGCCGGGCTGGTGCGGGATGCGGTGCGCGGGTTTACCCCTGAGAGGGTGCAGGATTGGGCGCGGGCGCTGGGACAGGAGGTGTTTACCGGCACGTCCGGCCGGGTGTTTCCCCGGGCAATGAAAGCCTCGCCGCTGTTGCGGACCTGGCTGCGGGAACTGGCCGGGCAGGGCGTGGAAATCCGCACCCGCTGGCGCTGGCTGGGGTTCGACGGGCAAGGGCTGGCGTTCGACATGCCCGCCGGGCGGGAGGTGCTCACGCCGCAGGTGACGGTGCTGGCGCTCGGGGGCGCGAGCTGGGCACGGCTCGGCTCCGACGGCGCCTGGGCCCCCTGGCTGGAGGCCAAAGGCGTGCGCCTTGCGCCCTTTCTGCCGGCCAATGCCGGGCTTTCGGTCGCGTGGTCGGGCCATATGGCGAAGCATTTCGGCAGCCCGGTGAAGGTCGCCCGGCTGACCGCGGGCAAGACCGTGCTGCGTGGTGAATTTGTTATTTCCGCCAAGGGGTTGGAGGGCAGCGCAATCTATGCGGTGGCGAAACCTGTGCGCGAAGGCGCGCGGCTTGTGCTCGACCTTTGCCCGGACTGGAGCGCGGCCGACGTGGTCATGCGGCTCGGGCGTCCGCGCGGCAAGGCGACGCTTGCGGCGCATCTTCGCAAGACCCTCCGCCTCGACCCGCCGCGCCTCGCGCTGCTTCAGGAATTCGGCCGCCCCTTGCCCGATGGCGAGGCGCTTGCGGCTCTGGTGAAGGCGCTGCCGGTCCGCCATGAGGGGCTTCGTCCGCTCGACGAGGCGATTTCCACCGCCGGGGGCATCATGGCCGAGGCGCTTGATGGCTATGGGCTGCGCGCGGTCCCGGGAGTTTTTGCCGCAGGCGAAATGCTCGATTGGGAGGCGCCGACGGGGGGCTATCTGCTCACCGGCTGCCTTGCCACGGGGCTCGCGGCGGGCCAGGCGGCGGGCGCGTTTGTTGGCTGAGGTGGCGGAGCATCCGGGATACTGCATGGAAGACGCCGGTGGCAAAAACCGGTTGCGGCGCTCCGGTTAAAGGCCTAGCGTTTTTATCAGGAAAAGATCCGGTCGCCGCACGCTCGTTTGGCCTGGTTACGCTTGCTCCTGACAGATGCCCGGCAGGGGGTCTGTCACGCTTGGCGACAGGGTTCTTTGTGCGCTCCACATGGGAATGCGGGCGCCATTTGACGGGAAAGGAAAACCCATGTCGTTGAAGAACACGCTCGGTCTCGCAATCGCGGCGGGGCTTGCTCTTGGCACGCCGGCTCTGGCCGAAAAGCTCGACAAGATCACGCTGGCGAGCCCGTTTGCGCCGCTGGTTATGCCGATGGCCTACATGCTGGAAAACGGCCTGCTCGACGAGGTGGCCGAGGAGACCGAGCTGGTGATCTGGAACACCCCCGACCAGCTGCGGGCGATGATGACCAGCGGTTCGGTGCAGTTTGCTTCGGTACCGTCCAACGTGGCGGCGATCTTCTACAACAAGGGCGTGGCCCTGAAGATGGTGGATGTGTCGATCTGGGGGGTGATGTATGTGGTCAGCGCCGAGGGCGAGGCCGGGGCGCTGTCGGACCTCAAGGGCAAGACGGTGCATGTGCCGTTCCGCGGCGACCAGCCGGATCTGATCTTCCAGACCGTCGCGCGTTCGCAGGGGCTGGACCCGCTCGAGGATTTCGACGTGCAATATGTCAGCTCGCCGCTCGACATCGTGGCCGGGCTGATGGCGGGGACGATCGAGAACGCGTTGCTGATCGAGCCGGTGTCGTCGATGGTGATCATGAAGGGCAAGCAGAAGGGGCTGGAGTTCAGACGGGTGGTCGACCTCCAGACCGAGCTTGGCAAGATCGACGGCTGGGACGACCGCTTCCCCAATGCCGGTGTGGTGGCGCTGCCGGGGATCCTCGACAACCCCGAGGCGGTGGAGGTTTTCGCCAAAGCCTATGACGAAGCGGTGGACTGGGCGGTGGCCAACCCCGCCGAGGCCGCGGCGCTGGCGGCGAAGCATGTGCCGGGGGTGAATGCGGCGGCCTTCGAGGAATCGCTGAACCACACCATCTTCGACGCGGTGCCCTCGGGCGAGGTGCGGCCCGCGATGGAGACCATGTTCGGCGCCTTCATCGAGCTGAACCCGAAATCGGTCGGAGGTCAGCTGCCCGATGACGGCTTCTACTACCCGTGATCCACAAGCCCCTGCTGCCGCGGCCCTGACCCCGCGGCGGCTCTGGGGCGGTCTGGGGGTGGCGCTGCTGCTGGTGGCCTGGTGGCTGCTGGCGGCGGTGTCGAGCGATCTGGTGGTGGCCTCGC
>PDWJ01001268.1_pt1 | contig 16894 bp, 15 predicted proteins | sample 1430881 | NCBI WGS metagenome assembly PDWJ01 (sample SAMN01162460, study PRJNA174530) | Oral metagenome, whole genome shotgun sequencing project. | biome: Marine environment; feature: Marine mammal; material: Swab sample of the gingival sulcus; isolation source: swab sample of gingival sulcus...
GCATCCCAGCCCTTGACCAGATCCCAGGCCGCATCCAGCGATCCCTGATCATACATCAGCCCGGTCCAGAACGCCGGCAAGGCACAAAGCCTGCGCCACGGGCCACCATCGGCACCGCGCATCTCCATATACTGCTTGATCCGGGCTTCGGGAAAGGCCGTGGTCAGATGGTCGGCCCAGTCTGATAAGGTGGGTTTTTCGCCGGGCAGCGCGGGCAGTTTGCCGTTTAGAAAATCGCGGAATGACTGCCCCAGCGCGTCGATATAGCGTCCGTCGCGATAAACGAAATACATCGGCACATCCAGCGCATATTCGGCGTAGCGCTCAAAGCCCATGCCGTCTTCGAACACAAAGGGCAACATGCCGGTGCGGGAGGCGTCCAGATCGCGCCAGATGCGCGAGCGCCAGCTTTTGAAACCGGTCACTTTGCCCTCGAAAAACGGCGAATTGGCGAACAAAGCGGTCGCCACAGGTTGCAGCGCCAGCGCCACCCGCAATTTCTGCACCATGTCGGATTCCGAGGCAAAATCCAGATTCACCTGCACCGTGCAGGTGCGGTACATCATCTGTTTGCCATGGGTGCCGACCCGGTCCATGTAATCGGTCATCAGCGCATAGCGGCCCTTGGGCATCACCGGCATGTCTTCGTGTTTCCAGATCGGCGCAGCGCCCAACCCCAGAAACCGCACCCCGGCCCCATCGGCCACCGATTGCACCTGATGCAGATGCATGTTGACCTCGTCACAGGTTTCGTGGATCGAGCATAGCGGCGCGCCTGAAAGCTCCAGCTGCCCGCCCGGCTCAAGGCTGATATTGGCCCCGTCCTTTTTCAGACCGATGATGTTGTCGGCCTCACAAACCGGCTCCCAACCGAACTTATCACGCAACCCCTCCAGCACCGCCTTGATCGAGCGCGGCCCGTCATAAGGCAGCGGCATCTGGCTTTGCTGGCAATAGCCGAATTTTTCATGCTCGGTGCCGATGCGCCAATCCTGTTTCGGCTTGCAGCCATCGGCCAGAAAACCGGCCAGTTGGGCGTAATCTTCAATCGGCCCGCCGCCGGATTGGGGAATCGACATGGGGATGCTCCCTTGCTGTTGCGCTGTTCTTTGGCCCAAGAGTTGGAGCGAAAGCTTGGCAATGTCAATGCAAAGCCCGCAGCCCCCTTTGCCAGATCAGCACCGGATGATCGGGCAGGATATGCAGCTGGGCCAGAGCGTTTTGCATCTCAAACCCGGGCAAGGCTTCGAAGGCGTCAAACAGCTGTTCATTCTGATCGGCATTGATCGGGATCGCCAGCGCAGCGCGGCCCGGCTGGGCCAGCAGCCAGCGATGTGCGCCGGTCTGCGCCGGGCTCAGATGCACCGAAGTGATGGCCTCAATCGACACGCTGCCCCCCTCCAGCGGGCCGAAATAGATCACTTCGCGCTCATCCACCTGCACCATGCCGACCCCGCCGGCCCCAATGCGAAACCGGGCCCGCTGCACCCCGGCCCAGAGCAGCGCCGCGCCGATCACAAGCATCCCCCAGCCGAACCATGCGACCAACCCAAGCGCTGTCAGCCCCAGCCACAGCCCCCACAGCGCCAGCGCCAGCGCCAGCAGCACCTCGCGCCAGCGCCATAGCAGGGCGCGGCTTTCGGGGCGCATGAACGGCATTTACCAATCCCCCAGCGCGGCCTGCCACAAGGTCAGTGCCGCCACTGCCGCCGTATCTGCCCGCAAAATGCGCGGACCCAGGCTGAGCGTACTGACAAAAGGCAGATCGCTCAGCAGGACGCGTTCCTGCGGGCTAAAGCCGCCCTCGGGCCCGATCAGAATCGCCCATTTCTGCTGATCCGAGCGGGCGGGCAAAGCGCTGGGCCGGCCCACAAGTTCTTCGTCGCAAAACACCAGATGCCGATCTGCGGGCCAGTCCTGCAACACATCCTCAAGACGGCGCAGCGCATCTACCTCAGGCACATAGGTGCCGCCGCATTGCTCGGCGGCCTCCAACGCATGGGCTTGCAGACGATCCTGCCGGATGCGCTCGGCATTGGTGTAGCGGGTCTGCACCGGGCAAATCCGCGCCGCGCCCAGCTCAGCCGCCTTTTCAACGATAAAAGCGGTGCGCGTCTTTTTGATCGGCGCAAACAGCAGCCACAGATCGGGGGGCAGTTGCAGCGCTTTGGTCTGGTGCAGGCATTCCAGCGTGCCATGGCGCTTATGCGCCCGGCTGACCCGGGCCAGATATTCGCCATCGCGGCCATTGAACAGCAGCAGAGGCGCCCCCTCTTGCAGGCGCATTACCACAAAAAGATAATGCGCTTGGGCGGGTTCCAAAACAATGGTTTGCTCTGGCTGCAAATCTTGCGTAACACAGAGTCTGATTTTTGCTTTTTCCATGGATGCCAGCATATGCCCGATGCGCCCGAAGTTCCAGAACCAAACGGACAAGTCTCTGACGCGGTAGCCGATAATTGGGTCGACCGTTTTGCCCCGCCCTGGACGCGGCCTTTTCTGCGGCTGTCACGGGCGGATCGGCCGGTAGGCACATGGCTGTTGGTGCTGCCCTGCTGGTGGGGCGTGCTGCTGGCGGGCTGGGCGGGCGAGGATTTTGGCCTCTTTGATGTCTGGATCATTCTCGGCTGTGGCATCGGCGCCTGGCTGATGCGCGGGGCCGGCTGCACCTGGAATGACATCACCGACCGCAAAATTGACGCACAGGTCGCCCGCACCCGCTCGCGCCCGATCCCTTCGGGGCAGGTCAGTGTCAAAGCGGCGCTGATCTGGATGGGGGTGCAGGCGCTGATCGCTTTTGCGGTGTTGCTCAGCTTTAATCAGGCCGCGATCTGGCTCGGCATCAGCTCGCTGGGGCTGGTGGTGATTTACCCCTTTGCCAAGCGCTTTACCTGGTGGCCGCAGATGTTTCTGGGGCTGGCCTTTAACTGGGGGGCGTTACTGGGCTGGACGGCGCATAGCGGCCGGCTGGAGTGGCCGGCGGTGCTGCTTTATGCCGCAGGTATCAGCTGGACGCTGTTTTATGACACGATCTATGCCTATCAGGACACCGAAGATGATGCGCTGATCGGGGTGAAATCCACCGCCAGACTGTTTGGCGATAATCCACGCCGAATCCTGCGCGCCTTTATGGTTCTGACCGTGCTGTTTCTGGCCGCCGCGATCATTCTGGCGCTGCCAGATCAGGCCAATCCGCTGGTGACCGTGCTGGCGCTGGGTGGGCCGTGGGGCGTGGGCTGGCATCTAACATGGCAGCTCAGCCGTCTGGAAACCGACAGACCGGATACTTGTCTGAAATTGTTTCGCTCAAACCGCGATTGCGGGCTGATTTTTGTGCTGTTTCTTGCCGTATCGCTGATGCTGTGATTGAACATTCCGACCAACAGGCCTAGACAGGCGAAAACAAACGTCAGGTGATTTGGACCAACCATGCGTATCTCTTCCATTTTATCCATTGCGGCTATTTTCGCACTTGTTGCCGGGGGCTCGACCCTGATGGCGGTCAAGGCGGCTGATCTGATCGAAAAACGCAGCAAAACAGAGGTGGCCGATGCGCTGCTGGCCAATGACCATGCTTGGGCCTCGGTGCATGTGGATGGGTTGCAAGTGCAACTGACCGGCACCGCCCCGGATGAGGCCACCCGCTTTCGTGCGCTCAGCGTGGTCAATGGCATTGTCGATGCCGAGCGGGTGATCGACCATATGGATGTCGCCGATGCCGCCGCCATCAAGGCACCAGATTTTTCGGTCGAGATTTTGCGTAACAGCACCGGCATTTCGCTGATCGGTCTGATCCCCGCGGCCACTGATCGTGAAGAACTGATCGAGTCGTTAAAAGAGCTGGATAGTGAACACGAAATCACCGACATGCTGAATTCCAGCGAGGCCGAGGTGCCGCCGGGCTGGGATGCAGCGCTGGAATTTGGCATTGATGTGCTGCGCAGCCTGCCGAAATCAAAAATCTCGATCGGTGCGGATCATGTCACCGTTTCCGCGTTGGCCGACAGCCCCGAGGAAAAGCAGCAAATCGAGGCCCGTCTGGCCAAACAAGTGCCCAAAGCGCTGACGCTGTCCACCCGCATCACCGCCCCACGGCCGGTGATTACACCGTTTACCCTGCGCTTTATCATTGACGATCAGGGGGTGCGCTTTGATGCGTGCTCGGCTGACAGCCCGCAAAGCCGCGCCGCGATCGTCAAGGCCGCGCAACAGGCCGGATTCGCGGGCGAGCCCGACTGCACCATCGGCCTTGGCGTGCCCAGCCCGTCTTGGTCCAAAGCGGTGGTGACCGGCATTGCTGCGCTGAAAAAGCTGGGCGGGGGCAGCATCACCTATTCCGATGCGGATGTGACTCTTGTGGCGCTGGAAGGTACGGCGCAGGGCCAGTTTGACCGGATCAGCGGCGAATTGGAGGCCGATCTGCCCGATCTGTTCTCACTGCATTCAGTGCTGCCCAAAACCGCAAAGAATGGCGAGGCCGCCGAACAAGAACCGATCGAATTTGTCGCCACCCTCAGCCCCGAATCCAAAGTGCAGCTGCGCGGCCGTCTGAGCAATACTCGCGAGCGCGAGGCGGTTTACAGCTATGCCCGGGCCCGTTTCGGCAATGAGGCCGTCTATGGCGCGGCGCGGCTGGATCAGGATCTGCCGCAGGGCTGGCCCTTGCGGGTGCTGATCGGGGTGCAGGCACTGGCCGAGCTTAGCCAGGGATCCGTGGTGGTGAAAAGCGATGTCATCGAAGTGCGCGGCATCACCGGCAAGCCCGAAGCCCGCGCCAATATCACCCGGCTGCTGTCCGATAAGCTGGGCTCGTCCCAAGACTATACCATTGATGTGACTTATGAAAAACGGCTCGATCCGGTGGCCAGCCTGCTGAAACCCGAACAATGCGTTCAGCAGCTGAACGCGGTGCAAAAAGAGCGCAAGATCAGTTTTGAACCCGGGTCTGCTGATCTTGACGCCAAAGGTCTGGCCGTGATTGCCCGGCTGGCCGAGATCATCAAAACCTGCGCTCCGCTCAAGCTGGAAATCTCGGGCCATACCGACAGTCAGGGGCGCGAATCGATGAACAAGGCGCTGTCGCAATCCCGCGCCGATGCGGTCTTGCAGGCCTTCATCGCGCAAAAAGTGCTGACCAGCGGGATGAGCGCCGTGGGCTATGGCGAAAGCACTCCGATCGCCGATAATGGCACGGAAGAAGGGCGCGAGGCCAACCGGCGGATCGAATTCAATCTGATCCTGCCACAACCGGCGCAAACGCCTCCGGCAGAGCAAAAACCAGCCGAACCCTCCGACACGGCGCAACAGGACCAGCCGCAACAGGGCCAAACCCCGCCGCCGGTGCCAAATGTAAGCCAGCCCCCCGCGCAGTTCCCGCAAAATGCACCGCTGCCGCCCCCGCTGCAACCCGCTGCCGGAACCGGGCAGGCCACCAACGCCCCTGCCCCGCAACAGCCTTCCTCTGAAACACAACCTGCCGAGGCCAACAATGAACAGAACTGAATTGATCACCGCCATCGCCATTGTGCTGTTTGTCGCCTTTGTGCTGGGCTGGGTGGTGCATTGGCTGCTGACCAAATTTACCCGGGTGTCACAATCCGATCTGGGCGAGCTGGACAATATGGCGCAATCGCTGCACGAGGCCGAGGAAACCCGCGATCAGGCGATCATCTATGCCCAACAACGCGAGGCCGAGATGACCAACCAGCTGGCGCAAACCGAGGCCGAGCTTTCCGCTGCCATGGATGGGTTGCGCGCCGCCCGGCAAGAGGCCGAGGAATTGCGGGCCTATATCGAGCAGCAAAACCGCTAAAGAGGGGGCGTGCAGAGGGCATCCACCCTCTGCCAAACGTCACACCGCTTAGCCAAACGTCACATCGCTTACACCTGCCCGCCCTTTAACAACGCAAGGGCCGCATCGCGGGCGGCTTGGGTGATGCTGTCGCCCGACAGCATCCGGGCGATTTCGTCCACGCGGGCGTCGTCATCCAGCGTCACCACCTGCGAGCGCGTCTGGCCGCCGGACACCGATTTCTGCACCCGGAAATGATGATTGCCCTTGGCCGCCACCTGCGGCGAATGCGTCACCACCAGCAGCTGAGACCCCGTGGCCAGATCGGCCAGACGCTGGCCCACCGCATCTGCCGTGGCCCCGCCGACCCCGCGGTCGATTTCATCGAAAATCATCGTCATCTGATCCATGCCCGCGGTCAGACACACCTTGAGCGCCAGCAAAAACCGCGACAGCTCGCCCCCCGAAGCGATCTTGTTCAGCGCCCCGGTTGGCGCGCCGGGGTTGGTCGCGGCGGTGAACACTACCTGATCCTGCCCCTCGGGCCCCGGCGTGGTGGCGCTGATCTGAGTGGTGAACACCGCGCGTTCCATTTTCAGCGGCACCAGTTGGGCCGCCATCGCCTTGTCCAGAGCCTTGGCGGATTTGCGACGCCCGGCGCTGAGCGCCTCGGCCCCTTGCATATAAAGCTGTTGCTGCTGCGCCAGCTGGTCCTGCAAATCCGCGATCTGGCCAGCCCCCTGATCCAGCGCGTTCAGCCGGCGTCGCAATTCATCGGCAAACCCGGCCAGATCATCGGGCGCAACCCCATGTTTGCGGGCCAGAGCGCGAATGGCGAACAGGCGTTCCTCGGTCTGTTCCAGCTCTTCGGGGTTGAAGGAGAGCGCCTCCATGGCGCGTTCCAGCCCCTGCTGCGCCTCCGCCAAGGCATCCTGAGCCCGGTGCAGCGCCTGCAGCGGTTCTTCCAGCTGCCCCCCTGCCCCGTCAATCGCGCCCTCCAGCCAGCGGCTGGCATCCGACATCTGCCCCTCGGCCCCCTCAAAGCTGATGGCAGCGGCGGCCTTTTGCATGTCCTGACCGATGCGCTCGGCCCCTTGCATCAGACGGCGACGGGCATCCAGCTCAGCCTCTTCTCCGGCTTGCGGGGCCAGCTTGTCCAACTCGTCAATCGCGTGACGCAGATAGTCTTCCTCGGCCTGCATGGCGGCATGATCAGACTGGGTTTTTTCCAGCGTTTTAAGCAGCTTAGCCACCTGATCCCACTGCCTGCGCAGCTTATCCCGCGCCGCGATATGGCCGCCAAACGCATCCAGCAGCGCCATATGTCCGCGCGGATTGAGCAGGCCGCGATCGTCAAACTGCCCGTGCAGCTCAACCAACACATCCGATAACGCCCGTAGCACGTCGCCGGAAACGCGGCGCTCATTGACCCAGGCGGTCTTGCGCCCCTGAGCGCTGTTGACCCGGCGCAGGATCAGCTCGCCCTCGTCGCAAGGAATGCCGGCTTCGGCCAGAATCGTGTGCGCCGGATGGTCGGGGGGCAGGTCAAACACAGCGCAAACCTCGCCCTGAGCCGCCCCGCTGCGCACCAGATCGGCCCGCCCGCGCCAGCCCAGCACGAACCCCAGCGCATCGAGCAGAATCGACTTGCCCGCCCCGGTTTCACCGGTCAGCACATTCAGGCCGGGCTGAAAATTCAGCGCCAGATGTTCGATAATCAGAATGTCGCGGATCTCAAGACTGCTGAGCATGGTCCAGCCCTAGAGCCACTGCCCCTTGATCATCTGCCGGTAAACCTGCGCCAGCCAGCCATTGCCTTTGGCCTTGGGCGACAGGCCGCGCCCGGTCAGCAGCTTATAGCTGTCCCGATACCACTCGGTCGATTTGAAGTTGTGCCCCAAAATCGCCCCGGCCGTCTGGGCCTCGCTATCCAGCCCCAGCGACAGATAGGACTCAACCAGCCGGTGCAGTGCCTCGGCGGTGTGCGAGGTGGTCTGGAATTGCTCGACCACCACCCGGAAGCGGTTGATCGCCGCCGAGAAATGGCCGCGTTTCAGGTAATAACGGCCGATTTCCATTTCCTTGGCCGCCAGATGGTCAAAGGCCAGATCGAATTTCAGAATGGCCGAGCGGGCATATTCGCTGTCCGGGTAACGCTCGATCACCGTGCGCAGCGCCTGAAGCGCCTGAAAGGTCAGCCCCTGATCGCGGCCGACATCGTCGATCTGGTCGTAATAGGAAATCGCCAGCAGATATTGCGCATAGGCTGCGTCCTCATCCGCCGGGTAAAAGTCAATGAAACGCTGCGCCGCGGCGCGGCTGTTTTCGTAATCCTTGTTCTTGTGATAGGCAAAAGCCTGCATGATCAGCGCCCGCTTGGCCCATTCGGAATAGGGGTAAAGGCGCTCAACCTCGCCAAATAGCTGCGGAGCCTCTTTGGATTTGCGCTTGGTCTCGAGCTTGTATTCGGCCTGCTTGTAGATTTCTTCGGCCGTATAGGTTTCGACCGGGCGGTCTTTTTTGAACGCATCGCCAGAACAGCCCGCCAGCATCGCCGCGGCCATTCCCATCACAACCATTCGTTTTCTGCCGCTTGTCATTGCCGACACCCCGTCATCCGTCCTCTGCCAGCCCATCGGGTTTGGCTTGATTCTATCTAGCACATAAAAATCCGCTGCAAAACGACTTATTGCATTTCCTTTAAATGGCTCAGAACCGCGCATTTTGTGGCGAAAATACATGTGTGGCGCGACATAGCCAAAGCAGATCGCAAGCCATGGGCATGCCCCTTAAGCGATCGCGGCCAGATCCGCGCGATGCACCCCGACCCCGGGCAAACGCGCCGCGGTATTCGCATCACAGGTGATCATCTGATAGGCTCCGGGGGTGGCAAAGAGTTTGCGCAGAAGCTTGTTGGTCAGCGCATGGCCCGCCCGGTGCCCGGTATAACGCGCCAGCAAAGGTGCCCCGGCCAGCGCCAGATCGCCCAGAGCATCCAGCATTTTATGGCGCACCGCCTCGTCACGATGGCGCAACCCGCCCGGCGACAGCACCTGATCGCCATCGACCACAACGGCATTTTCCACCGTGCCGCCCAAGGCCAGCCCGTTGGCACGCATCATCTCGACATCTTTTTGCAAACAAAAGGTGCGGCTGTCGGACAGTTCGCGCACAAAAGCGCCATTGGCCATGTTCAGGGCTTTGTCCTGCTTGCCAATCACGGGCGAATGCGCAGCAAAATCAATGTGGAAATCAATATACAAATTATCGGCGGGCTCAAGCCGGGCCGTTGCCGCCCCATTGCTGACCTCGACCGCTTGCAGCACCTTGATCGCCCGCACCGGAGCATCCAGATAACGCAGCCCCACGGCCACAATTTCGGCCACAAACTCGGCCGAACTGCCATCCAGCACCGGCACCTCGGGCCCGTCAATTTCAATCAGCGCGTTTTGCACCCCACACCCGGCCAGCGCCGCCATGATATGTTCAATGGTCGATACAGCAGCACCGGCATCGTTTGAGATTTTAGTGCAAAGCCGGCTGTCGCTGACCGCATCCCAACGCGCCGCAATCAGATTATTGCCGGGCAGATCAATGCGGCGAAACCAAATCCCGTATTGGGCCGAAGCCGGGTGCACAGCCATACGCACCGGCTGCCCGCTATGCAGACCAACCCCGTGAAAGCTGACCTTGTTCTTTAATGTGGTTTGCACGATATGCCTCGTTCACTGCTCAAACTGTCAGGGATTCGCTGTTACATATCCCGACAAGTTTGAGGTAAATGCTTGATACAAAAGACACAACACACGCTTTGTAACGGAATGAAACATCTCTGTAACGCTTGCGCAAAACCCTGCCAAAGGCCCAAATCACAGGCAGTAACCCGTTGTTTTAAAACCTTTTTCAACGAAAACGGGCCCGCAGATTTGCGAGCCCGTTTGTAAAAAAAGTGACCAGGTTTTAGTTGGCCTGACGCCGCAGGAAGGCCGGGATTTCAATGCGGTCCTGATCCGGGTCAGCTTCGGCCTCGGGGGCCGGGCGGCGTTCATGCAGCGGCTGCGGCTGAACCCGCTGTTGCGGGGCGCTGGCCTCTTCGCTGTGGCCGGTCATCCGGTTGATCAGCGAATTGATACCAAAGCGGGGCTTTTCCGCTGCGGCCTGCGGCGCTGGTTGGGCGCTTTGGGGCGCTGGTTGTTTCTGGATCGCAGCTTGCAGGCGCTCCATCGCTTCCGGCGAAGGGGTGCCGCCGGCAGGGGGGCGTGGGGCCATGAAATGCGCCGCGTCATCCTCATAGGCTTCGATGTCTTGCGTCTGCGCAACCTCAGGACGGTAAGCCGGAGGGGGCAGATCATCAACGGTGTCGGCGACGGCGGGCTCATTGGCTTCGTAAGCGGCGGGCTGCACCTCATCAAAGAAGGAAGGTTCTGCCGGAATGTCCATTTCCTGCTGCGCCGCAGGCTGGGCTTCAAACCCGGCCTCTGCGGCCACCCCGGCCGCCGCAGTGGTTTCAACCGACTTTAGAGGCTCGGCCATCGAGCGGCGCGGCAGCGGCATTTCGGTATTCACATCCACCGCGTCAATCCCGGTGGCAACCACCGAAACCCGCATCACGCCTTCCATATCCGCATCCAGAGTAGACCCCACAATGATATTGGCGGCAGGGTCAACCTCTTCGCGGATGCGGTTGGCGGCTTCGTCCAGCTCGAACAGGGTCAGGTCATAGCCGCCAGTGATGTTGATCAACACCCCTTTGGCGCCTTTCAGGCTGATTTCATCCAGCAGCGGGTTGGCAATGGCCTTTTCCGCGGCCTGAACGGCGCGGTTTTCGCCTTCGCCTTCGCCGGTGCCCATCATCGCTTTGCCCATCTCGTCCATCACGGCACGCACATCGGCAAAGTCCAGATTGATCAGACCCGGGCGCACCATCAGATCGGTAACACCCTTAACCCCTTGATAAAGCACATCATCTGCCAGCGAAAATGCCTCGGTAAAGGTGGTTTTTTCATTGGCCAGACGGAACAGATTCTGGTTGGGGATGATGATCAGCGTATCCACGACCTTTTGCAGCTCTTCCACGCCTTGCTCGGCCTGAGACATGCGCTTGGCACCCTCGAACTGGAACGGCTTGGTCACGACGCCAACGGTCAGAACCCCCATTTCGCGCGCGGCCTGCGCGATGATCGGAGCCGCCCCGGTGCCTGTGCCCCCGCCCATGCCGGCGGTGATAAAGCACATATGGGTGCCGGCCAGCTGGTCAACGATGGACTCGATGCTTTCCTCAGCCGAAGCCGCCCCGACAGAGGGACGCGCGCCTGCGCCCAGACCTTCGGTCACTTTGACACCCATCTGGATTTTCTCGGGCGCATTGCTTTGTTGCAGAGCCTGCGCATCGGTGTTGGCAACGACGAATTCGACCCCGTGCAACTGTTTTTCGATCATGTTGTTCACAGCGTTGCCACCGGCCCCGCCGACCCCGAATACCGTGATGCGTGGTTTCAGGTCATGCTCCTGGTTCTCTACAAAATTCAATGCCATTTATTCATCCGCCTGTTGTCAAAATTGCGGCCCGAAAACGCGCCGCCATTGCCTACCTTGGGGTGATCTTATCCACAGATCACGCAAAGGTCACCTAAAAAACGCACTTCCCCCACAAAATATGGTATATTTTTAACGCTTATCGGCAGTATTTTGCCATGTTCACCATATGTTGCGGCTTACCAGTTGTCCTTGAACCACTTGACTGCACGTTTAAGGGATCGGGCCGGGTAGGTTTCGGCCGGAATATCAAAGTCCCACCACTCGTCCTGAGGCCGCGCCGCATTCAGACACAGCCCCACAGAAGAGGCAAAAGCCGGGCCCGTTGCCGCCTGAGGCAGCCCCTGCACCCGCATCGGACGCCCCAGCCGCACTTGCTGGCCTAAAATCTTATTGGCCAGGCTTTCCAGCCCCGGAATCTGGCTGCTGCCGCCGGTCAGCACAATCTGATGGCTTGGCAGATGATCGAACCCGGCGGCGTCCAGCCGGTTGCGCACCTCTTCCAGAATTTCTTCGACCCGGGGGCGCATGATGCCGATCAGCTCGGCCCGGCTGACACTGCGCCGGTCATGTTCCCAATCGCCGGTATCGCCGCCCAGTTCCACCGAATCCGAATAGATCATGTGCTTTTTGATAAAGATCGATATCCCGGTGGCCCCGCCGCCCATGTCGATACAGGCCGCGCCCAACTCTTGCTCATCCTCGACCAGCGCCGAAAGGCCCGAGACATAAGCCGATGAGGCCAGCCCCGCGACTTCGAGATCACAGCGTTTGATGCAGTGCAGCAGATTGCCCACCACATGCGAATCCACCGTCAGCATATGCATATCGGCCGCCAGCTGGTTGCCGATCTGGCCGCGCGGATCAATCAGGCCCGAGCGATGATCCAGCGCAAAATTCACCGGCTGGGCGTGCAGCACCTCGCGGTCTTCGCCGAAAGCGGGCACATCACAGGCGGCCAGCACTTGCGACACATCATCTTCTGTCACCACGCTGTCATGCAGTTCGATCTGCCCGGCCAACCCGTAAGAGCGCGGCTTGGCGCCAGAGAAACAAGCGATCACATGATCGACCCGCAGATTGGCCATTTTCTGCGCTGCCTGAATTACCGTGCGCACGGCGCGTTCGGTTTCCTGCATGGTGCTGACCTCGCCAAAGCGCACCCCGCGCGAACGGGTGGTGGCCGCGCCGATCACCCGAAAGCCCGATTGCCCGGCCATGGCGCCGATCTCATCGCCGGCGGCGAACCGGTCGGCGCCATCAAAGCGCAGCACCAAGCAGGCAATTTTCGATGTGCCCACATCCAAAACCGCAACCACCCCGCGATGCATCGCAGTTTTGCGCATCACGCGCATCGCGCGTTGGGCTCTGTATAGATCACTCATCGTCACTCTCCCTCATCATTCTTATTGCAGCGCCCTGATCTTGCGCAGCGCCACCACAGCGCTATCGGCAATACGGATCGTCGGACGGTTGGCATTTCTCATATCGACCCGGATCAGATCACGGGCCAGCATCTCTTGCGCCGTGTTCAGCGCGATCACCCGCTCCAGCGCCAGAACCGGATCGGTTTCGGGCAGCAGGATGCGTTGACCACGATCCAGCACCAGATCCCAGCGGCGCATCCCCATGCGCTCCAGCCCGCGCACCCGGTCCAGCAACGGCCCGGCGGCGGCCAAAATCTGTCGCGCTTCGCTGACATGGTCATTGGCTCCGGCCCCGGCAATCAGCGGCAAATCCGGGCGCTGATCCCGCTGCGCCAGAGGCATCACCCGGTGGCCGCCCTCATCCAGCAGCAGCAGCCCCTCTGGGCCGCGCCACACCATGGCCGGCTGGCGTTCGGTGACATCAATCTGCAACACCCCTTTGCGCACCTGCACCAGCACATGAGCCACCACATCGCGCTTGGCAATGTCGGCGCGGATCGCCTCAAGATCGAGGTCAAAGGCGGTGATCGGGAACTGGATCGGCAAGCTCTGGCGAATTTCGGCGGCCAGCTCCTGCCCTGCCCCATCAATCGCCATCAGCTTGACCATGAATTCCGGGCGCTCCTGAATGGCGCGGCGGAACTGCGCCACCTGCTGGCTGATCGCATCGCGCCGCCCCTGATCGGCCAGTACGATCAAGCCACCAACGGCCAGCGCCAGCACCGGCAGCCCAAAACGCACAAAGCGCCGGAAGCCCGGGCGCAGCAACAGCCTTTGCGCTTTGTAAGCGGCGCGGCTGGGGGCGGGATCGTGACGGCGGGGCTTTATCTGTTGCATGAGGCGTCCTCAACCATCCAGCGCATCAGCTCGGGGAAAGAAATGCCACAATGGGCGGCCTGTTCAGGAGCCAGCGAGGTCGGAGTCATCCCCGGCTGGGTGTTGGTTTCCAGCAGGATCAACCCTTCCAGCCCGCGGCTTTCATCCCAGCGAAAATCGGTGCGGCTCAGCCCCCGGCAACCCAGCACCTGATGCGCCCGCAGGGCGTAGTCCAGGCAAGCCTCGGTGATCTCATCGGGAAGGCGGGCGGGCAGCACATGGCGCGAGCCGCCCTCGGCATATTTCGCATCGTAATCATACCAGCCATCGGTCAGAATATCGGTCACCGTCAGGGCGCGATCCCCCATGACGGTGGTGGTCAGCTCGCGCCCGGGGGCGAAATGTTCGACCATCACGGTTTCGGGCATATCGGCGGGCAAATCAGGCAGCGCATTAGCATGTTCCGGCACCAGACAGATGCCCACGGACGAGCCCTCATTATTGGGTTTTACCACATAAGGCGGGGTCAGCACATGCCGGCGGCGGACCTCCTCCAACGACGCAATCACGCTTTCAACCACAGGCAGACCGACCGATTGATAAGCGGCCTTGGCACGCTCCTTATCCATCGCCAGCGCCGAGGCCAACACCCCGGAATGGGTATAGGGGATTTGCAGCCACTCCAGCAGACCCTGCACGCAGCCATCTTCGCCAAAGCGACCATGCAGGGCGTTAAACACCACATCAGGCTGAATTTCAGACAGGCGCACGCAAAGATCGGGGCCAGCATCCAGCCCGATCACCTGATAACCTGTTTCCCGCAGTGCGGCGACACATTCGCGCCCAGAGGACAAAGACACCTCGCGCTCGCGCGAAGGCCCACCCATGAGAACCGCAACTTTCGGGGCTGTCCTGCTCGACATTCCCGCCTCTTATATTTGCCTGCGGGGCCGTTTGGCAGCCCCTTATGGTTATGCGCTTATGTTGATGCGCCTGTTATGTAATCCGCGCCCTGTGATCCGGCGCTTTGCTCTTTGCTTGACCCTGCTTATCGTGGCCTTATGCGCGACCCGCCCCCGACGCGCCCTACCCTTGTGGCACAGCCGGTTCGCCGATCCGCTTGATTTCCCACTCTAATGTCAAACCGGATGATTTGAAAACCCTTTTTCTGACTTCTTCGCCCAGTTTTTCCAAATCTGCTGCAGTTGCGCCACCGGTGTTGATCATGAAATTGGGGTGCTTGGGGCTCATCTGAGCACCACCGATCGAAAACCCACGCAATCCGGCGTCATCAATCAGCTTCCACGCTTTCAGGTCATGGCAATCATCCGCCGCCCCGGTCGAGCTAAACCCCGCCGGGTTGCGAAAGGTCGACCCGGCGGAACGTTCCTTGGTGGGCTGAGTGGCGTCACGCTTGGCCAGCTGCTCGCTCATGCGCTGCTCCAGCGCGGCAGGGTCACCGGTAGGCGCTTGCAGACGGGCTTCGACAATGATCCAGCCCTCGGGCAGATCGCTCTGACGATAGCCAAAATTCAGATCATCGGCGCTCAGCTCAACCAGCTCACCGCGGCGGTTCACCGCTGTGACCGAGGTCAACACATCGGCGATATAGCTGCCATAACAGCCTGCATTCATCCGCACCGCGCCGCCAATCGCCCCGGGGATGGTGCGCAAAAAGGTCAAATCCAGCCCCTGCGCCGCAGCCTTGCGCGCCAGCATCGCATCCAGCACCGCTGCCCCGACCGTCACCTGTTGGCCGTCAAAGGCAATGCTGTTAAAGCCCCGCCCCAGCCGCACCACCACAGCCCGCACCCCGCCATCACGCACAATCAGGTTCGAGCCCACACCGATGGGAAAAACCGCGATGTCGTCAGGAAGAGCCGCCATGAACTGTTGCAGATCCTGCAGATCGGCGGGTTGGAACAGAGCATCGGCCGGGCCTCCGACCCGAAGCCAGGTCAGCGTGTTCAAAGGGCGATTGGGGGTCAGGGTGCCGCGCACCTGGGGGAAGCTGTCAGTCATGGGGTGGTTAAAGCCGCATTTGCCCGCAATTTCAAGGGGCAGCTGCGGCTGACCCCCGCTGAGCAAAAATAAAGGTGGCGGGACCGCACAAGCCGTAGAGGTGCGTAAATTCCTGAGAACCTGTATGTACAGGTGGGCGCCGGATAAATGAACCACGGCCCAGACAGAGCCAGCCCCCTAGGAGTTAAATTAAGGCCACTGGAATTGTCCTCTGGTCACGAGAAAGGCAGAACCCGCCACTGCCCTATCTAAGTGATCCTTGCGCTATTGATGCTCATTTTGCTTTCTCCGCTGATTTTGTCGTGGATTACGCAGATTTGCGATCTTTTTCAAGCCTTGCCCCTTGCATTGCCCGAACGCTGACGCTAATCAGCCTTTCGTGTGCCGGCGTAGCTCAGTTGGTTAGAGCGCCTGATTGTGGATCAGGAGGCCCCCCGTTCAAGTCGGGGCGCTGGTACCACCCCACCCGGGTTGGTTTTGGGGTGGATTTTCGGGCATTTCCTTCATTTGACATGTTTTGGCGGCGGCGGTTTGCCTGTGGCCGAACCCGAATCGGATAAATCTGCGCTGCGGGCTGCTTTAGGGGTTGATTTCCCCCCCGACTTTGACAACAACGGCGCACAGGTCCCGTAGCTCAACTGGATAGAGCATCTGACTTCTAATCAGAGGGTTGGGGGTTCGAGTCCTCCCGGGATCGCCATTTTCATCCCCGCGCTCTGATCCCCCGGACAGTATAGGACCCCAGTTGGCCTAATTCCCTTTGCCTAACTTCTTGCGGATTGTTGCAAGATCTTTTTCTAATTGCGCAATATTGGGGTGATCCGCCGGCAGGGTGGCTTTAAAAATATCCAAGGCTTGCGCCACCAACGGCTCCGCCTCGGCCCATTTTCCTTGAGATGCAAACAGAACCGCAAGGTTGTTGAGGTGGGTCGCATAGTCCGGGTGCTGTTCGCCAATGGTCGCCGGATCAATCTCCAGCGCCTGACGGTAAAGCAGCTCGGCTTCTTCGTAGTGCCCCATATCCTGCAACAGCCCCGCCAGATTGTTGAGGTAAATCGCATAGTTCGGGTGCTGTTCACCGAGGGTAACCTGACCGATCCCCAACGCCTGACGGTAAAACGACTCGGCCTCCTCGTAGCGCCCCATATCCTTCAATAACCCGGCCAAATTGCTGAGGTGGGTCGCATAGGTCGGATGCTGTTCACCGAGGGTGGCCTGATCAATCTCCAACACCTGACGGAAAAGCGGCTCAACTTCCTCGTAGCGCCCCATGGAGCGCAAGAGATTGGCCAGATTATTGAGA
>PDWJ01004272.1_pt1 | contig 16891 bp, 15 predicted proteins | sample 1430881 | NCBI WGS metagenome assembly PDWJ01 (sample SAMN01162460, study PRJNA174530) | Oral metagenome, whole genome shotgun sequencing project. | biome: Marine environment; feature: Marine mammal; material: Swab sample of the gingival sulcus; isolation source: swab sample of gingival sulcus...
GGCGCTGACGTCGGCGCTGCGCGAAGCGGTGGACCGCCAGATGAAGAACAAGGAAACGACCTTCATCGAAGTGCTGCTCAATCAGGAGCTGGGCGAGCCCTTCCGCCGGGATGCGATGAAAAAACCCGTGGTGGTGGCCGGGATCGACCCGGCCGATATGCAGCCGCAAAAGGGCGTGATATAAGCCATATTCTCCGGGGCGGCGGTCAGGATGCCGCCGCTCACAACGGCCAGAACAGCAAAATCGCCGGGATGCTGACCACGACCACCAGCAGCTCCAGCGGCAGCCCCATGCGCCAGTAATCGCCAAAGGAATAGCCGCCGGGCCCCAAAATCAGCGTGTTGTTCTTATGCCCGATCGGGGTCAGAAACGCACAGGACGCCGCCACCGCCACTGCCATCAGAAACGGATCCGGGTTCACCCCCAGCTCTTGCGCCATCTTGATGCCAATCGGGGCGGCGACAATGGTGGTGGCGGTGTTGTTCAGCACATCCGACAGCGACATGGTGACCACCATCAAGATCGCCAGAATCGCCCAAGGGGCCAGCCCCGCCGTCAGATCGACCAGCCAGCCGGCGATCAGCTCGGTCCCGCCTGAGGTTTCCAGCGCCGATCCCAGCGGGATCATCGAGCCCAGCAGCACCACCACCGGCCATGAAATATGGTCGTAAATCTCGCTGAGCGGCAGGATTTTGGTCAGCACAAAGCCCACCACCACCAGCCCCAGCGCAATCGGCAGATAGAGCAACCCGACACTGGCTGCCACAACCGCCGCCGCGAACATGCCAATGGCCAGCCAGACCTTTTTATCATCGGTCACCGCCAGCCCGCGATCGGCCAGTGGCAAACAGCCCAGCCAGTCGGTGATCTCACCGCCGCGTTCCTGTGGCACCAGCAGCAACAGGATGTCTCCGGGCTGCACCACGGTTTTGCGCACCTGTTGCTGTATCCGCCGCCCATTGCGCGAAATGCCCAGCAAGACCGAGCGCTGGCGCCAGCTCAGCCCAATCGCCAGCGCGGTTTTGCCGGCAATGCGCGAATCTTCGGGCACCACGACCTCGATCACCTGCAAACCCTCGCCGCCGGCCTGCAACGCCTGCTGGCGCTTTTCATCGGCAAAATCCAGCCCCAGCGCGGTGCGGAATTCATCCAGCGCATCGGGTGCTGCCTCAAGCACCAGCGCATCTGCGGCCTGCAATTTGGTGGCGTGCGCCGTGCCATAACGGCGCTTGCCATCGCGCACCAACCCCAGAATGGCCACGTCATTCTTTTCGGCGCTCTCATAAAGCTCGCGCAGCCTTTTGCCGATATGTTTTGAGCCCTCAGGCACGGTCAGCTCGGCGATATATTGCGCGATCCCGGCCATTGGGTCTGTGCCCTCCTGCGTGTCCTGATTTTTCGGGATCAGCCGCCAGCCGATAAAGGCAACGAATAACAGCCCGGCAATCGCAGTGACGCCGCCAACCGGGGCGAAATCGAACATTTTGAACGGAGCCCCCAGACTGTCTTCGCGAATGGTGGCGATGATGATATTGGGCGGGGTGCCGATCAGCGTCACCATGCCGCCTAAAATGGTGGCAAAAGACAGCGGCATCAGCGACAGCCCCGGCAGCCGTTTGGCCTTGCGCGCGGTCTGGATGTCAACCGGCATCAACAGCGCCAAAGCGGCGACATTGTTCATAAACGCCGACAGAATGCCGCCAATCGCCCCCATCAGGGCAATATGCGCCCCCAGCTTGCGGCTGCTATCCACCAGCGTGCGGGTGATCAGAAACACCGCGCCCGAGCGCACCAGCCCGGCCGAGACCACCAGCACCAGCGCCACCACCAGCGTTGCCGGGTGGCCAAAGCCATCAAAAGCGTGTTTGGCCGGGATCACCCCCAGCACCACCGCCACCATCAAGGCGGCAAACGCCACCAGATCATAGCGAAACCGCCCCCAGAGCAGCAGGGCAAATACGGCGCCAAACAGGGAAAACAGGATGATCTGATCGTTACTCATGGGGGCTCCTTACTGATTTTGATCTCTTTGAAACCGATTTGCGCCGGTTTTGCAATGTTGTGCTGGCGCGGTGGCTGATTTATAGAAAGGAAAATCATTGCGAATTTGACGGAGAAAACACTTATGGCCGGCCACTCAAAATGGGCGAATATCCAGCACCGCAAGGGGCGTCAGGACAAGCTGCGCTCGAAACTGTTTTCCAAACTGGCAAAGGAAATCACCGTTGCCGCGAAAATGGGTGACCCCGACCCGGACAATAATCCCCGCCTGCGGCTGGCGGTGAAAGAGGCCAAGTCTCAGTCCGTGCCAAAGGATGTGATCGAGCGCGCGATCAAGAAATCGGTGGCGGGTGAGGGCGACAATTACGACGAGATTCGTTACGAGGGCTACGGCCCCAACGGTGTGGCGGTGATTGTCGAGACCATGACGGATAACCGCAACCGTACCGCGTCCACCGTGCGTTCGCTGTTTACCAAGAACGGGGGCAATCTGGGCGAGACCGGCTCGGTCGGGTTTATGTTTGATCGCAAGGGCGAGGTGGTTTATCCGGCCTCGGTGGGCGATGATGACACGGTGATGATGGCCGCGCTCGAGGCCGGGGCGGATGATGTGCAGAGCTCGGAAGACGGCCATGTGATTTATTGCGCCGATACCGATCTGAACGCGGTTTCTACAGCGCTGGAAGCGACGCTGGGCGAAAGCGAAACTGCGCGTTTGGTATGGGTGCCCAATATCAGCACCGAGCTGGATCTGGAAGGGATGCAGAAGCTGATGAAGCTGGTGGATGCGCTGGAAGATGATGACGATGTGCAGCGTGTGACCACCAATTTTGAGGCCACAGATGAGGTGATGGCGCAGCTTTAGGCTCTAAGCTCAGCCAAAAAACTTTCGAAATACACCCCGGATCGCTTGCGATCCGGTTCGCGACCGCCCCGCCCCCAGGGCGGGCGCGAAATGCAACGGTTGTGCTGGATGAGCGGATCGAGAATTGCGGAAAAGCTCGAGCCTGTTGCAACCCGCCCTCGGGTCGGTCGCGAACCTGCCGTTGTGGCTTTGCTCAAGGCCGTTGTAGTTCATTCCAGCGGTCCTGTCTGGTAAGAGCCGCTCTGAATTGGGCCAGTGGTGCTTGATGTCGAAAACGCCCGGACTATCGGCCGGGCGGAGAATCGAGAGGGAATGCAGCTTTTTATGCAGAGGTCTTTTCTGTGCCCCGAATCTCGGTCAGGGCAACGGGACCAAACACTCCTTGCTGACCTCCCGGATCGCTCGGGTCAGGGGCTCCAGCGCCTTTGCCGCGATGCGGTTATATTGCCAGAACAGCGGCACGTCAAAAACCGGGTTGGCTCCGATTGCGATCAGCGCTCCGGTTTTCAAAGGCCTATCCAGCAACAAGAGCGGGTTCAGCCCCCAGCCGATGCCCCTTGTCGCGGCCTCGATAAACCCATGGGTCGAGGGAATGAATTGCAGCGGCGGGGTGGGGATCAGGCCCAGTTCGCGTTTTAACCACTGATTTTGCATCTGATCCTTGCGGTTGAACATCAGCATCGGCGCCTGCCGGGCCGCGTCCCAATCCACCCCACCCGCAAAGTAACGCGCCACAAATTGCGGGCTGGCGGTGGCCAGATAGCGTAGCGCCCCCAGCGCGATGCAATCACAGCCCTGCACGGGCTTGGGGTTGGCGGTGATCGCCGCCATCACATCGCCCCGGCGCAGCCATTGGGTGCTGACATCCTGATCATCGCTGCTGATGTCGTATAACAGCCCATCGGTTTGCCCTATGGCGCGGAGAAACCAGCTGTCCAGACTATCGGCATTGACCACCGCCCGCACCGTCAGCGGCCCCTGCGCTGGCATCCCGCCGTTCAGATCGGTGCTCAGCCCGGCCTCCAACAGCGCCACTTGTTCGGCATGGTGCAACAGACGCTGCCCGGTTGCGGTGGGTCGTGCAGGTGTGCCGCGCTGGATCAACACGCTGCCCATCTGTTCCTCAAGTGCTCTGATCCGCTGCGACACCGCTGATGGAGTCACATGCAACGCCGCCGCAGCCCGCTCAAAGCTGCCATGGCGCAAAACCGCCCGCAACGCTTCTAATTGGCTGTAGTCCAGCATTAGTTATTCTAATCTCTGTTTAAGAAAGTTAACTTGGCTAACAGTCGCGCCTGCGTTATCCGCTGTCAAGCAAAGGAGAACAGAATGCACAGTTTCATCGCCGGATTTAGCCTGGGGTTCAGTCTGATTCTGGCGATTGGGGCGCAAAATGCGTTTGTTTTGCGTCAGGGGCTGCGGCGGCAGCATGTGCTGGCGGTGTGCAGCGCCTGTGCGCTTTCGGATGCGGCGCTGATTGCGCTGGGGGTCAGCAGTTTCGGGGTGGTCTCACAACTGATGCCAAGGATCGCGCCGCTGATGATCTATGGCGGGGCCGGGTTTTTGATCTTTTACGGCGGGCTGGCTCTGCGATCCGCACTGACCGGCAACCAGAGCCTGCAGGCGGCCCAAACCCGCCCCGAGAGTTTGACCAAAACCCTGCTGATCTGCTTGACCCTGACCTGGCTGAACCCGCATGTCTATCTGGATACGGTGATCCTGCTGGGCTCGGTCTCGCTGCGCTATGAGTCTGCGGCGCTGTTTGCGGGCGGGGCGATGCTGGCCTCCTTCGTGTTTTTCTTTGCTTTGGGCTATGGCGCAAAGCTGTTGGCCCCGGTGTTTGCCAAGGCGTGGGCGTGGCGCATGTTGGATGTGATCGTGGCGCTGGTGATGTGGGGGATTGCGGTGTCTTTGGTGCTGGGAGCGGCGGGTTGAAGCGACTCTATTTGCGCAGAACTGCTGTAACTCTCTGAAATCACGTCACGTTTTTATTGATTGACGAGTCAATAAAAATAAACCAATTTGCGCCGAACCCAACTGCACGAGCCCTCATGCCCAAAATCGGAATGGAACCGCTGCGCCGCCGCGCGCTGATGAACGCGACAATTGATGAAATCGGTCGCGTGGGCTCGTTGGATGTGACCGTCAGCCAGATCGCCAAACGCGCCGGCATGTCCAGCGCGCTGGCGCATCATTATTTCGGCAGCAAAGAGCATATCTTTATCGCCGCCATGCGCCATATTCTGCGCCTTTACGGCCAGCAAATCCGTCAGGCTCTGGCCGGATGCCAAACTCCGCGCCAGCGCATTGAGGCGATCATCGGCACCAGCTTTGCCAGCGAACATTTCAGCCGCCAGACCATCAGCGCCTGGACCAGCTTTTATGTGCAGGCCCAAACCTCGGAACCCACTCGGCGGCTGCTGCGGATTTATCAGCGCCGGCTGCACGCCAATCTGTTGCATGATCTGCGCCCGTTGGTCGGTGCGCGGGCCGATAACGTCGCCCACAGCATCGCCGCACTGATCGACGGGGTCTATATCCGTTACGCGCTGGGGCAGGATAACCCCAATGGGCAGTCAGCCTCGGAGCTGGTCTCCGGCTATCTCGATCTGGTGCTGTCTGCGCCCGTCCCCTCTACCGATACCACGCAACCAGGAAATTTCAGATGATCAAAGCCCAACCCACCGCCAGCCATTTCATTGATGGCCAATATGTCGAAGACAGCACCGGCACCCCGATTGAGGTGATTTACCCGGCCACCGGCGAAGTGATCGCCCGGGTTCATGCCGCCACCGATCAGGTGGTGGAACAGGCGCTGGCCGCCGCGGAAAAGGGGCAGAAAATCTGGGCGGGGATGAGCCCCACCCAACGTGGCCGCATCCTGCGCCGCGCGGCGGACATCATTCGCGACAATAATGACGATCTCAGCCGGCTCGAAACCCTGGACACCGGCAAACCGTTGCAGGAAACGCTGGTGGCGGATGCGACCTCGGGCGCGGATGCGTTGGAGTATTTTGGCGGTCTGGCCGGCAGTCTGACTGGCGAACACATCCCGCTGGAGGGCGGAGATTTCGCCTATACCAGCCGCGAGCCTCTGGGGGTGTGTGTGGGCATCGGCGCGTGGAATTATCCGACGCAGATCGCTTGCTGGAAGGGGGCTCCGGCGCTGGCTTGTGGCAATGCGATGGTGTTCAAACCCTCGGAAAACACGCCGCTTTGCGCGTTGAAAGTCGCCGAGATCCTGCATCAGGCCGGTCTGCCCGCTGGCGTGTTCAACGTGGTGCAAGGCATGGGGCAGGTGGGCGCGGCGCTGGTCACCGACCCCCGGGTGGCCAAGGTTTCGCTGACCGGCTCGGTGCCCACCGGCAAACGGGTTTACGCTGCCGCCGCTGCGGAAATGAAGCATGTCACCATGGAGTTGGGCGGCAAATCGCCCCTGATCGTATTTGACGATGCCAATATCGAAGACGCCGTGGGCGGGGCGATTTTGGGCAATTTCTATTCCTCCGGGCAGGTCTGTTCCAACGGCACGCGGGTGTTTGTGCATAAGGCGATCAAGGAAAAATTCCTGACCCGCCTGCAAGAGCGCCTCAACGATGTGCAGATCGGTGATCCTCTGGACCCGGCCTGCAATTTCGGGCCGCTGATTTCTCAGGATCAGCTGAACATCGTGCAGGGTTATATCGCCAAGGGCATTGAGCAGGGCGCGCGGCTGGTCTGTGGCGGCAAGCGGCTGGATCAGCCCGGCTATTACCTGCAACCCACTGTTTTTGCAGATGTTTCCGATGATATGATCATTGCGCGTGAGGAAATCTTTGGCCCGGTGATGTCGGTGCTGGAGTTTGAAGACGAAGCCGAAGTGATCACGCGGGCCAACGCCACCGAATTTGGCCTCTCTGGTGCGGTGTTCACTGCCGATCTGGGGCGGGCGCATCGGGTGGTGGCCAGCCTTGAGGCCGGCACCTGCTGGATCAACACCTATAATCTGGCCCCGGTCGAAGTGCCGTTTGGCGGGGTGAAAATGTCCGGCGTCGGGCGGGAAAACTCCAAGGCGGCGATCGAGCATTACAGCCAGTTCAAATCGGTCTATGTGGCGATGGGGCCGGTTGAGGCTCCGTTTTAACGGCCGGGCAGGGGGTAGCGCAGATGTTAACGGTTTACGGGCGGGCCAGCTCTTCTAATGTGCAGGCAGTGATGTGGGGCATCGCCGAGTTGGGGCTGGATTGTGAGCGGCTGGATTGCGGCCATGATTTCGGCAAGACCGACAGCGCCGAATATCGCGCGCTGAACCCGTTTGGTCTGGTGCCGACCCTGAAGGATGGCGATCTGGTGATCTGGGAAAGCTGCGCCATTTTGCGCTATCTGGCGGCGCGTTATGGCGATGGCGGCGCATTCTGGCCGGCCGACCCGGCATTGCGGGCGCGGGTGGATATGTGGGCGGAATGGGGCAAGGTTAATTTTTCGCGCGATTTCACCGGCCCGATCTTTTGGGCCCGGGTGCGCACCGCTGCCAAAGACCGCGACGAGGCCGCGCTGCGCCGGGCCCTGGACAAATTCGACGGCCATTTGCAGCATTTACAAGACCAGCTGCAGGGGCGGAAATATATCATGGGCGATGATTTTACCTTGGCCGATATCAGCATCGGCCATGTGCTGTTTCGCTATTTAGATATCGACATCCCGCGGGTGAATCGCCCCATCATTTCTGATTACTATCAACGGCTTAAGGCGCGTCCGGCGTATCGGGAACATGTGATGGTGTCTTACGAATCCTTGCGGGCAAAAGGAGCAAATTAATGCAGGCAGATTATGTGATTGTCGGCGCCGGGTCGGCTGGCTGTGCTATGGCATATCGGCTCAGCGAAGCGGGGCGGTCGGTTTTGCTGATCGAATATGGCGGCAGCGATGTGGGGCCGTTTATCCAGATGCCCGCCGCGCTGTCTTATCCGATGAATATGGCGCGCTATGATTGGGGCTTCAAAACTCAGCCCGAGCCGCATCTGGGTGGCCGTCAGCTGGTCTGCCCGCGGGGCAAGGTGATTGGGGGCTCGTCCTCGATCAACGGCATGGTTTATGTGCGCGGCCATGCCAAGGATTTCGACCATTGGGCCGAACAGGGGGCTGCCGGCTGGTCCTATGCCGATGTGTTGCCCTATTTCAAACGCATGGAGAATTGGCATGATGGCGGTCATGGTGGCGATGCGCGCTGGCGGGGCAGTTCGGGGCCGCTGCATGTCACCCGGGGGCCGCGCAGGAACCCTCTGTTTCAGGCCTTTGTTGAGGCCGGGCAGCAGGCCGGCTATCAGGTGACCGGCGATTATAATGGCGAGAAACAAGAGGGCTTTGGCCCGATGGAGCAAACCGTCTGGAAAGGGCGGCGCTGGTCGGCGGCCAATGCTTATCTGCGCCCGGCGCTGAAACGCGACAACTGTGATCTGATCCATGGGCTGGTGCGCAAAGTGATCATTAAAGAGGGTCGCGCCGTGGGTGTCGAGGTTGGCCGCAAGGGCCAAATCCAGCAGATCCGCGCCAATCGCGAGGTGATTTTGGCGGCTTCATCGATCAATTCGCCCAAACTGCTGATGCTCTCGGGCATTGGCCCCGCGGGGCATCTGGCGGAACATGGCATTGATCTGGTCGCTGATCGCCCCGGGGTCGGGCAAAATCTGCAAGACCATCTGGAGCTTTACATCCAATATGCCGCCAAACGGCCGATCACGCTTTACCGCTATTGGAACCTGCTCAGCAAGGCGCGGATCGGGGCGCAGTGGCTGTTCAGCAAAACCGGGCTGGGCACGTCCAACCAGTTCGAATCCGCCGCCTTCATCCGCAGCCGCGCCGGGGTGGAATACCCGGACATCCAGTATCATTTCCTGCCGATGGCAGTGCGCTATGACGGCAAGGCGGCCTCCGAAGGCCACGGCTTTCAGGCGCATGTCGGGCCGATGCGCTCGCCCAGCCGCGGTGCGGTGACTTTGGCCAGCGCAGATCCCGAAACCGCGCCCAACATACTGTTCAACTATATGTCGCAGCCTCAGGACTGGCAGGATTTCCGCACTTGCATCCGCCTGACCCGTGAGATTTTCGGCCAGGACGCCTTTGCCCCCTATCTGAAACACGAAATTCAGCCCGGGGCAGAGATGCATAGTGACGAGGAGCTGGATGGCTTTATCCGCGAACATGTCGAAAGCGCTTTTCACCCCTGCGGCACGGCGCGTATGGGGGCGGCGGATGATCCGATGGCGGTGGTCGATCCGCAATGCCGGGTGATCGGGGTGCAGGGCTTGCGGGTGGCTGACAGCAGCATTTTCCCACGGGTGCCCAATGGCAATCTGAACGCGCCTTCGATCATGACCGGCGAAAAAGCCGCCGACCACATTCTGGGCAAATCCATGCTGGAACCTGACCCATCCCGGCCCTGGCTGCACCCGGATTGGCATAATCAGCAGCGCTAACCGATGATTGCTGATAAAACTGATTAAAATCAAAGTATCCTGATTGATCAGGTTCTACAAATTCCCTATACCCGTCACAAAAAAAGGAACGCACTTTATGACACACACTCCGAACGAATTGGCCGAAGAATTTCCCGATCGCATTGAGTTGATGAGCCAGCTCAAGCAGGGCAATGCGCATTTTGCCCGGCTGTTTGATGAATATCACGAAATCAACCGCGCCGTACACCGGGCCGAAACCGATGTTGAGCCCACCGATGATCTGCATATGGCCGAGATGCGCAAGCAGCGTCTGGCGCTCAAGGACGAGATCTGGGCGATGATTTTGGCGGCAGAAGCCGAGAAATAACCTAGGCGCGGCGGGGGGCATTTACCTTACGCCAGCGTTGATGTCTTGAAAGAGCCACGGGGCGGCCCGTTTGGAGAGATTTTCCAAACGGGCCGCCCTTTTTTGCTGTGGGGGATGCTTCGATTACAACGTGACCAAGCATTGCGCTCCTAAAACTGCTCTAAAAACTCAAACAGCACCGCTTCCGAAGCCGGTTGCCACATATCAGCATGGCCAGCACCTTGGACCATGTAGAAAACCTTGTGGTTGGATTTGATACGCTCAAACAGCGCCCGCCCCATCTGAACCGGGATCAGCTGATCTTCGCTCCCATGCAGAATCAGAATGTGGTCAATGCCCGTTCCCACCCGGTTTTTGCTAGGATATCGGTCGCGCATCAGCGGGGTTAACCATTTCAGGCCCGGATAATGCAAGGCGGCGACATCGGGGATTGAGGTATAGGGGGCCTCCAGCACAATCGCCGCGGGCAGTGCCTGCTTTTGCCGCGCCAGCGCGTGATTGAGCAGCACGGCCACCCCGGTACCCAGACTCTCGCCATACAGCACCATCGGGGCATCCCCGACCAACTTCTGGCGGTATTGGTATACGGCTTTTGCCGCTTTTAGAATCGCCTTTTGGCTGGGCGTCCCATCGCTACCCGAAGAGCCCGGATACCCCATCGCGATCACCCCATGGCCCCGCGCAATCAGCTTGCGAAACCGCCACGCCCGATCCGCCAAATGCCCGGCATTGCCGTGAAAATACAGGATCACCGGCTTGCTCGGCTGCGGCGGGGCCATCCAGAGGATAACTCTTTGCCCATTCAGCAGGATCGTACACTCTTGCAACTGCGGCACGCCAGCCGCGGCGGGGGAAATGTGCTGCGGGCTGAAGTGGTAGAGCATGTTTTGCTCGCTCTTGCCCAGCCCCAGAAAACCAAGGCCCAGCAGCGACAGAAACGCGGCGAGTCTGAGCATCAGCTTTGCACCTCATAGGGCAGGACTCCGCGCCGGTTCGGGTTGACCGTCAACCGCCGTTCCAGTGGCGGGACCGAGCGTTGATGGCACTCCACCCGCTCACAGATCCGGCAGGAAATACCAATCGGTTCATAGGGTTGCGCGGCGTTCTTGATCAGATCATCAGCATAGACCACCGCATGGGCGTGCTTGACCTCGCAGCCCAGACCGATGGCATAACGGCGCACCGGAGCCTTGAACGAGCCCCCGGATTTTGACACATCCCGCGCCAGACAGAAATACTGCACCCCATCGGGCGTCTGAGCCAGCTGGCGCAGAAAATGCCCGGGGGTTTCAAAGGCGCGATGCACATTCCACAACGGACACGCCCCGCCGAACCGGGCGAATTGCAGCCGGGTGGCCGAGTGGCGTTTGGTGATGGTGCCGGCCTGATCCACCCGCACGAAAAAGAACGGAATGCCTTTGGCGCCGGGGCGTTGCAGGGTCGAGAGGCGATGGGCGACCTGTTCGATTGAGGCTCCGAACCGATCAGCCAGCAATTCCAGATCGTGGCGGGTGTCGGCGGCGGCTTCAAGAAAGCGGCCATAGGGCAGCAAAGCCGCCCCGGCAAAGTAATTGGCCAGACCGATTTTGGCGATGCCCCGGGCGGCCTCGGTTTTGAACAGCGCGAGATCCAGCGTGGCGTTGATCAGATCATGCTGGGTGATCAGCGCCATTTGCATCAGCAGCTGAAAATCCTGCGTGGCCTGCGGTGGCCGGGTCGACAGCCGCAATTCGCGCCGCGCCTGATCATATTCGCGCAACACAGCGCTATTGTGCAGCCGCAAGCGGATGCCATGATCTGTCAGGGTTTGCTCGGCCTGTTGGTGCAGGGTCAGACCGGCCAATTGTGCGGTTTGTGCAAATTTTTCGGCCGCGTGGTCGATGGCATCAACGTAATTGTCGCAAAAGTGAAAGAAGTCGCGCACCTCTTCCCACGGGCTGGGCTGCATTTTGGCATCCTCGCGGCCCAAGGCTTCGTCTAGCGAAGCCAGCCGCTCGCGGGTTTGGCGATAGGCGTGGTGCAGTTGCAAAAACGCCCGGGTCAGGGCCGGGGCATTGGCGCTGGCCAGTTGCAAATCCGCCAAGGTGGGCTTGGTATCGCCGAACACCGGATCGCTCAGGACCTCGCGCATATCGCTGATCATGCGCTCAGCATCGCCGATGGACAGCTTTTTGATATCATAGCCGAACTCTTGTGCCAGCGCCAGAATCACCCCGGTGCTGACCGGGCGATTGTTGTTCTCCATCTGGTTCAGATAGGGCAGAGACACCCCGAGCCGCCCGGCAAATTGTTTCTGGGTCAGACCCAGACTGCTGCGCATTTCGCGCAATTTGACACCGGCATAGAGTTTGTGAGTGGCCATTTCAGCTGCCCTTTCCCGCCCGCTGCGGCGGTTTGTTTTGCAACTTTGCTATGCTTATCTCCCGCGTTTGCAAAGTCAAGGGCAGGGGGGGGAATGTCGGAGGCTTTGGGGGGCAGGCGGGGGAAAATGTGCCAGTGGCGTGAACATCCTCAGGCCAGCACCGCCTTTTTTACCATATTCCAATAAATATCGCCCACTTTTTCCCAAGACAGCCGCCCGCCTTCACGATACCAGGTGTTCACCCCGGTCAGCATCGCAATCACCGCCATCATCGCCAGCTTGGTATCCGGCACCTGAAACACCCCCTCGGCCTGACCGCGGCGCAATATCCCCTCGAGCACATCCTCATATTGCTTGCGCAACCCCTCAATTTCGCAGAAATTTTCCTCGGTCAGATTGCGCAATTCCATATAAGAGATAAACACCGCCTCCAGCCGCTTCTGGTGAAAATCAATGTGAAACCGCACAAAGGCCTCCAACTGGCTCAGCGCATCTTCGCCCTTTTCGCAATCCTGCCACGCGGCCAGCAGCGCCTGCATATGGTCGCGCATCAGATCAAACAGCAGGGTCTGCTTGTCAGGGGTGTAGAGATAGAGCGCCCCGGCCTGCAAGCCGACCTCGGCCGCGATCTGGCGCATCGACACGGCGGCATAGCCATAGCGGGCAAACAGCCGCAGCGCGGCCTGTGTCACCTTTGGTAAATGTGGCGCAGTGCTGTCATTTTTGGCCTGTTTGCGGTGGTTTTGAGCGGCTGTGTGGCGTTTCCGCAGCTGGACCACGCGATCAGCCCCGCCGCGCGTCAGGCGGATTACCCCAAATTGGTGCCGATGGATCAGATCACCACCGTTGCGGCTCAGAGCCGGATCGAGCCGGGCGCATTTGTCAGCCTTCAAACCCGAGTCTCCCGGCTCAAGGTCCGCGCCGCCGCGTTGCGCCGTCCGGTGCTGGATCACGCCACCCGCGCCCGGTTGCGGGCGGCTATGGCCCGGAGAAATTGATCTGTTTCAATGTGTTAGCTCTGCTGCGTGCCCCAGCGTTTTTCCAGATCTTCAATCGCCTTGATGCGCTCATCGGTTTTTGGGTGGCTCAGTAGCCATGCGGGGGCTTGGCCGCCGGCGGATTGGGTTAGGCGTTCGAGCTTGGCAAACAGGGATTTTTGCGCCGCGGTGCCGATGCCTGATTTCACCAGCAGGGCGGCGGCATAGGCATCGGCTTCGTATTCATCGCGCCGGGACAGGCGCGCGGCCAGAAGGGTGGTCAGCAGATTGGCCAGCATCACCCCAACCCCGGGCAAAAACCGCGAAAAGGCGACGGCCATGGCGGTGCGCAGCGCGTTCTGACCGGAAAAATCAATCATCCGCCGGCGCGAATGGCCCAACGCCACATGGCCCAGTTCATGCGCGATCACGCTGGCGATTTCCTGATCGCTGACTTCTCCTGCACGGTATTTTTCGTAAAACCCCCGGGTGATGAAAAGCCGCCCATCAGCCGCCGCCAGCCCGTTGACGGGGGCGATTTCGTAGATATGCACTTTGATCCGGGGCAGATCGAGCGCCCGGGCCATTTGCTGGCACAGGCTGATCAGATTGCGATCGGCCAGCTCGGTTGAGCGCGCGTCTAGCTCGCGCGAGGTGCGCCAGACCGAGAAACGATACATTGCCAGCGCATATAACACGGCCAGCAGGATGGGGGTGAAACGTAGCATGGGCTTTATATGGCAAGAGTGCGGGGCGGAGGCAATGGGGAGAGTCCAAATCCCCGGATCGCGTGTTGGCTTGAGCCGGGGGGCGGTGCTGGCCAGATCCTGATTTTGCCGTTCCAACCTTTCCCCACCACATCACGTCAAACTGCGCATCCCCTCGGTGATCCCCTGCAAGGTCATCGGCACCATCGCCCCTTCGAAAATCTCGTGAATCATACCGATTGAATGAGTGTATTGCCAATGCGCTTCAGGCAGCGGGTTGATCCACAGATTTTGCGGCCATTGCTCGCGTGCCCGGCGCAGCCAGGTTTCGCCGCTCTCTTCGTTCCAATGCTCATTGGCACCGCCGCGATAGGCGATCTCATAAGGCGACATCGACGCATCCCCGACGAAAATGCATTTATAATCAGGGCCGTAGGTGTGCAAAATGTCATGGGTCGGGGTCTGATCATTCCAGCGACGGGCGTTATCCTTCCAGACCCCCTCATACAGGCAGTTATGAAAATAGAAATACTCCATATGTTTAAATTCGGCGCGGGCGGCAGAAAACAGCTCTTCCACCACCTTGATATGTGGGTCCATCGAGCCCCCCACATCCAGAAACAACAGCACCTTGACCGCATTGCGCCGCTCGGGGCGGGTTTTGACATCCAGATAGCCATGTTCGGCGGTGGCGCGGATGGTGCCGTCTAGATCCAGCTCTTCATGTGCGCCATCACGCGCCCAGTTGCGCAGCCGTTTCAGGGCGACCTTGATGTTGCGGGTGCCCAGTTCGACGCTGTCATCCAGATTGCGAAATTCCCTTTTGTCCCAGACCTTTACCGCCCGTTGATGCCGCGATCTGTCCTGACCGATCCGCACCCCTTCCGGGTTATAGCCATAGGCGCCAAAGGGCGACGTCCCCGCCGTGCCGATCCATTTCGAGCCCCCCTGATGCCGTTCCTGCTGCTCTTTCAGGCGCTGTTTCAGGGTCTCCATCAGCTTTTCAAACCCGCCAAGGGCTTCGATTTCGGCTTTTTCCTCAGGGCTGAGGTGCTTTTCCGCCATTTTGGTCAGCCAGTCGGCGGGGATGTCGACGGCGTTGAGCACCTGATCATCGCTGATATGCTCCATCCCCTCAAAGCTGGCGGCAAAGGCGCGGTCGAAGCGGTCGAGATGGCGCTCATCCTTGACCATGGCGGTGCGGGCCAGATAGTAGAAACCCTCAATGTCATAAAGGACAATGCCGCGTTTCATGCCTTCGAGAAAGGCCAGAAATTCGCGGATTGAGACCGGAACCCGGGCGCTGCGCAGGTTTTCAAAGAATTTCAGAAACATATCAGCCGGGTGTCCTGTGTCCTGTGAAAGATCGGTTCATCTGCGGCCCCTGCGCCCCTTTCCCGCCGACAGCAGGGGGCAAAGCGGGGCCGTTTTGTCATTGGCCTAGACATGCCACAGATCGGGGCGGGGCAGCAAGGGCAGGGCGGCATCGCGCAACAAAAAAGGCCGCCCGAAGGCGACCTTTAACTGGTTCCGGCAAAGTGCCGTTTACTGTTCTTCTTCCAGCGCTTTCAGAGCCTCTTCCAGCTCGTCCTTGCTGATCTCTTTTTCGCTCACATCGGCCAGCTCAACGATATAGTCGATGACTTTTTCCTCGAACAGAGGGGCGCGCAGCTGCTGCTGCATCTGTGGGTTTTGCTGCACGAATTCAAAGAATTCACGCTCTTGGCCCGGATACTGACGGGCCTGCTCCATCACCGCTTGCTGCATTTCAGCATCGCTGACCTCGACCTTGGCCTTTTGGCCCAGCTCGGCCAGCAACAGGCCCAGCTTGACACGGCGCACGGCCAGCTTGGTGTGTTCTTCGGTGGTTTCGATTTCGGGGTGATCATGGCCCTGCACCTCGGGGTGATCCTCGTGCCACATCTGATGCGCAATTTGGCCGGCTTCGGCCTCAACCAGGCTTGGAGGCAGTTCGAATTCGATCGCGTCATCCAGCTGATCCAGCAGGCTGCGTTTCAGAACTGCACGCGCGGCGTTGCCATATTCGGCCGCCAGACGCTCGCCGATCTGCGCCTTCATATCGTCCAGATCCTTGGCGCCGAATTGCGCGGCCAGCTCGTCGTTGATTTCTGCTTCAGCTGGCTCTTTTACTGCCTTGATCTTGCAGGCAAAAACCGCGTCCTTGCCGGCCAGATGCTCGGCCCCGTATTCCTCGGGGAAAGTCACTTTCACGTCCAGCTCATCGCCGACCTTGCTGCCCACCAGCTGCTCTTCAAAGCCGGGGATGAAGCTGCCCGAGCCCAGCACCAGCGGGTAATCCTCGGCTGTGCCGCCATCGAACAGCTCGCCATCTACGGAACCGGAAAAATCAAAGGTGATCTGATCGCCATCCTTGGCTTTGGAGCCTTTCTTGCGATCAGTGAAGTTCTGGGCGTTTTGGGCCAGATTTTTCAGCGCATCGTCAATATCGGCGTCTTCGGCCTTGACCACCAGCTTTTCCAGCTTCAGCGCTTTCAGATCAGGCTCGGGGATTTCTGGCAGCGCCTCGTAAGACATATCCACCAGCACATCATCGCCTTCTTTCCAGCTCTCATTGGTCATCTTGACCTCGGGCTGCATGGCGGGACGATCGCCGGTTGCCTTGAAATGATCGGCCATGGCGCCATCAACGGCCTCTTGCATGGCTTCGCCCATCACGCGTGGGCCGTGCTGTTTTTTCAGCAGCGCCATCGGCACCTTACCCTTGCGAAAGCCCTTCATTTCAATCTCGGGCTGGGCTTCTTTCAGCTTTTCATCAACTTTGGCGTCCAGATGGGCCCCGGGGATGGTGATTTGGTAGGCGCGCTTCAGGCCTTCTTTCAGAGTCTCTTTGACCTGCATGGCAGATGTCCTTCATAACAAAATGGGCCGCACAAATTGCGCGGCGGGAATAGATCACCGCCCTGATACTGGCAGTGGCGCGGGCGTGCAAGGCCAAATGGCGATATCTGCCCTTGAGTTTGCCGCATTTTCCCCGATACAACCGGGTATTGCTTTGATAAGGTCTGAGTTTATGAAAATTGCCAGCTTCAACATCAATGGAATCAAGGCCCGCATTGCCGCCTTGCCGCAATGGCTGTCCGAGCGTCAGCCGGATGTGGCGCTGTTGCAGGAAATCAAGACGGTGGATCAGGG
>PDWJ01002970.1_pt1 | contig 16883 bp, 14 predicted proteins | sample 1430881 | NCBI WGS metagenome assembly PDWJ01 (sample SAMN01162460, study PRJNA174530) | Oral metagenome, whole genome shotgun sequencing project. | biome: Marine environment; feature: Marine mammal; material: Swab sample of the gingival sulcus; isolation source: swab sample of gingival sulcus...
TTCCTCCGTCGCCGAATTCGTACCCGTTAAAGTGACCTCTACATCGGGTAAGCCGGTTGTGTCCGCAATATTTACCCATTCTTTTTCAACCATATAATCTTCAGCATCAGCGTAACTATCTACCACAATCAAATTACACACCAGTAGCAATGCAAATACAAATGATAGCACTTTTTTCGTCAGTCTCAAATGTCCTCTATTAACATTCATAGTAACCTCCCTTCACATTATTAGGTTCAATATAAAAAGAACCTAAAACTGACTACCCATGCTGTTCTACGCTCCTCTTTATGAATCACATTACTTTATGTCCAAATATTATGTGTCTATAATTATACTACAGAAATAATGAAAAGTAAATATATTAACCTCAATTCACATTAGTTTATTTTTTGTCAAATGTATAATCTTACTAGAATTAGATGATGCTTTTTCACTGAACCCGGCACTTAAAATAATTAAAAAAGAGCAGTTGCTTTTCTGCTCTTACACTTAACTTAACTCTTCTATTCATTATCTTTACTGCCAAAGAACTTAATGTACTGATTGCTGGTTGCCAATTTCACACCGTGTGAAAAGTGGCTGTCGGTGCGCAAATTTTCGTCATATAAGCCAAATTTAATATAAATCGGCTTGTCCTTTAACGACGGTATAAGTCTAAAAAAGGCTCCTTCATCGCAATGCGTATAAATGATTACTTTTAAAGACTCCGCCAAAGCCACTTCGACCAACTCGACTAAGTCCGCCGGCTGTTCAGACCACTCTAAACCGGAAAAAATCACGCCCTCGTCGAGACCATTGGACTTGACCTTGGCGATTATCTGCGCTGCGCTATGGCTTCGCGTATAGCTATCCGACTTTAAATGTTCGTTAATGCAATTTTTACAGGGCATCGAACACTTTTCCGCAATGACGATCGCGCCAATAAATGGCGCGTCGTTTAATACATTGTGTACAATGCCCTTATATTTTATTTGGCGCATATTACCCCACCATATCGGACTCGATTCGCTCCTTTTTATCGTCGACAGCTATTTGATTGCGCGCTTTAAACTCGGCTTGCTTGCCGTCGTTAAAGCGGCTAACCGGTCTAATATAGCCCGTGACGCGTTGATAGAGTTCAGTCTTTTGCTGACAGTGCGGGCAGAACTCTGCACCGCCTTGAACGAAGCCGTGCGTGCCACAGACGCTATAGACGGGCGACAAAGAAGTATAGGGCGCTTCGAAGTTTTCCGTTACGTACTTGACAATCGCCTTCGCCTTTTCGCCACTGATCGACGTTTCCAGATAGTTGTGAATAACCGTTCCGCCAGTGTGCAATGCCTGCAATTTGTGTTGATGTTGGTAAAGCGACTGAATGTCCGTCACTTTGCTAACCGGAATGTGACAGCTGTTCGTATAATAGGGCACCGCATCGCCCTGCGTGATGATATCGCGGTATATTTTTTTATCTCTAGTCGCCAATTTATAAGCTGTACTCTCGGCGGGCGTCGCCTCTAAATTAAACAAGTCGCCGGTTTCTTCTTGGAAGTCTTGCATGCGCTTGCGCATATATTCTAACACTTCATAAGTGAAGTCATAGCCCTCAGTCGATAAGATGTCTTTAGCCAACAAGTTCTCACACATTTCGTTGGCGCCGACGTAACCAATTGTACTAAAGTGATTGTCGAGCGTGCCGACGTACTCCGTAAACGCCGGCATTAAACCGCGCTTTAATTGTTGATTTAAAAATTGGCGTTTAATAATAAGCGATTCCTTTGCCAAATTCATATTGCGGTCGAGTATTTCGAAGAACGATGCCCTATCGTGTGCCTCATAGGCGTAGCGCGGCAAGTTCAAGGTCACGACGCCAATCGAACCGGTCTTTTCGCCGGATCCGAACAGACCACCACTGCGCTTAATCAGCTCCCGCTTGTCGAGGCGCAGACGGCAACACATACTTCTGGCGTCTTCCGGCTTCATGTCAGAATTGACAAAGTTGGCAAAATAGGGAATGCCGTATTTTCCGGTCATCTCCCAAAGCAACGCGTTGTTTTCATCGTCCCAATCGAATTCATTGTGTATGTTGTAAGTCGGAATCGGATAACTGTGCACCGCACCGTTTTTATCGCCTTCCAGCATGACTTCAAAGAAAGCGCGATTGATTAAATTCATTTCTGCCTGACATTCGGCGTAAGTGTAGTCTAAGCGCTCGCCACCGATGTTGACGAGCTGATTTTTCATGTCGTTGGGAACGACTAAATCAAACGTCAAATTGGAAAACGCCGGTTCGGCGCCACCGCGGCTGTTGGAATTAATCTGAAAGATAAAACTCTGCATTATCTGCTTTATTTCTTCATAATTCAATTGATCTTGCTTGACAAAGGGCGCCGTTAAAGTATCGAAAGAACTAAAGGCGACGGCACCGGCAATTTCATTTTGAAAAATCGTCGTCAAGTTGGCAATTTGCGCCAAGAGACTGCCAAAGTGCTTTGCCGGTTTAGAACTCGGCACATTACTAATGCCGACGACGCCTTTATTAATGATATCCATTAGAGAATAACCACAGCAATAAACGGTCAGTGCACCCAAGTCGTGAATGTGAAAATCGCCGTTCTTATAGGCATTTGTTATATTCGACGGATAGACTTTTTTAAGCCAATAATCGCGCGACTGCATTTCCGAGATATATTTATTAAGTGCGCCGTAGCTATAGTGGGCATTGGAATTTTCCGTTACGCGCCAATCCAGTTTATCCATGTACTGATCGATTTTATTGATGTAGTGATCGAGTCCCATACGCCTTTTGGCGTGTTCCTCGCGGTATAAAATATAGGCTTTGGCGACTTCAAAATAGCGATTTTGCATCAATGCTCTTTCGACGGCATCTTGAATCTCTTCAATATTCATAAGATCTTTAGCCAATTCAGCTTTAACCTGTTGAACCATATTGTCCAAAGATTCATTTGTAAAATCGATTTCAGTGGCGACAAACGCCTTTGCAATGGCATCCTTAATTTTTTGCGGATTAAACGCCTCTACACTGCCATCTCGCTTAATAACTTTATTAATCATATGACCAACCCTTTCTCGTTGCACTGCGCTACGCATTTTACCTACAAGCCAGCTGATGAGCGACCTGCAAAGCACTTGTATTATTATAAAAATAAATCATAGTTTACACAACATGTTGTGTAAACTCATTATATAGTCACTATATATAGATGTCAACCCTATATATTGAGACTTTTTAAAAAAATTGACAAATAGCTTCTAAAAAAAACATACCCACTAAAAAACAATTCAAATAATTGGCTGATTTAGTAGAAAAGTTGCATATTAAGTGCTATAATTGTGACATTGAGTAAAGTTACAGGTAACACTTACGAAGGGAAGGTAACATGAATTTATTTGAAGTCGTCAAACAAAAATTGGTCAACAAAGGCGTTTCAATTGTATTTCCGGAGGGAACAGAGCCGCGCATATTAGGCGCAGCTGCAAGACTAAAAAAAGAAAATTTGGTCGAACCCGTCTTAGTCGGCAATACAGACGAAATTAAGCGCGTCGCCGCCGAACACAACTTCGACATTAGCGGCATTAAAATAGAATCGGCTGAAAGCTATGCCAACTTCGACAAAATGGTCGACGCCTTCGTCGAACGCCGCAAGGGCAAAGCAACTGTCGAGCAGGCAAGAGAACTCTTAAAAGACGAAAACTATTTTGGAACGATGTTATGCTATATGGGCGAGGTGGCAGGTATGGTATCGGGCGCCGTGCACACGACGGGAGATACCGTTAAACCGGCACTGCAAATCATCAAGACTAAACCCGGCGTATCGCGTACGAGTGGCGCCTTTGTCATGATTTCGCCAGAAGGCGAGCGCTATATCTTTGCCGACTGTGCAATCAATATAACATTAGGTGCTGAAGAAATGGCAGAAGTTGCCATAGAAAGCGCAAAAACTGCAAAGATTTTTGACATCGACCCGAAAGTTGCCATGCTCAGCTTCTCGACAATGGGTTCAGCCAATGCGCCGGAGGCAACTAAAGTCGCCGAAGCAACTGCCAAAGCTAAGGCGATGGCGCCCGAGTTGGCAATTGATGGCGAACTGCAATTTGACGCCGCCTTTGTCGAAAAAGTCGCCGCCCAAAAGGCACCGGGTTCTGCAGTAGCCGGCAAGGCCAATGTATTCGTATTCCCGAGTTTGGAAGCCGGCAATATCGGTTACAAAATTGCCCAACGCTTTGGTAAATTCGTCGCCGTCGGTCCAATTTTACAAGGTCTCAACAAGCCGGTCAACGACCTCTCTAGAGGTTGTAATGAAGACGACGTCTATAAATTGGCTTTGATCACGGCAATGCAAAGCTTATAGCCCAGACCGTTGAGAAATATCCAAATACACGCAATTGTTTTGTATTGCGTGGCGTCGCAAGTTTTTTATTTATCTCCCTGAATTATTTAATCGAGATAAATAAAATAACGAAAGACTAGTCGTTATAAACTATGCTATGTTTGTTTAACTGCAGTCGTAATTGTGCAGCAACAAAGAAATTGAGCATTTTCTACACTACTAAAGGGAGCTGTTTAGCTCCCTTTTTTACTTTGCAAAATTATTCATCGACAAACCTATCGTCCGATTTTGCCGTCGCACCCTTTTCGGCCTTGCCCTTGAGCCAACCTATTCTAACATTTTCACGAACGTCAAATTGCGGCACATAGGGTTTTATATCGAGCACCGGCGTGCCGTCGACCATATCGACGCCTTTGATATACAGACGATTGTCGACAACACTTTTTAGTTCGACTACCGATAGACCAATTGGGTTGGGACGCGCCGGACCGCGTATCGCAAATATGCCGTGTATCGCATCGTCTAAAAACGGCTTGCAGTGTAATTTATAGCCATTGCTCAAATGAAAATGATAGAGCACAATAATATGACTAAAACCAGCTAAGTCCTTTAATCCACCGCTAAACTGTTCCTCTATAATGATTTCACCTGCCAAGTCGCGCGCGCCACTCGGTTGAATCGGTGCGTTTTTCGGACTGTCGATTGGCGATTTTACAAAACCAATCGGCTTAAATTCAATACCCCTATCTTGCATCTAACACCTCTTAATACTGCACTCTATAGCGCTTTCAGACTGTAGATTTGCCCAAACTTTGTTACTGCTCTACTCTATAGCGCATTTAATTTTTCTTCCGCCCAAATGACATAGCTGCCACTCAAGAACATCAAATCCTGGCACTCTAAAGCGATTGTCGCAATTTCGCCGGGTCCACCGACGCGATAGACGCCGTGTTCCACGCAATTGACGATTTCTTCGTCTTCAAAATCCAAATCCCCTCTAAGAAAATCAATTAAATAATTATTGTTTTGATAGGCTAACTCTAAATACTTTTGCGCCTTTTTCATTTGGTCAAACTTATAGTAAAGTATCGACAGCGGCAGCAGAAAATGAACTGAACCATCATCTGAGTAACGGCCGTACAAGTTTTCGGCACTTTCTAAATTTTCTAATATAGCATATAATTTCATCAACCAATAGCGGACGCCCATATTGTCGTTAATATTTAATTTAATTATTTCTTCGGCCTCACCGACCGCCAAACTTAGCTTGCCCATTTTAGACAAATGTCGCATGTAAGCGTAACGCAATCTCATGTAGGGACGCGTTTCATAAATGGTATAAAAATACCCCATGTCGTCAAAATAGCCTTCTTTCTTCAACTTTTTGGTCTCAGATTTAATCAACTTTTCGAGCTCATGCTTTTGCGACTCAATTGTAAAGTGATAAAACAGTTCCAGTTTTTCGTCTAATTGAAAGCGTTTGTGTTTCATTTCTTTACGCAAAAAATCCTCGACGACTTGCGGAATTTTGTAGTCTTCAATATCGTTGTCTTGCAAAAAAATATCTAACTTGTTAAAGATAACATCTACTTTTTCGTACATTTATCCCCCTTACATAACAAACCGTGCGTTGGCCACTACCCAAAAAACACTAAAACAAATTGGCAATATGCCCGACAGAGTCTTTCTATATCTGAATACCCAAACTACAAACATTTTAACAAATTCTGTATTCTACCTAAATATTAGCTTTCAAATTGTCCTAGAAGCGAAAATCTACCAGCTGTTTAATTACGCCGATATGTTTTTAATCTAACAATTGTATGATATAATCATATGCGAACAAATAATGAACCGTTCAGTCAAAGCCGTCATTTCGAGTGAAGGCGAAGCCGGAATCGAGAAATCTCGCGTTTTAAGAGCAAAATCTCTCTACGTCACTAGCGTTATGTATATGTTTACTCCGTAAACGCCGCTCACAAGTTCGCGTCCGGATAATTCCGGCAACATCGAGATGACACAATGAAGCACCTTTCAACTGAACAGTTACCAAATAATAAATGTAAACATGCAACTATCTAATACAATGGAAGTGACTATGAAAAATACCGAAAGACCAAATTTTCCCTTTGTCGCCGTCGTCGGTCAAGAAAATATGAAAAAAGCACTGCTATTAAACCTAATCAACCCCTCAATTGGCGGCGTACTAATTCGCGGCGAAAAGGGCACCGCAAAATCTACGCTCGTGCGCGCCTTGGCAGAACTGATGCCCAAGCGCAGCATAAACGCCTGTTCATTCGGCTGCATCGCGGGCGATTTTGAACACTACTGCGATGACTGTAAGACAGCTGACGGCACAGAGCAAAGCGCCGAAGCGCGCAATATGCGCATCGTCGAACTGCCGATAAACGCCACCGAAGACCGCGTGTCCGGTTCGCTCGACATCGAGGCGGCAATTCACGACGGCAGCAAAAAATTCGACGTCGGTCTGCTCGGTAAAGCCAATAACAACATTCTCTACATCGACGAGATCAACCTCTTAGAAGACCACATCGTCGACATTATACTGGATGCCGCAGCGATGGGCGTCAACTATATGGAACGCGACGGCGTATCCTATTCTCACCCGGCGCGCTTTATTCTAATCGGCACGATGAATCCAGAAGAAGGCGATATCCGCCCGCAATTGCTGGATAGATTTGGCTTAGTCTGCGACGTAACATCGGAAAAGGCGGTCGAAAACCGCATCCAGCTAATGCAACGCCGGCTCGAATACGAAGCCGATCCGCAAGCCTTTATCGAAAAATTTGCCGACCAAACTGCCCAGCTGCGCCAAAGAATCGGCAAGGCGCGTACGCTATCAGAACAAATGATAACAGAAGGAAATTTTGGCGAAGATATTATAACGCTAATCGCCAAAATCTGTATAGATTTGCAATTAGACGGTCACCGTGGCGACATCACCATGCTAAAGACCGCAATCGCACTGGCGGCGTACGACGCTAGGACGACAATTGAAAGAGAAGATGTCATCGAGGCGGCGCGCTATGTCATTCCCCACCGCATGCGCAGACTGCCAATGGAACGCGGCGAAATCGACGAAACGTCGTTAATGGAACGCATCGGAGCACTTTAATGGGGTTGCCCTTTTCCGCCTTTATCGGCGCCGCCAAGGCAAAGCGCGCCATTATACTGAATTTAATCAACCCGCGCATCGGCGGCGTTTTGTTGCGCGGTGAAACGGGCAGCGGCAAGACGACACTGCTCCGAGGACTTGGCGTCGGCGTCGTCTGTCCCAATCAAATCGGCTATGAAAACCTCGTCGGCAGCGTCGACTTTGAAGCTTCTTTAAAGCAAGATAAGCTAATTCACAAGGGCGCCCTCTTAAAAGTCGCCGACGGTCGCGCACTAATACTCGATCAACTGCATTTATTCAATCGCAGCGTAATCAGTACAATAATCAGCGCCCAGCAAAACGGTAGTTTTATCGTCGAACGCAGTGGCTTTTCAAAGACGATAACGACCAACTTTGCAATACTAGCCGCACTTAGCCCCAGCGAATCGACCCTGCCCGCCGCCGTCAGCGACGACTTTGGCATCATCGTCGACCTCGACATTATAAACGACATAAGGGCGCGCAGCGCCATTGTAAATACGGCTTTAAAAAGTAGAGCGGAACTAGCCGAATACTACGCCAACGACGAAAAACTGCGTCAGTCAATAGCCCGCGCAAAGATTGCGCTGAAAAGTGTAATCATGCCCTTTACGCTGCAGTTAGAAGCGGCTAAAATGCTGGAAAACTATCACTTTGGCGGCAATCACCTCGACGTCAAAATCGTCGAAACCGCCCTGGCAATAGCGGCGTGCGAAGGTCATGCAATCGTCGAACCACAAGATTTAGCCGAAGCCGCCGAACTGGTGCTGCATGGGCGCAGACAGCAGAGCGAAAGCCCGCAAAGCGAAACGCCGCAGCGCCAAGACGAAGGCGACGACCAGCCAAATGCCGACAACTCGCCTGAGCAAAACCAAAACCAGTCCGAAGCGGAATCTGAAAGCGAAGCGCAAGACGACAGCCCCTTGCCCGACATAGACACGCAGCAAAACGTCGATTCTAACGATCAAATAACCACCGAAGCAATCGGACAGGGCATCGACTTTACAGTCGGCGTAGAAAAGCATCGCATTCGCGAGCAAATTATCGGACTCGGCAAACGCGAAAAGCGCATCGGCAAAGACCGTCACGGTCACGCCGTGTTTTATCGTTCAACCGATAAATACGACGACATCGACATCTTTGGCACGATATTAAAAGCGGCGCCGCGCCAATCGGCGCGCCGTAAAGCCAATACAGTCAACGACGACGTTCGCTTAATCGTCAAAAAAAGCGACTTACAGCGCAAAGTGCGCGAGCACCGCATCGGCAACACGTTGATATTCGTACTTGACGCCAGCGGTTCACTGCGCGCCAACAAGCGCATGGAGGCACTCAAGGGAACGATTTTTAACGTGCTGACAGAAGCCTACGTCAAGCGCGACAAAGTGGCGCTAATCGCCTTTCGCGACGGCGACGTCGACCTCGCCCTGCCGATAACGGGCAGCGTCGATTTAGCCAACAAGCGCCTTAGAGAACTGCCCAGCGGCGGCAATTCGCCTATCGCCGATGCACTCAGCTACGCCAAGCGCTACATACAGAGCAATCAAATAAAATCGCGCGAATCCAAATACGTACTAATCTTTTTGTCAGACGGCCGCGCCAACGCCTCGTCGTTTGGCGATGCGCCGATTGACGACGCCAAAAAAGTCGCCAAAGCACTGGCGACTATCAATATAAAAAAAGTATTTATCGACTACGAAAGCGGTCGCATAAAGCTCGGGCTTATGCAACAACTCGCTGAACTGGCAGGCGCTGAACTGATTAAAGTCGACGCGCTAAGTGAAAAAGAGTTAACTGAAACCGTGCGGGCGATTAAGTAAATTATTAGTAACTATTCAGTCAAGCTGTCATTTCGAATGAAAGTGTAACTGCAATCGAGAAATCTCGGTCTTTATCGCGATTGAAACAAAGTGCTTTAGCCTTTATCGTGCTCATATAACAGCCCATTCTTTGTGTCCTATAATTCTACGACCACGTTTTCCTGTGCCCGGCACCAAAATGTAAACGAAAGGCCAATCGTTATGGACTATGCTACGTTTGCTTAACAGCAATTGAAACGCGACTTAGATACCTGAAGATACGGGCGGCGAAGCCGTAATTGCATAGCAATTATTGTGAGTAACCGATGTCGTTCTGCAATTCGTTTCACTAGGACAACTGCCTGCGGCAGAACGTCTACGTGAAAAACAATGCTACACCGCGCACTGGCGTTGCTGACAATTGCTTTGTTTTATGTTTTTTATTTACGCAGTAAATTTCACATCGCGCGCCAGCGCGATATTTCACGGTGCGTAGCGCCATTTCACTTCCAATAGGTAATTTCATTGAAAATGATTGCATTTCCCTTGTGTGCAACCTGCATTTTACCACCCCTTCAGCTATTGACTTTTTATACGATTTAAGTGAAAATATAGATGTATACAAATTCTATACAAAGCGCGCTAGTCAACTTAATAGGCCATACCTTTTTTTAGCAGTGTATGGTATAATGAGAAGGGATATGCTATGTCCAAAAATAAACTCGTGCGCAATACCTACCGGCAGTTCGATGCATTTTATAAATTTATGCTAACAATTGATACAAGAGCTTTACTGCCGATACTAAACTACCTTTACGATACAGACTTTAAAGCGGATAACATTTTCGTCTTCCTAGAGAACAATGAACAGATCAACCTCAATGCGCCGAGCGGGCGCTTTGACAAAAACTTTACAGATTTAATGATTGGCGTTACAAATCACTACGATAGTGAAAAGCATCAACACGTTTTTCACATTGAACTACAGAGCCGTCACGATAAGACGATGCCCTATCGCATGTTACAATACGGTCTGCAGTATGGATTTAAAAACGCAGAGATAGATGACGATAAAATGACGCTAAGCATGCCGCGCCAAAAGGTGATATATCCGCTTAAACTGGCAAAGCGTAGCGCTGTCGACAAACTGATTATTAAGCAACACCACAAATACGACATCGTCTTTAACTATGAAAGCGTCTACATTGAAGATATAGAAGACGATGTGATTAGAGAAAAACATCTGGGATTATTTGCACTATTTAAGCTATTTAACCGCAGTCTGGAAACAAATGATCCAATCAAAAACAAAATGCTGTTAGAACGCGCATTTGAAATAATTGACGACAACTATGTTAATTATATTGAGCTCACGGAATTGGAGGTGGAAACAATGAAGCAGGCGATGCAGGTAATTATTAAAGGCGATGTGGACTTTGGTATATTTGAGGACGTCCGCAAGGAAGCTAAGCGCGTCATTGACGAACGCCACCGCGCCGCTGCCGAGGGCAGGGCTGAAGGCAGGGCTGAAGGCAGAGCAGAGGGTGAAGCTAAAGGACTTGCTAAAGGCAAAGCTGAAGAAAAGATTCAAGTTGTAAAAAATATGTTGGCAGACGGCACTTTAAGTGATGAAATGATTATGCGCTTTGCCGATATTGACCGCGCAAAGCTAGATAGAATTAAGGCGATGATGTAAATGCACATAACTTAGCACCTGTGGTCTTTGACTACGGGTGCTTTTTCGTTGGAGAAAAAGTGGTTGAAAAAACAGTGTAAAGCGACATCTCATATTTGATTTTGTGTTTTTGATATACTGATGGCATATTTCATTGAAAACGGCCACATTTTCTGTGCCAAAAAAAAACAATCAAATAAAATCGCGCGAATCCAAATACGTGCTAATCTTTTTATCTGACGGCCGCGCCAACGCCTCGTCGTTTGGCGATGCACCGATTGACGACGCCAAAAAAGTCGCCAAAGCACTGGCGACTATCAATATAAAAAAAGTATTTATCGACTACGAGAGCGGCCGCATAATGCTCGGGCTTATGCAGCAACTAGCAGAACTGGCAGGCGCTGAACTGATTAAAGTCGACGCGCTAAGTGAAAAAAAGTTAACTGGAACCGTTCGGGCGATTAAGTAAATTATTTTTGCTCTTCTTCAATTAAAATCAGCGCCCCGTCAAAATCTTTAAAGACTTCCGGTTCGACAAATTTTGAAATATAGCCACTGCCAACTTCACGCTCTGCCAATGCCAAGAGTTCATCGTCCGGCGCGCCGTTAAAGCGATAGTAAAACTTGGCGCGAAATGGTTTAATGTTAAGCTGCGTTGTACTAATTAAACAATTTGACCATTTATCTTGATGTATATCCCAAGCGTCCACCAACATTGAATAAGCGGTCGGCAACTTGCCGGCACCAAAACCGCTAAAGGCGAGCGGTCCGGACATTTCGCCATATATTAAACCGATATTTTCGGTGCCATCCAAATGCGCAACAGCGCTCTGATTTGAAATTGCGCAGGGCATCACATAAGCGCAAATGGCGTCATCGCTTCGCCAAGCTTTGGCAAATTGTTTAACCGAAAAGCCGAGCTCCGCCATGGTCATTAAATCCGCTTGACTTAAATCCTGAATGCCGCGCACTATAATCTGCGTTTCATCGATCATGCCATTAAATGCCATACTTGCCATAATGCGCAGTTTGCGGCGCGCATCGTAACCACCGACGTCGGCAGTCGGATCGCTTTCGGCGTAGCCCAATTGCTGCGCCTTCTGGAGTACCGTCTGATAGGACTGATCGGACATATTAGTCAAAATATAGTTGCTCGTGCCGTTAAGCACGCCTGCCACCTGGCTGATGTCATTCCACTGTCGATTGTCGCGCAGCGGCTTTAACAGCGGTATGCCGCCGCCCACCGAAGCCTCGTATAAAAAGGCAACGCCGTTTTGCTCTGCTAAAGCAGTCAGTTCTTCGAGGTGTTCGGAGACCAGCTTTTTATTGGCAGTAACGACGTGCTTGCCCGCCGCCATGGCTTTTTTAAACCAGTCGTAGGCACTATCTGCCCCCGTACAATCCAATATAATTTTAATGGCGGAATCGTTTAATACATCTGCAAAGTCTTCCGTAATCAAGTGTTTTAACGCCTGCGCCGCCGGCTTTTGCGGACTGCGCACCAACACTTTTTGCAGTTTCATTGTAGGGTATTTTTGCAAAATTTCCACGACGCCTTGCCCCACTGTACCAAGTCCTAATAACGCAATCATTTTACGCCCCTTTCAATACAAGCCAAACCGATTTGCACGGCATTTGTCGCCGCACCCTTGCGGATATTATCGGCTACCGTCCACAAGTTGAGTCCATTTTGTACGCTTGGATCGCGCCTCACTCTGCCGACAAAGACCTCGTTTTTGCCCTCTGCTAAGCGCGGCAGTGGATATTTTTGACTGCTCGGGTCATCGTATAAAATCAGTTCCGCTTGTTCGCCAAACGCCCGCTTTATCGCCTCTAAATCAAACGCCCTTTCCGTTTCGACATTTATGCTGACGCAGTGTGCAAAGCGCACCGGCACGCGCGCCGCAGTTGCCGTTATGGCAATATCTTGATGCAGAATTTTTCGGGTTTCGCCAATCATTTTTTTCTCTTCTTTGGTATAGCCATCATCGAAAAACACATCGATATGCGGTAGAATATTGCCCTCTATGGGGTGCGGATAAAATTCGTTTAAGCCCTCGTCTAAATCCCTTAGCCCCTTCATGCCGGAACCGGAAACGGATTGGTACGTCGAGTAGACAATGCGCTTAATGCCGGCAATTTGCTGAACGCACTTTAGCGCCGCCATACACTGAATGGTCGAACAATTGGGATTGGCGATAATGCCTTTGTGCAATAATATATCTTCGCCGTTGACCTCGGGGACGACGAGCGGTACATCATTGTCCATGCGAAACTCGCTGCTGTTGTCGATGACGAGCGCACCCGCCTCAACGGCGCGCGGCGCAAACGCTCTACTCACTTTGCCGCCGGCTGCAAAGAAGGCGAAGTCGACACCTTCAAAAGAATTCGGCTGCAATTCCCTGACGACAATTTTTTGCTCTAAAAAAGTTATTTCTTTGCCCGCCGAATTTTTTGAAGCCAACGGGATTAATTCGCTAATCGGAAATTTCATTTCTTCTAAGAGCTTTAAAATTGTACTACCGACCAGTCCGGTGGCACCAGCTACGGCTACTTTATACTTTTTCATTTCTCCTCCTCGTGAAACTCTTGATATATTGCGGCGATCGCCCTTTCAAAATCACAATTTTCCACGCCGACGATGACGCTCAATTCACTCGCGCCCTGGTTGATCATGCGAATATTGACATCGCCGAGCGCCAACGCCTTAAAAATGCGCGCCGCCACGCCCTTGGTCGAAACCATGCCCTGCCCGACGACGGCGATTAACGCCAGTTGATGTGAAGTATCGATGGCGTCGGGGGAACAATAAATATCGATTTCTTTCATTACTTTCTTTTCTTTGCCGCGCACATCGTCTTCTGCCACGATGACCGAAATGCTATCGATGCCCGAAGGCATATGCGCAATCGATATGCCATTGGTTTCAAATACGCTGACCAGCTTACGATAAAAGCCAGCCTCCTCAAACAAAAATGCCTTTTCAACGCTAAAGACCATAAAATCTTTACGACCGGCAATTCCGGTGACCACGCCATTGTGCCGATTGATTGACGACACTATCATAGTTCCCGGTGCATCGGGATTATTGGTGTTTTTTATGTGTATCGGAATTTTGCGTTCTTTAACCGGGAAAATCGCCTCTTCGTGTAATACCATCGCACCCATATAGGACAGTTCGCGCAATTCTTTATAACTGACCTGACGCATTGGCTTGGCGTCTGCAATAATATTGGGGTCGACAGCCAAAAGCCCGGAAACATCTGTCCAGTTTTGGTATTGATCGGCGCCAATACAGGCAGCTAAAATGGCGCCCGTAATATCACTGCCACCGCGCGAAAACGTGATGACTTCATCGGCGTCATTACCGCCGTAAAATCCCGGCACGACACATGGCGTTTGAGCGACGAGTTTTTGCGATACGAGCTGTTGCGTCATCGCCTCGTCCCATTGCCCGTCTTTTATGCGAATGACGTCCTTTGCATCTACAAACGCATAACCCAAATACTGCGCCAAAATGCGTCCGTTCATGTATTCGCCGCGACTGGCACAATAATCCTTACTCGCGCCATTTGTAATGGCGCGCTTGGTATCTGCTAACATTGATTCTACGTCAAAATCCAAATTCAAATCGCCGACAATTGCACGATAGCGATTTTCCACCAGCTGATAGACATCATCACAATTTAAACCGTGCTCCGCCAGTTGATGACACATATAGAGTAAATCTGTTATTTTATAGTCCTTTTGATGCGCTTTGCCAGGTGCAGAGGGGACGACGACAAGTGGTTTGTCGCGTTCGACAATAGACTTGACCTTTTTAAATTGCCGCGCATCCGCCAACGAACTGCCCCCAAATTTCGCAACGACCTTCATCTCTACCTCCTTATAATAAAAAATACCCATCCTCAACAGGACGAGTACCTACTCGCTATCCACCTTATGATTGTGGTGTTTGCAATAACGGCGCAACCGCTTCTTCTTACTCTTTTTCAGAAGAGAACTCCGAGGTGGTTTTCCATTTTTTCTACATAAGCGTTCTTTCAGCAGTGCGAACGCTCTCTCTAAATGCGAATTAAAATGTACTCTTCCTCTTCATCGCTTTTTATAATTCTAACACTTTACGTTTTTTTGTCAAGTGTTTTTAAACGAATTTATGAATTATTATTAACCCGCCATCCCTTTGCATCACTATTTCTATCTAATTATTTTATTTTTAGGATACCTTTTCTCAGGCGTTCTACTGAAAGATTTTAAAGTATATTGTTTTTATTATGGTGCCAGGTTACATTTTACACAAATAAATCGTTTTTTAGTGCCAGGTTGCCACGTGTACAAAAATCTACCGCTTGGGTGCCAGGCTCCATTTCTTATACCTTGGTGTCAGATTATACCTTGGTGCCAGGTTGAGTCTCGTATATGCGGCAAAGGTTTCTCAATACCAAATTCTCTCCTATTTTGGTGCCAGATTCAGCTGTGTAAACATTCTATAATCAAACATTACAGCCGTCCATTGCGACAACTTTCGCAACATTTTCGCGCTATTTAGCCCTAAAGCCACCTTCAAATAGCCCTCAAATCAAGCGATAGTCCCATAGTGTGCAAGCTGCATTTTAGTGCCCTTTTCGGCGATACTTTTTGCCCGCTTTCTAGTATAATAAAGATACCCCCACTACACTTTAAACGTAAACACGCTTACGCAGCTGGTCAACTTTTCGCATTAAGCTAGAAGGGAGATTATTATGGGAAGACCACTACGCATCGACTTTGAAGGCGCCTGTCACCACATCGTCGTCAAGGGTATCAACAATAGCCATATCTTTCGCAGTGATGAAGCAAAACGCGTTTATTATGAAATCCTCGAAAAGTACAAAGACAAACACGACGTCTATATCTTTGCCTACTGCATGATGGACAATCACATTCACCTAATGATTCTCTCTGGCAAGGCGAAATCGGACGCTGCCATCTGCATTAGCGATTTTATGCACGATGTTCAGTGCGCTTTTGCCAAGTGGTACAACAAGCGCTTTAAGCGCTCCGGTCCCGTTTTTAACAGCCGATTTAAAAGCTTTAACTGTTTATCACTGCCTTATTTTATCTACTGTATTGACTATATTCATAGGAACCCAATGAAGCACGGTAAAACCAATTCATATTATTATGAGTATTCTTCTTATGTGAAATTTTTTACAGGCGAAGACATTAACGATATCGATAAGTGCTGTGATTTTCTGGCGATGTCAAAAGCACAGCTGCGCGAACAGCTAAGCGCGCGTCAAAAATTGCAAAACCTGCCAATAATAGACCAACTGATTGAAAAGATTAAGGCTCAGCATGAAAACGAAACGCTAGAACATATGTTGAACAGTTTGGCGTTTAAACTGGAAGATTTAAGGGGTGCTAGGCTAAACGGCTATTTTAAGGGATTGCAGCGCAAGGTTATATATGCGCTCGTGCAGGCGAAACGGATGCCGATTAAGGCGATAAGTATGCTGTTTGAGGTATCGACGAGTTATATTTACAAGCAATTAAAACAGGCATAGTGGAACTGGCGATACGAGAAAAAGAATATCGCCATAAAGGGTTTGCGAAGGGCTTAAATAGCTGAGCAGATGCCGGTTTAGCGTGCGCAGAATAAGGTTGCAGAAGAAAGGTGAGCGACGCGTGACATTGCAATGTGATTGAATACTTTTAAAAAACGTGATATCTTTTCAGAAATGGGATAGAGATAATTCAGATGCGCGAGGGAGCGCTTTTTTTATTGTCCAAATGGCGTGTAGGGCTGCTAGATGATTGCGTAGTGCCAGGTTGTTATTGAGGGGTCAATGTCATTAAGTTAAGCGTTATACCCAAATTTCAAGAATAGGGTGTAACCTAAAAAAATATATAAACATTTGTCTTTTTTCAAAAAAGTACTTGAC
>PDWJ01002971.1_pt1 | contig 16881 bp, 12 predicted proteins | sample 1430881 | NCBI WGS metagenome assembly PDWJ01 (sample SAMN01162460, study PRJNA174530) | Oral metagenome, whole genome shotgun sequencing project. | biome: Marine environment; feature: Marine mammal; material: Swab sample of the gingival sulcus; isolation source: swab sample of gingival sulcus...
GCCGATGAGTTGGGTGTATTTGCCAAGGCTTAATCGCTCACGGGGTGAGCTCCAGCATTGGCATAAACCCTGTAGCGAGGCCAGCCCTCTGGCCGATGAATTGGCAAAAGCTGAATCGTTCAGGGACTTAACCCGGATGTTGCACCCGTGCATTTGATTTTTTCAACTAAATGCTGTTGTACAAGTGTGTTCCGCAATGATAAATGGGAGTACTCACTGTTACGGTTTACATTTGCCACCTGAGATTATTTACCGTTAAGTCGCCAATAAGCGCCCCGCCGAGGGGCGCTATTGACGTTATAAGTAAACACTTATACAGCATTGTCCTGCTTATGCAGATGGACATCCATCTGAGGGTAAGGAATGCTGATACCTTCTTCATCGAAGCGCAACTTAACTGTTTCTGTTATATCCCACATAACAGGCCAGTAGTCAGCAGAATTAACCCAGGGGCGAACAACGAAGTTCACACTGCTATCTGCAAGTTCAGACACGGCAACAACCGGCGCCGGATCTTTCAGAATACGCTCATCCGCCGCAATGATTTCATTCAGGATCTCTTTTGCTTTACGCAAATCATCGTCGTAACCAATACCGAACACCATGTCGACACGACGCGTATCACGTGCGGAATAGTTAATGATCACACCACCGTAAATAGCACCGTTAGGAACAATAATTTCCTTATTATCCGCAGTACGCATAATCGAGTTGAAGATTTGAATATGCTCAATAACCCCCAACACGCCTGCTGCTTCCACAAGATCACCTTCACGGAAAGGTTTAAATATGATCAGCATAACGCCAGCAGCAAAGTTCTTCAGGGAATCTTGCAAAGACAAACCAATTGCCAGGCCTGCAGCACCGACAAGCGCAATCAGCGAAGTGGTATCAACACCCAGTTGATTCAATGCAGCTACAATGATAAATAGCAGCAGAACAACATTGGCAATTGAGGTTACAAAGTTGATAAGCATATCATCAAGGTTTGCACGGCGAAGCAAACGCTCCACAACCTTCATAACCTGCTTAACAATCCAACGACCGACAATAAAGATTGCCAGTGCCAGGGCAATATTTATAACCCACGGCAGAACGTAAACATCTAAGAAATTTTCCATTTGAACTCCCTAAAAATAAGAAAAAATAGCCAAAAAATTGAACTAATTTAAACATGGAGAATCTGAATATCAGCAGAACTGGCTGTCTCGCCTCGTGGTATTACACGCTTCTCGCTTCATTCATGTGAAAACCAGAAACGTAGTCCCACATGACTGTGGGTAATACATACAAAACAATCTGTTAAGCAACTGGTTTAATTCGTATAATATGACAAATTCCCGCGTTCAAACAAATCTACCGATGAAAAAGTTAGCTCTGACCTCTCTTTTACTGCTTTCCATGTCGGCCCAAGCTGAAAAAGGCCATATTGCTGATGACGCCATGGTGTATGTACACAATGGACCTAGCAACTCGTACCGTATTATTACGCGTATCAAAAGTGGTACCGCAATAACGATTCTGAAGCGAGACACCAACACAAAATATGTCCAGATTAAAATGCCAAAGGGTCGTATCGGCTGGGTAGAGTCGAGTGCAGTAGATCCGGGTGACAGCATCTCAATCAAGCTCCCCAAATTGCAAAACAGTCTGGAAAAAAGCCAGGCCACTGTAAAAAAACAAGCGGAGATAATCGAGCAGCTACAACAGGAATCAAATAGCCTGAAGAACACTAATCAATCGTTGAACACTGAGGTTGCCAAATTAAAAGCGACCATTAAAGACCTTAATTTCAAGATCGAAAGCAGCGATGAGAGCAACCTCATGCGCTGGTTCACCTATGGGGGCTTAGTCGCTTTGGGGGGAGTATTTTTAGGTTTAATCCTACCTTATTTCCCAAAACGCCGTAAACGTAAAGACGAGTGGTTTTGATCGCACCACTATTTCCTTTTACTAGCCGGATTTTTATCCGGCTTTTTTAGCCCGGATGTTGCTCCAGTACCTTTAGTTTTTCAACTGAGTGCTATTGTACAAGCGTATTCCTCAATGAGGCACCAGTGTAAAAGCAGCTCCAACAAAAAAACAAATCCTTAAAGAACAAAGAGTTAAGTAAAAGATTAATTTTTAATCATATCGTCACAATGGCCCTATTCATAGGCTTGCAGAGATATTTAAAAAGCTTGTTTACAGACTTATCCACAAAGTCTGGGGACAACAGCCTTCGGCTCATTAGTAAAGCACCCTTCATTGTAAAAAATTACTCACACCCCCTGTGTTTTTACAATCAATAGGCACAGTCAATAAGCGATATAAACAGTTGCAATTAGAAAAATCGTATATAACTTGGTTAAATATAATCAAACATAACAACTAAGAGGGTTTACGCATGCAACGTATTACTATTTTTGGCCGTGAAGGCTGTGGCTTCTGCACCAGAGCTAAAGAAGTTTGTGAGAACAAAAATCTGGATTTCCGCTATATCGATATCCACAAAGAAGGTATCAGCAAGGAAGACTTGGAAAAGACCGTTGGTAAACCAGTAGAAACCGTACCTCAGATATTCTGCGGTCAGGAGCACATAGGTGGCTATACTGAACTGGTCGCTTACCTGGAAGAACAAGGGGTTTAAATCGACAGTTTTGCTACCATAACTATTGCTAATTGGAAATTATGGTTATATTGTTGAAGGGTTGCAGTTAGTGATCGGTCAATTGAGGAGTTAAAGTTAGTATGATGACATTTGTTACCCTTATTGCTATTGCAGCAGGTCTGGCTATGCTTCAGATGTGGAAAAGCAACACCGGCGAAGCTCAGTTCATCCGTGTAGAAACGGAAGAAGAATTACGCAAACGTTATCGTGATCGACGCTAAAAGCACCTTATTCACGCAGTTAACCCCCTTCCAGACTGCGTGCAATATGATGGCCCCTGTAAACTCGCATAGTTGCAGGGGCTTTTTTTTAACGCCACAACCGACCAGCCAGCCCTCCAGCACGTACGGTTTTTCTCAGTGTAGCGGTAGTTAAAATCGTATCTGTAGCAAACAGTACCAGTTGGTCTCTCGCTCGGGTGATTCCGGTATATACTAATTCCCTTGTTAACAGCGGAGAATCTTCCGGCGGCATAAGCATCACCACTCTGGCGAATTCAGACCCCTGGCTTTTATGTACGGTCATCGCGTAGACGGTTTCATGTTCCGGCAGGCGACTTGGCAGAACAGATCGTCCCTCGCCCTGTTGCTCAAACCACACCAGGAGTCTTCCCGCCTCATCTTTCAAGGCCAACCCTATATCGCCGTTAAATAATCCCAAGCCCGGGTCATTACGGCTGATCATGACAGGCCTGCCCGGATACCAGATGGAATCACCTTCAACATAACCACGCGCCTGCAACTCCGCTGTTATCCGCTCATTCAACCCTTCTACGCCAAAAGGCCCCTTGCGCAGAGCGCAAAGCAGTTGAAAATTCACCAATGATTTGAGCAAAGTTTCCGGTTTTGTCCCGGAGCGAACCAAACGCATAAAGCCGGTGTAGAAATGCAACGCCTCTTTGACTAACTCCTCGTAACTGTCGCGGTTCAAGGGCTTATGTTCCAGATCGCTAAAGCCGCGCTGCAAAACAGCATTCAGCTGCTTTGTATCCCCGGCATTTACTGCTCTTGCCAGGTAACCAATACCGCTGTTTTCATCGAACCTGTAACTTTTGCGCAGCAACGCAAGACAGTTGGCAAATGAAGCACCGGCTTTGGCTTGCAGAGGGACGGGGAGCTGGCAGAGATCACTGATCAAACCCGCTTGGGCCGGATCATACTGCAATGTTTCCGGCCAGCCGCAGATATCACCCAACACACTGCCCGCTTCAACCGATGCCAGCTGGTCGCGATCCCCTAGCAAAATCAACCTGGCTGTTGCCGGCAATGCTGATAACAATCGACTCATCATTGGCAAATCAACCATTGAGGCTTCATCCAGCACCAGAAGATCAAGATGCAGGGGGTTCTCCTGATCATGTCGGAAGTGGATGCTATTAGGGATAACACCCAACAAGCGATGCAAAGTCGTTGCTTCTTCCGGGATCTGTGCAGCGATTTCATCCACCAATGCTAAACGCTGTTTTGCACGACTCACAGATTCAGCCAAACGCGCTGCAGCCTTACCGGTTGGCGCAGTCAGCTTAATATTAGTTACCTTTTTCTGGGACTTCATCTGCTCAATATAGAGCGCAAGCAACTTGATGACCGTGGTCGTTTTCCCTGTCCCTGGGCCGCCACTAATCACTGAAAAACGTTTCTGCACAGCCACTGCCGCAGCAACTTTCTGCCAGTCGGTTTCATCAGTCGCAGTAGTAAAATACCGATGTAAGCCTTCTTTTAACAAAGGCAAATCGACATTGGCCGGTTTGGCCCTATTCAGGAGTTGCCTGGCAATATCGGTTTCATAGTCCCAGTAGCGTTTTAGATAATAACGCTGCTGATCCAGTATCAGGAGACAGTTTTCTGCGTTTTTCGCCGTACCTAACAATGACGCTTCGGGGATTACTTTTGACCAATCGGTTTGCAGGAGAAGCTTGGTAATTTCCTCAGGCCAGTAATCGGCAGGATTGGATAGACGAGTGACCGGTAGGCAAACATTACCAGAGGCCAGTTCAAAACTGACCAAAGCCGCCAGATAGACAATCGCGTCCTGCTTTGGCTGATGCTCAGACACAAGCCGTGCAAACTGATAATCAACCGCGCGAATTAGCTCATCGCACGCCCACTGTTTCAGGTGATCGACAGGCACTTTGACCTCAGACATTCACTCCCTCCCCTGCAAAAAGGCGATCCAGTGCCTCAATCAACTGGCGATCGGGACGGGTATAAAAGACCCCTGGGGAATTCGTGGCACCGGTGCTTTCCGCCCCGGTCATCCCCCGCAGAAACAGATAGAAAACACCCCCGAAATATTGATCGTAATCGTAGTCAGCAATGCGTTGTTTTAACAACCGATGCACCGCCAAAGAGTAGAGCAGGTATTGCAGATCGTAGCGGTGTTCCGCCATCGACTGCTGTAACGCTGCAACGGTATAACATTCTTCACTGTTACCCAGGTGGTTAGATTTGTAGTCCAGCACGTAGTAACGACCATCAGCACGAAATAACAGATCTATAAAGCCTTTCAGCATCCCTTGCAGCGGCTCAAAGGCAAGGGGGCGGGCTTGCGCTGACAAAGGATCGAACCGCCGTATCAGGCTCTCCAATTGAGCCACCTTTAACTGCTCGACCTTGAGCATAAACTCCATCTCCACTAGACGTGCCTCATTACGCACATCTCCCAGTTTTATTCCATCCGGATTCAGCCCGGTACTTAATACATCAACCACCAGCTTATCTATTACTGGCAACCAGGCATCGTCATAACCTGCCACAGCTAATTGCTGGCAGATCTGCTTCTGGTAGTCTGCGTGAGCGGCCGGGTCATTGAGGTAGCGATAGAAATCGATTTCTTCAAATACGGAATGCAGAAAAATCCCTGCATTGGCCCCCTTGGGAAAGTTAAAGATATTCCTGCCGCTATCTGCCGGCTGTTCTTCTTTAACCGCGTCAGCCGATACTTCAAGATCCAGGCCGGGTAGCTCGGGAATATATTCCGTTGAATGACGGCTCAGGGCTGAATAGCTGCTGACCCGCCAGCTACGATCAACAACCCCATTAAAACATCTGGCCTCTGCGTCCTGGGCCGGTGTTTCCGTTACCGGCGCAGTAAACATATCTTTCTGCGCACCATGATCGGGTGGCAAGGACACCTCGATGCAGTCACCCTCCTGTGCCAGCGCTTCCAGTGCTTTGTCCAGTCTGTTACCCGATTGCAGCAACAGGTAGCCTATCGCGCTATCCTGTAACCGTGATTTCTTACTGTTGCCGATACGGATATCTGCCACTCCCAGATAACAGCGGTAAACCGAGCGTGTCAAAGCCACATACAGAAGGCGTAACTCTTCAGCCAAACGCTCTCGATCTGCACTTTGCAACGCAGCCTCGGCGGCGGAAAGATCAAGAACAGCATCCCCTTGCTCATCATGGTAAAACGCGGTTTTCTGCTCGCGAAAACTGGCAGCAAAGGGCAAAAAGACGATCGGATACTCTAACCCTTTTGCTTTATGCACAGTCACAATTTTCAGCAGATTCTTTTCACTTTCCAAACGAAGAATTTTTTCATCACTGCCCCCCACCGGGTTAGCCACTTGCTCATTAAACCAGCGAATCAGGCCTGAGTGGCCCGCGACCTCAATACTGGCTTGTTGCAGCATCTCGGCGAGATGCAAAAGGTTGGTCAGACAGCGTTCCCCGCCTGGCTGCGCCAGCAATATAGATGGCAGGTTACGCTGATGAATCAGTTGCTTGAGTGCTGGCAGAATCCCCAATCGATGCCAGCATTGTTTATAGCCTTCAAAGGCTTCAACAATCGCTTCCCAGGCCAACTCATCGCGGTTGAGCTGATCCAGAGTTGTCATATCCAGTTGCAGAAGCCCCGTCGCCAAGGCTGCTCGCAACACACGCTCGTTTTGCGGTTCATCAATAGCCGCGAGAATCAGTGACAACTCAAGCGCTTCCACGGAGCTAAAAACAGAATCCTGATTACTCAGATAAACGCAAGGGTGCTCATAAACCGCCAATGCCCGGCGTATTTCCTCTGCCTCATAACGGTCCCTGACCAATACAGCAATATCAGCCCCCTGTACTCTTCGCTCACCAATCCAGGTTTCGTCATTTAACAGGCGATCAATCTCGGCGGCCGTTGCTTGGGCATATATAGATAAATACTCCCCCTTGGTTAACGGCTCATCCGTTGAGTAGTGCCAAATATTCAGGGCTGCAGGCTCCATCCCCTGCACTGTTAACCGGGCTGCTGACTTATCCGCTGCCGCCACCGGAGTAAAGGGAATATCTTCATCATAGATAAAGGCAGAATCAGCAAATTGGAACAGCTGATTGACCGCCCCCACCATGTCCGATGTTGAGCGCCAGTTTGTCGTTAGTGTGTAGCTTTCACTGACGGCTCTGCGTGCCTTGATATAGGTAAATATATCCGCACCACGAAAGGCATAAATCGCTTGTTTTGGATCACCGATCATCACCAACGCTGAATGGCAGGGGTCTGCATATAAGCGGCTAAAGATGCCATATTGCAACGGATCTGTATCCTGAAACTCATCGATCAACGCCACCGGGAACTGTCCCCGGATCGCTGCGGACAGATGACCGTCTTTATCGCTATCCAGTGCGTTGCTCAGGCCGGTCAGTAAGTCATCAAACGTCTGTAACTGATGATCCGACTTGGCTCTGGCCATACGCTGCTCCACCTCGCGCAGCGCGCGCGCCAGCAATATTTCTTTCACCGGCAGCGGCGAAGCCAATAACTGTTCCAGTTGAACAAACAGAGCATGTTCAGGCACTTCACCTTGAGTTGCCTTTTCATTCAGAGCTGACTGGGTGAACCGGGCCAGTACTTTTAATAGCGCTTTATCCGGTTCCACCTGTGCCGATTCCGCATACTGATCAATCTGCACCAACCATTTAGGCAAGTTCGTTTTAGTATAGCTGCGTTTGTTAATGCCAGAGTTTTGAATCAGATCGAGCAGGTCATCTTCATTCGCCCGCCAGGCTTGTTTAAACCGGTCTATCAGCTCAAGGCGCTGTGCATACGCCTGTTGTAATTTGACATCCGCCAGATCGGGCACAAGGCGAATATGACGTCCGATCATGCCACGCAGTTCCGCAATCAACTGCTCCGGTGATTGCCAGCAGTGCGCAAAAACAAGGTTAGTCAGGCTGTTATTGAGCGGGTAGATCGTGCTGCGCCAAAAATCCAGAACAGCGTTACGGATCAGGGATTGGTCATCCTGTGTCAGTTCAGTATCAAATAAAGAACCGCTTTCAAACGCATGCCGTTTTAGCATCCGCTGACAGAAGCCATGAATGGTAAAAATGGCCGCTTCATCCATCTGTTGAACAGCCTGTGTCAGCAGTTTTATCGCTGGCACAAGGTCACCCACTTGCTGTTTTAACCCTTGCAGAAATGGGTCAGTCACCGTTTCTTGCAGAAAGCCATTACGTGCGGCAACGATACGTTCGCGAATACGATCACGTAATTCTTCTGTCGCCGCTTCTGTGAAAGTCACAACCAGTATCTGATCCGGCCCGAGCGGTTTATCCGTTGCTTCCCCCAAGCCCAATAGCAACCGTAAATACAGCGCTGTTATCGTGTAGGTTTTGCCGGTACCGGCACTGGCCTCAATCAACTGCTGCCCCACCAGCGGGAAAGTCAGGGGGTCCAAAATATGCACGTCAGTCATCATCCCCCTCCTCTATAACAGCCAGCATCGGTGCGTAAATCCTTTCCGCCAGTGGCAGAAACCCCTGCAAGAAACTGTCAAAATCCGGGTAGGCTCTGCGTACATAGGGGTCATCCTGTAAACCACTGCCGTATGCCGAACCGTAAAAACGGTTTTCCAACACCTGTATCACCTTTTCCGGATCTTTGCCCTGCTGCTTAAAATACTCATGGGCACTCCCGGCATCAAAAGCTTGGGGACTGGACAAACCCTGTCGATAAAAAGCAATCAAATCAGATAAATGCGCTCTGGCCTCATCAGTACTGATTGGCCGATAGATCACTTTTCCGGAAAGCCCCCGATACACCGTGCCTTTCTGGTAATTGCAGGCACAGAGGGCAAGATGCTCAACCCATGTAGCCAAACGATCCCGCGCGTTCACCTGGGCAGGCCGGTAACGCAACAGGTGATCAGGGTAGCAACCATCAATCCAACCCTGAAGTTGCACGCCTGCAATCACCTGATCAATCTCTATACGTTTCGCCTCCCCGGTGCACAGAGGCTTGACCTTTTCTGCCAGCTCGGTGCAATCATGCCGGATTTTTCCCAGTGGCAGCTCTCCAGCTCTGGCGACAGGCAAGCCCCCCTCGGCCAAGACTGTCTGATCCAGCAAGTCGAGATTATGGCCCCGTAACGCCTGTTCCAGATAACGCTGCTTGATCAAATAAGCAGACAGATTATCCAGCGCGAAGGGCTCTTCATCCCTGGCGGCAACGGCATAGCTGGAAAAGTTGATATTCAATCGCGTATTAAAAAAGTGCCGACAGGGATTCTTCAAAAAACGGATGAGTTGCGCCAGTTCTAATTGCTGAACCGGCTCTTCAGGCAGCGGATCAGCTATAAATGGCGGCACTGGCTCTGCCGTCAACTGCACAGCAGGCAACCATTCGGCTGCGTAACTGAACAGCGGCCCTGTTGCAGAGAAGTATTTAGGGCTGAAAGCGACCAAGGGGTGCTGGGTCTGAAGATGCTCTTTCAACCTCTGGCCACTCGCGTTGTAATCCAGTTTTTCATCACCCGCCAGAGCATAGCCTTGCGCTACATAATCCAGTAATTCACTGACGAGTACGGATGGAATTTTTTCCTTGTTATCCCGAATAGAGCGCCCGACATAACTGATATAAAGCTTGTCCTGAGCGGATAACATAGCCTCTAAAAACAGGTAACGATCATCATCCCGGCGCGAGCGATCTCCACGGCGTGGATAATCCGTCATCAGGTCAAATCCCACAGGCGGTATGGAACGTGGATAAGCCCCGTCATTCATACCCAGCAGGCAAACAACCCGAAAAGGAATAGAGCGCATGGGCATCAAGGTACAGAAATTAATTGCCCCCACCATAAAGCGCTGGCTTGAGCGTTGCTGATTAATACCCTCACTGAGGTAACGCGCTATGATCACAGGTGATAGCGGCTCGTTATAACCGGCATCGACAACCTGGTCTTGCAGACTTTGCAAGACATTACGCACCGCATTCAGGCTGATTTCGTCTTGCTCGTCCGGTTGAAAATAATTGTCCAGCAGCGCATTAATCACCTCAATCCAATCCGGCAGCAACCGCGCCTGGCCAAAGTGGGCACGGGTTTGATCAAGCAGATCGATAAAATCAGCCAGCTTACCTAGTAATTCCGCTTCAAGCCCCTCGATCTCTACGTACGGCGCGACCCCCTGCCAATAATCACTTTGTTCACCCAGGGCATAGCCCACCAGCATCCTTTGCAAGCCAAAACGCCAACTGTTCTGTTCAAACAGGGGCAGATCCCAGAGCGACCGCTGATCAGAGTCCATACCCCAACGAATATTCACCTGATCAATCCAGAAGCGGAGTTTTTGGAAACCGGCCTCATCCAACCCTACACGGCGCATAACAGCAGGAACTTCAAGCAACTCCAATACATCTGAAACCGTCAATCTTGAGCGATTAAGTGTTAGCAGCTTTTCAAAACTTAACAGCAACGGGTTTTCCTGCCGGTTACTGCGGTCAGAGATCGAATAGGGAAGATAGCGCTCCGCTGGTGCATTCGAAAATACCGCCTCGATATAGGGCGCATAGGCCGCCACATCAGGCATCATGACAATAATATCCCGCGGCTTTAATTCGGCATTTCCTGCAAACATGGCAAGCAACTGATCGTAAAGCACCTCAACTTCCCGTAAAGGGCTATGACAGCTATGCAGCACAAGTGAACTGTCTTCCTCAGAGACCATCGGCTTATCCAGACTGTGTTCAATCTGTTCCGGAAAGCGGGCGGGGTTCTCCAGATCAAGAATGTCCTGCTGGATAGCGCTCAGCAACGTCTCTCTTTCCAGCTCCATAAAAGCATCGATTTCTTCCGTACTTGTTTCCTGCAACTGATCCAGATAATCCCGGCCCAGCTTACCCATAGAAGCAAGCAAGGGATTACCCTCTGCGTAGTCTGCAAAGTCGAGGTCGGGCTTACTGAACCAGCGCCGGTTCATCCTAGCAATTTGGGACTGATCAAGAATATCGCCCCAGTAATACCGGCAAGGATTCATCACCATCAAATGCACATCGGTTTGTTCACCCAGGGCTTTTAATGCTTGAACATAGTTCTGCGGCAACGCCGAAATACCAAACACAAACAGCCGCGGGGGTAATTTGCCGTTCGCTTTTTGCCCCTTGATTGCCTTTACAAACGCACTGAACATATTGGCCCGGTGCCAATGGGGTTGCTGTAAACCCTCCGTGTATTGGCGTAGCGCACGCCATAAAACAGGCTGCCAAGGGTGCCGGTTTGCGGCCAGGTTACCACCTTGCTCCCAGTCTTCAATCCAGTCCGGGCGGTAGACTAAATACTGATCGTAGATATCGGCAATTTTCTGACAAAGCTGATAAAGGCGATAACAACCTTCATCATTTTCCAGATAGTGGCGCAAGGCAGAGAATATATCCTGTTCCAGCAGCTCTGGCAGAATCGCCATTAACTTCCAGGCTATCGCTTCCTTGTTGTAGGCCGAGCGTTCCGGCACGTCATCCAGCACCGCTGAAAAGAGCTGCCACAGAAAAGAGGCTGGCAAAGGAAAATCAACGGATGCGGCAATCCCGGTACTGTCTGCCAATTCAAGCTTTAGCCACTGAGCCATGCCCGGGCTTTGTACCAAAATCTGTTCTGCCTGGAAGGGGTCGGATATCGGCTGACGGCGAATAATTTCAGCCAACAAATCTTTAAGCACCAGCAGTGAATTGGAGTGATAAACCTGAAACATCCTTGCCCTGATTCAGAATGAGTTAGTTTGACTGGCTATATAGAGAAGCACTGTTGTGTGGCCGCAGCAGACTGATAATATTCAGGCTTCTACCACTTCGCTCGTTTCCGCTGCAGAATTTTCCAGTTCAGAGCCTTTCGACGGGGCAGGCAGACTGCCAAAACCCTCCTCTTCAGACCAAAAATCCCGCCCCTGCTCTACACGAACAACACCTTTAAAGCGTTGCTTAAGGTACTCCACAGCTTCTGGTAGGGTCTCAATATCACAGAGGATAACGCCCCCGCGTTCATTATCAGTCGAAAAAAGAAAACTCTGCATGTTTGCCCCCTGTTTGAGAGGCAAATCATTACATATCGGCGGTTAGGTTAAAAGGGCCAAGGCAGGTGTGAATAAGTCCTGCGTGTGCTCTGCAAAGTTTATTCACACCTGCCCGAACCCGGATGTTGCACCAGTGCTTTTGATTTGTATTAGTTCAACTGAGTGCTGTCGTACAAGCATACTCCGCAATGATAAACGGGGGTACACACTGTAACGGTTCACATTTTCCGGTTTGTCACTTGATCTCTGCGCGAAAGTTCTGCCAACTGGTGCAACATCCGAGCTAAATGGAGACTAGGCGATTTTTTCCCTGATCTTTAGCTTGGTAGAGAGCAGTATCAACTCTTTTCATGAGTGAATGGGAATTGTCTCCATGTTTAAAACTGGTGACCCCTATACTGGTACAGACTTGTAGCCCATTGCCACAATCTAGGGTAAAACTATAATCTTCCAGACTCTTGCGAATCCTTTCCGCAACAATCACAGCGTCCTCAAGCGTTGTCGAAGGCAAAATAAGCACAAACTCTTCACCCCCATACCGATATCCACTGTCCAATGCTCTGAGTGATGAGCGAACTAATTCTCCAAACTTTTCCAGCACTTTATCACCGACCAGGTGACCATGGGTATCATTCAAGCTTTTAAAATCATCCAGATCGAAAAAACACACAGCAAACGGGTGACTATCACGACATGCTGTTTCCAACTGGCTATGAAACTGGCGTGAGTTATGTAACCCTGTCAACGCATCAGTAATACTGAGTTCTTTATACCTGGTGCTACGCTCTAGCAACTCGAACTCTGCTTGCTTTCGAGCACTGATATTTTCAAAGGTCTCAATGGCGCCGATTATTTCCCCTTCGTCGTTATAAATCGCAGACGCTGTGAAATGCAGCCACTCGCCATCTTGACCACAATCAGGAAAGAAGTCCTCCCCTTCCAAAGCGCCTTTAATCAGTTCAGAATACATGCATTTATCCGTGTAATGCCGTTTCACATCCTGATCTTTTCCTCCTTCAAGAATAAGGTCAGCCAGCATCGGGCGTGCAGACGAATAAAATGGCTTCCAGTGATTTTTAGTACCCAGCATTTCAGAACGATCGTAACTGCTCAGTGCTTCAAGCGCTGAATTCCAATGGATAATTCGATGGTTTTTATCTAGGACGAGAATTGGCAGCACGATCCGATCAAACACTTGCATTAACATCATCGTATCTGCTGCCTGGGAGCTATTTTGCGCACCGTTCTCTAGGGATGAGGTCGCCTTTGATTCCATATCCACATGAAGTCCATATGTGTAATTTCAAATACTCTCCAACAGCTGTACACCTGCATAAATGCAATCAGCTTCCTAATAGATTAAGGATAGACAATATCTCAAATAAATGAAGGAATATAATTAACTTTAATTATATAAGTTTCAATGGGTGCAAAGCCTTTCCTTGATTGTGAACTTTACCGAAAGCCAGAGTGCCGGTAGGACTTGTTCATACCTTCCCAAGCTACAACCCACTCCAAAAATCAACCGGATCACAACTGCCCGCCAGATTTCCCTGCATAAAACACAGGGTTGAACCTGCCCCAATGAGGCTAGCCTTAGCTGGCAACAGGGAACGGTGTCCGACAATAACACCCTGTACCTCAGCATCCGCCTGAATTGCTAATTGAACTGGCAGGTCAGCCACGTCTTTCCATGCTTGCAGGGAAATATAAGCAAGCCCATCATCGCACTCTACGGACGAGTAAACGAATAACATTTCCCCGTCCCAATAAATAAATTGGTGCTGACCCAAACGCTCAAGCCTGCCGGCATAATCCGCGATAAGCGCCAGGCGCATTTCACTATCAGGGCGGCCCTCGCCCCACAGTTTACGCATCCGCTCCTGAAGCAGGCAAAACGCCCGCTCCTGATCAGTGCAACTTAATGGCCACTGATCGCCAACAGGATACCGTTCATTGTCAACAATGCCAGGCAAATCACCAGACAGCATAAACAGACAGGGCTGACCTCTCTGCGGACGGCAAAACGGCTGGATATCAACGGCCTCATCGGGTAACTGCGGGTACATCGCCAGCGACCAGATTGAGGCTTCGTGCTGTAATGTTACACCGGTATCCAACAACTTCCGGCTCTGACTTTCCCCCCATGCAGTCCAGCGGTGGAGGTTAGAATCGCATAGGCTGCTTACACCCAATGCAACATTTTTCAGTTCACTATATGGGGTAACGGTGACAGGGCGCTCACTACACAGCGCGAGAAAACGAAGTTCCATTCAGCACATCCTTATGTTGCATTAGCCGACGGCAATTGCCGGCCACCGATAAAATAAATAACAGCCATCGCCCAAAGGATTAGGGGCGTGACAATCCAGTTCATAGCCTGCCAGCCTAATGTCGCCTCCATCCAGCCTGAAGACAGTGCAGAAACGGCAACCATACTGAAAACAATAAATTCATTGGCCGCCTGGGATTTTGCCTTTTCAGCAGGTCGATAAGCCGTGGTGGCCAAATGCGTTGCACTGATAAACATAAAGTTCCAACCAATGCCAAGAAACAACAGCGCCAGCCAAAAATGCCACTTCGATACGCCCATCAGGTTAATGGCAATACAGGCCAACATAAACACGGCACCGATATACATAATCCGCGCTATACCAAAGCGAGAGATTAGGCTTCCGGTAAAGAATGAGGGAACATACATCCCCAGAACATGCCATTCAATGACCTGTGCCGCCTGGGCAAAATCAAAACCACACCTGGCCATTGCCAAAGGGGTTGCCGTCATCAGCAAATTCATCACCACATAACTGACCATCCCCACAAGCGCAGCAACGATAAAGACGGGCTGGGCCATTATTGCCAACAACGGACGTTGCGTCGCATGACTTTCATCTGTATTCCCATGCGGAATATGGGTAAAAAACAGCATAATCAGGGCGATAATGTACAAAATAAGCAGACCCAAAAAGGCCCCCATAAATTCGGCTTCAGCCAAAAGATCCTGACTAAAGATCGCCAACTGTGGCCCAACAATTGCCGCAACGACACCACCGGCCATCACAAATGAGATGGCCCTGCTTTTCTGCTCCTCGTCACATACTTCGACCGCTGCAAATCGGTATAACGTACCAAATCCAATACCGATGCCCAGCATAAAAGTGCCGGATACAAACAGATAAAATTGCTGCTGACCCAGCGCCAGAATGCAGACAATTGCTCCGCAAATACCCACGCTATTACCCAGGTAAAAGCCGTTCTTACGGCCTATGCGTCGCATGATCAACGATACGGGAATCGTCGCCATCATCAGACCAATAAACTGTGCAGCCACAGGAAGTGTCGTGAGTGTAGGATCAGGCGCGAGACTCTGCCCAATCAGGGCAACCATTGAAACCAGGAGAACATTACCCGTTGTCAGCAGTGCCTGACACCCGGACAGAAGAAAAACATTTCTGTTCATAGCAATCACGCCTGACTACGGGCAGGGGCAGACATCAGCAGCCGCCCCGTCATTATAATGAAAGAACATCGATCTTCTGTGGATTGAAACTCTGCACCGCCTGAGCCGGGTCAGCAGCCTGCTCCAAATGGACAGCCTGTGCACGCTCTGGATTAATGCCGTGGGGAAAGCCATGCTGTAAGCCTTTAAAATCAAACAGCTCAGTATCGGCGAGATGGGATGGCACAACATGGCGCAATGCGCGGAACATGGTCTCTATACGGCCAGGAAAGCGCTGATCCCAATCCTGCAACATCTCTTTAATAACCTGTCGCTGCAGATTTTCCTGCGAACCACACAGATTACAAGGAATGATCGGAAACTGTTTCAGCTCGGCAAACGCTGCTATATCTTTCTCACGAGAATATGCCAATGGCCGGATGACCATATTTTTACCGTCATCAGAGACCAATTTTGGCGGCATGGACTTCATTTTTCCGCCGTAGAACATATTCAAAAACAGTGTTTCGAGAATATCATCCCGGTGATGACCCAATGCAATTTTATTCGCACCGATTTCCTCTGCAAAACCATACAAAGAACCACGGCGCAAGCGGGAGCACAATGCACAGGTCGTTTTCCCTTCCGGCACAACCTCTTTAACCACCGAGTAAGTATCACGCTCCAGAATATGGAACGGCACACCGATAGACTCCAGATAGGCAGGTAACACATCTTCAGGAAAACCCGGCTGTTTTTGATCAAGGTTAACGGCCACCAGCTCAAAATTAACCGGCGCACTGCGCTGCAGGTTCATCAGGATATCCAGCATGGCATAAGAATCTTTGCCACCTGACAGGCAAACCATGACCTTATCCCCCTCTTCAATCATATTGAAGTCCTGAATCGCTCTCCCCATCTCACGACGCAGGCGCTTTTGCAGCTTATTCAGCCGTGTTTTCAGCTTTTTTTGCCCGGCAAGCTCAGCATCAGAAGCGGTTTGGGTTTCAGTGTTTGGGTTTGAATTTGGAATTGTACTGATGGTCATGTTGATACGCTCATTTTCGAAGCGGAAATTATACATCAGGATTCGGGGTGATATCTCCCATTCCCCCAGGACAATGAAATAATTTTTATTGAACACCGAAACTTGGGAGGATGTGAGCACAGCGGAAACCGCTGGACTTCATTATCACTCAAAAGGATGTACCGGTAAGCAAGGTGCTATGTGAAGAGTAGTCCCCCCTGTAGCGAAGCCAGCCCTCTGGCAAATGGATTTGGCAGTTTCCCCCAAGCCACATCGCTCACGGGGTGAGCTCCAACATTACACCTCACCCTGTAGTGAGGCCAGCCCCCTGGCCGATGGATTTGGTAGTTTTCCCCAGGCCACATCACTCACGGGGTGAGCTCCAACATTACACCTCACCCTGTAGCGAGGCCAGCCCTCTGGCCGACGGATTTGGCAGTTTTCCCCAAGCCACATCACTCACGGGGTGAACTCCAACATTGCGCCTTACCCTGTA
>PDWJ01002972.1_pt1 | contig 16880 bp, 11 predicted proteins | sample 1430881 | NCBI WGS metagenome assembly PDWJ01 (sample SAMN01162460, study PRJNA174530) | Oral metagenome, whole genome shotgun sequencing project. | biome: Marine environment; feature: Marine mammal; material: Swab sample of the gingival sulcus; isolation source: swab sample of gingival sulcus...
GGCAAAACTTTCTGGTGGCGTAGGCGTTATCAAAGTTGGTGCTGCGACCGAAGTTGAAATGAAAGAGAAAAAAGACCGTGTAGAAGATGCTTTACACGCAACGCGTGCAGCGGTTGAAGAAGGCGTTGTTGCAGGTGGTGGTGTTGCCCTAATCCGTGCATTAACTGCCTTGGAAACACTCAAAGGCGATAACGAAGAACAGGATGCAGGTATCGCTATTTTACGTCGTGCGATTGAATCGCCACTACGCACAATCGTTGATAACGCTGGCGATGAAGCGTCAGTTGTCGTTGCCGGTGTAAAATCTGGTAAAGATAACTATGGCTACAACGCAGCCACTGGCGAGTACGGCGATATGATGGAAATGGGTATTTTAGACCCAACCAAAGTAACTCGTTCAGCGTTACAAAATGCGTCATCGGTCGCAGGTTTAATTATCACAACCGAAGCAATGGTTGCAGAAATTCCTAAAAAAGATGAACCTATGATGCCTGATATGGGTGGTATGGGCGGAATGGGTGGTATGGGCGGAATGATGTAATTTCCCCAGCACCTTAATTCTAGAACCGATAGCCGATTATTCAGCTATCGGTTTTTTTGTTTGGGCGTATCAATATGCCTTATCGGTATTGTATTTTTCTATCGTTGCGTTACAATACTCCACCGATAGACCATCACGTCTGCACTCGTAGCTCATTTGGATAGAGCGCAGCCCTCCGGAGGCTGAGGTAGTGGGTTCGACTCCCGCCGAGTGCGCATTTTCTATACGACTTTCCCCGTAAGATTTTTTTATTAACATTTCGTAATTTTTAAATATTATTGCAAATAATGTTTAAAATGTGTCTCACACGTGAATATTGTGGCGACAAGTCACTTTGTAAATTAGCTAAGTATAGGTTTAAAAATGAACAAAAAAACATCAAATGGATTTACATTAACCGAGCTGATAATTGTTTTAGCAATTATCGGTGTCTTTATTGGTATGGCGACGCCTAGTTTTATCAATACAATCAATCGTAACAAAGTCAAAAATGTCATCTATGGTTTTGAAGGGGCATTGAAGGCTGCCAAGCACACCGCCCGAACTTCGGGGCGTCAAATAGATATTTGCCCAGTCGATGATATTACAATTGCCAAGCCAGTTTGTAGCAACTGGGATAAATTCAAATCAACGGATAAAGAGCCTACATTAGGTTGGGTTGTTTTCCACGATAGAAATAGTAATAATGCTATTGATGAAAACGAAATTATTAAAAAAGTACCATTTAACAAATCGGTAGAGAGTGTGATGTGGAGTAAAGAGAACATCATTACTATTACGCCAAGGGGTGAAACGTATAACAACGGAACATTGTGTGTTTATATCCCTAAACAGGACACTTTGGATAGTTGTACCAGTGATACAGAAATCTCATCGAAGTTATATGGTGCAAAAGTGGTTATTTCAAAACTTGGTGCGATTCGTATCGAAAGATTTTACAGTAAAAACAAATAAGTTGGGAAGTAAGAATGATGAAAACAGTTAAAAAGCAAAAAGGATTTGCCTTATTAGAGGTATTAATTGCTGCACTGATTATGACAGTGGGTGGCATAGCTTATATGCGATTACAGCAAATGGGATTACAGTATAGCCATAATAACTATGCTCGTACACAGGGGATTGCTGTTGCTAATAATTTTGTTGATACGTTGCGTAACAATATTGATTATTTTTCCAGTGGAGTTCAGCCGGGGTATATTACGGCAAAACCTGTTGTTGGTGCTGGTTCAGATAAAATCAGTTTTGCCAATAGTTGTGTGGCATCGGGTTCTGCTGATGGTCGGCTGTGTGAACCAGAAGCGGTTTTCAACTTACAAAACAGCTTTATTCAGCAACAATTACGGACATCATCGCCTAATAGTGTTTTATGTTACCAAATAAACAACGAAGGCTTTGTTCGTGTCACTTATTTATGGAAAGACAATGGTGCTGAGAGTAAAGACATTGCTTTGGATAAACTGAACAAAGGGGAATATTGCCCACAAACTTTTAATGGTGCAGTCGATGCAAAACTTAAACAAAACACGGTGACTATTTATGCACAACTTTAAGCAAGGAAAGTCCCAAAAAGGGATAACATTAATTGAGCTAATGATTGCATTGGTTCTTGGGCTTGTGGTTATATCTGGTGTATTAACTGGGATGGGGGCGTTATCGCGTAGCTCTAACACACAAATTAACAATAACGATTTACAGGAAACGGGCAATACGGCTTTGTCTTATATTACTTTCCAATTGCGTAGTGCATTGGCATCGCCTTGTGAGAAATTTTCTAATACGACCAGCAGTGGTGGGTTTAGTGTCACACTGCCTTCACCAACGGAACAAGGAGAAAAGTATACTGATATTGATTCAGCAGAAAAGTTGGAGAAGTTAATCAGAAGATTAGGCATCAGTGTAAAAAGTAGCAATCATAAAGTAGGCAATAAGATGCTCCATAGCGATAACCTAACCTTTTTTGGTACAAAAAATCGGTTTTTTGATTTAACACCTGATGCTACGACCTTGGACGCAAATGGTTATTATGTAGTGACAGACTGTTTACAAATGGACATTGTTAAGGGTGATCAAGTTGAGAATAAGGCTAAAAATTCGGGTATGGATATTGTTGCTCCATTAACGGCATCGGTCATCTCGGTGAGCAAAAATGGTGATGCGGGGAAAAGTCGTAATGCATTATTTTCTCGTGAATTATTTGCAGATAGGGGCGAGCGTTTAATGAACAATGTTGAAGCAATTCGTGTATTTTTTGGTGTAGATAGTTTCCGTTTTGATGAAACGACTGGTCGATATGCCACTGGTACCGATGGGGTTGTGGATACATTTAAGACATATAGTGAAATCCAAGCGGACATCGCTGGGGGAAAAGACACTTACAAACTGGTTTCAGCAGAAATTTATGTATTAGTCAGGGCAGACAAGCCTGATTACAGCAGTCCGAGCAGTTATACGGTTTATTTACCTAATACAGCGAAGGAGATGAGTAAGATTAACGAAGGCAGTCAGATTACTTTTACCGATAGCGTACCGCGTAGAGTCTTTACACGTTCAGTCAATATGCGAAATATGGCAAAAATTTGGTAATACGGAGAAACACAATGAAAAATTTCCAAGGGAAACAACAACAACAGGGATTGGCATTATTAGCGGCGTTATTGATTATTGTCATTTTTGCGATTATTGGGCTAACCACGGTAAGGAATGCCAGAGAAAGCGAAAAAGTCGCGGGTGCTGATGTTCGTTATGGTGCAGTGTTTGAAGCGGGGGAAGAAACCTTACGCAACACAGTAAAATACTTAGATGCCATTTCTGGTGTGCCAAAGGCGGGTATGGGTAACGCGAATATTGCGGTTGCGACAAATTTTGATGATAGCAAGGCAAAAGATGAAACCAACGATTTTCGCCGTAGCGATACATTTATTTGGTCAAGGGAAGATTTACTCAATACCTTAACGCCGTTTTGTTCAGGTGGAAAATGTCAGGGCTTTACGGGCGAAGTGGATAATCAGCAGTTTTGGGCTCAGGCAGTGCCATCAGATTTTAAAAACAAATTTCAAGGTAAAAATATGATTACAGGTAGCAATTATATCAATCATATTCAAACCTATACATTTGTTGAGGAATTAAAATCAACATCAATTGATATTACCAAAGCAAATTTTGGCAACAGACGTTTGGATGCAGGTGGACCAGGCCCTGATAAATTGAAGAAAAAATCATTTTATTTAATTACGATAAAATCTAGTGGCTTCCCACCGGGGATTGCCAGAACAGCACAAAGTGCAAGAGAAAATGTCATTATTCAAGCAGTATTTGTCAAAATTGACAAAACTTAATGCTAGCGATACCGATACGGCAACGTAATAAAGAATAAAACAGATAAACAGAACAAAATTACAGAATTAAGGTTGTAAAAGGAGTTTAGATTATGAAAAAAATGAATAAAATAATGATGGCGATGTTGCTGTCACAGGCAGTGGTGTCAATTGCATCAGCTGCTGAAAAGGCGGGCGTCACCATTGACCCGATTATTTCAACGGGTAGAGAGGGCGGATACAGAAACGCAGCCCCTAATATTTGGCTGACGCTTGACCAATCAGTTTCTATGTTTGCGATGATGCCAGGTATCGTTATCGGTAATTATAAGAAAGTACCAAATAAAAAGCCATATCACGGTATTTATCAGCCGATAAAGGATGAAGGTAAGTTAACAGGTGATGATTGGGAAAAGTATGTTAATAATATGGAGCTTGCAGAAGCCATTGGTGTTGGCTTGCAACAGGGTTATATTCCGTATGACGAAGGTACAACTTATGAAATCCCAGTGGACTATAAGGGTAGGGAGCTTCCTATCCCTGATGATGCCAATTATACTTGGCAGATTACTTATGCTAACAAAAGAGTTCTACTTGATAAAAGCGGTGTAAAAACTAACCATTCACATCCATTACCTAATGAAAATGGAACAATTTCTAAATATCAATTATCTGAATGGACACCGATAACCACACCACGCGATATCTTTATGGTGTATGCTGAATATATGTGGAATACTGATTTATGTTACATCAAGCGTGGTGATAGGAAGGCAGATGGTGCAATTAATATTCTTGAGACCAAAAAGTGTCTTACAGGGGCAAAATTAGATTCGTATCTAGAAAATACTAAGGACGATAAAACTAAAACGCCTAATAAATTAAAGGATATTTTATCAGATGCCAGTAAAGGGGACTTTAAAATGCCCATTACTCAGCGGTATATCTGGTCTAGATACGCTTCTGATGAGCGTAAAGGTATAAAAATTGATGCTTATGTTAAAAAAGATGGGCAGTGGCATGGGTTGATTCCTGGTCTCAATAAGGCAGGTATTGCCGATGGTAACCTAGCTAGTTTGATGTTCAGAGAAAACACTTGTGAGCTTGCTAAGAAAAAGAAAAACTGTCAGATTTGGAGTGCTTTCTACTCTAACCGAGTATCAGCACTGAAAAGTGGATTGTCTTTGGCTCTTTATAAAAATTTGGTCAATAAAGATGGTACTTATAAAGATGTTCGTTACGGTTATCAAGTATTCCAAGAATATATTGAGGGTAATCCAAGAACAAGAGATAACCAAATTGCTAAAAAGTTTCAACAGTTAGCTAGCCAAGGTAAGAAAACAACGGATTTAAAAAATAATAATGAAGAAAATTTAAAAGAGCTATTTGAATGGCTATTTACCTATACACCTGAAGTATATGGTCAGATTGGTACAGAAATGCGTGGCTCTGTTGCTAATTTATTAAGAGATATTAAAAGAGATGCAATGAATGGTAAAATTTTCAGAGAAGATTTAACTGACGAAAAGAGTGAGCAATATACTTGTCGTCAAAACCATAATATTCTCTTTACCGATGGTGGCTGGGGCGATGATTTACCCGGTGTGGCTGATAATCCGTTGAAAGGTCAAAAAGTAACTAGTTGTACATCAAAGAGCTCTTGTACTTGGTCGGAAGCCAATACTGATTGGGCTTATACTGATAAGAAAACAGAGAACGATATTGATAAGTTACCTGATGGAAAAAAATATAAAGCGATGCTGCCCTATATAGCAAAAAATGAAGGTACTTATATGTCGCATCTTGCCGACCTTGCATTTAGAGCGTGGATAACGGATTTGGATAATAACCCCAACAATAACAAAGCGGGTCAAAGTGGCTTTGTGGTTGTCCCTGATAAAAAAGACTTACCAACGTATATTAAGCCTGATGGCACAGAAGGTGTTTATGAAAACCCGAATGCCGCCGATAATAAGGCATTTTGGCATCCATTTTATGATATGGCAACGTGGCAACATATTAATACCCACGCTGTCGGTTTTGGTTTAAATGAAACGGAATATAAAGATATTCATATTAACCCACCGAAAGATGAGGAAGAAGCCAAAAAGTTATTTAAAATGACCAAAGTCGATGCGAAAATTGTTAATGGTGAGAAAACGGATGAGGAAGTGTCATTAATCGATGGGGAAAATGCTGTTATTCAAAGAACTGCCAAGCAAACTGAGGGTCAGCATAAGGTAATACAAGAAAGAGCGATTACCGATATGGCAAGGGCAGCGATGACGGGACGTGGATTATTCTTTAATGCCAAAAGTGGTAAGGATGTTGTGCAAGCATTTAATGAAATTATTGCCAGAATATCTGAACCACCAACTGAAAAAGCCGCAACGACTGGTTCATCGGGTTCATCAGCCAGTTCGGGTAATATTGGTAATGTGTATATGACTACGCGTTATGATGAAAAAAGCTTTACTGGGGAACTCACCAAAAAAGACATCTATAACGGTGAACGCCCTGACTTATGTTTTGCTGATTTCCAAACGGATGAAACAGCTAACGCACACGAAAAACGCTTAAACCACAGGGAAACAGTCGGTGATTTCTGTGACAGAGATGGTGCTGGCTGGAATGCCGCAACAGAACTGAATAAGGTCGATGTGAAAAAACGTAATATTTTAACTGTGAAGTTGAAATTAGATGATAAAAAACTTAAAGAAGGAGATATTGCCACAGCGGATGTGAATAAGTTTGGCTATGAAATCATTGATTTTGCCGATGATGCCTTTAAAATTTCAGAAACCCTTGCGGGTAATGATACGGTGTCTTTGTACCAACGTCGCCAATTATTAAAAGGTATTTGTGGTGATGCAAAAACAAAAGACATCTTTGCTAAAATGCTATCAGTAGATGCAGATAAGCAAAATGATTGGGCTTGTGAAGACAAGTGGGCTTGGGAAATTACCGCAAATAATAAATTATTGGCTAAATTATTCAACTATGTCAGGGGTGATGCTGCTGATGAACAGAAATTTGATGACTGTAAATATAATGGTAACGGCTATTTCAGAAGCAGAAGCCAGTATGATTACTCACATAGCCTACCCGCTGGTGACTGTGGAACTGATAGAAATATTTTAGGTGCATTGGTTCGTTCATCAGCTGTTTTTGCTGGTAAACCAAACCTTGCCTTGGCACACCTATCGGTGAAAGGAAAGGCTTATATAGCTTATAAAGATAATGTCTTGAAAAAATATTGTGACCCTGCGAAGGATGGTAAGTGTACAGAACCGAAAAAAGAAGCGTTCTATATCGGTTCTAATGACGGTATGTTGCACGCCTTTGATGCAAAAACAGGTGAAGAAATCTTTGCCTATATTCCTAACATTATTTATGAAAGACTACCACAAACAATCGTACCGAAGAAAAAATTAAGTCTTATCGATGGTAAGATTGCCTTGGAATGGGTGAATTTAGGTACTGATACCGATGAATACACTGGTAATGATAACAACGATGATTGGCAACAAATATTGGTTGGTGGTCTTGCTGGTGGTGGCAAAGGACTTTATGCACTGAATGTCAGCGATGCCGATGCCAGCAAAGTAAAATCTGCAACATCAGGTAACTGGGAATACGGTGAACTACAATCCAAACGATTTAATAATGGTGGCGATAGTAATGTCGGTAACATTATGTGGGAACCTGCGATTATCCAATTAAAAGATAATACTTGGGTTGCTGTCACTGGTAACGGGTATAACTCTCAATCTGGTAAAGCTGCCTTGATTATGATTGATTTGGCAACGGGTAAACCGATACAGGAATTGGTATTGCCTAAGAATTTAGCCAAACAAGCCAATGGATTAAGCCAGTTGTACTTTGCAAGTTATGCAAACAAAAATGCAAAAACAGAAGCAGAAATCAACAAGGCAATGAAAAAAATCAATGTTGTTGATAGAGCTTATGCTGGTGACTTACAGGGTAATTTATGGGTGTTCGACTTTACCGAAGCAACCAAAGATGGTGGTGTTAAAGTTGTCAATGACAAACCATTATTTACCGCCAAAGCAACAGTTGATGGCAAAGAAGTTCGCCAACCGATAACGGCTACACCATTGGTGGTAGAACATCCAACAAAACGTGGCTATTTAGTTCACTTCGGTACAGGGGCATTGTTCGCCGTTGATGATTTAAGTAGTAAAGTACCAAACTCATTGTTCGGTATTTGGGATGATTGGATTGCTACCGAACACGGTGGACTATCGGTGAAAGCTGGTGAAACTCAACCTCGTGATACTTCTGTTGCCGATAATGAAATCAATGTTGTCGAATACAATGAGGTGAGTGGAAAATTAGCTGATGGCACATCGGTGGCAGTACGCTACTTAAAAGAAAAGCAAGAAACAAAATGGAACTTAACAACACCAACAGGTGGTGACCGTGGTTGGAGAATTAATCTACAACCGCATCCATTTGATAACTCAGGTAGTGAACGTGCGTGGCAGTCACCAAAAATGATTTATGGTACGCCACCACAGGAAGTGCTGAATTACAGAACGGTTAGATACCTTAACACAGCTGGTACTAAGTCACAGTGTGGTGGTGGTAAAGCAACCGTTGAAGGCTGGGATATGGTATTTGACCCACGCGATGCAGGAAAAGCGTTGAAAAACTCAGCACTTGATACAAACGGTGATGGTGTTGTGAATGATGATGACTTTGTCGAAGTAAAAACAGCTGATGGTAAAATCATCAAAATTCCAGTGACTGCGGTTAAAACCGAAGGTAAGTTCAAAACAAACGTCAGTTATAACAACTTGGTCAGAGACAGTGCAAAAGCCTGTCAAATCATTAAAGGTTCAAGTAACATTAGTGATTCCGAGATTGAAAATGGCTCGTTTACCGTTTGTTCATACATCAGTTCGTGGAAAGAATTAAGACAAGAGAAAAAGAAAAAATAATATTGATGCCGACTAAGTAAGTCACTTAGTCGGCGGTTTATTCGGAGAAAATAATGAATACAAAAAAATTAAATATAAAAAAAGTACAAGGCTTTACTTTAATTGAATTAATGGTAGTTATTGCAATTATCGGTATATTGGCAGCCCTTGTATACCCATCTTACCGACATCATATTCAAACAACTAATCGTAAGGCAGCGATCGCTGAAATGGAAGCTGTTGGGCAAACTTTGTTACGCTACTATAATAACCATAATGGTACGTATGATGATGGTGTGGGTGAAGTTAAAGACAATGATGCAGTTAATAGTTTAGTTAATGACATTAATAATCGTATCCAAGGATATAATATCTCGGTAGTAATTGATGCAACAGATGCAAACCTTGGGCAGGCTTATACTATTACGGCAAATAAAGATGGTGATATGGGCGACCCGAAATGTGGTAACTTAACTTTAACCAGTTACGGCGATAGAACATCTGAAAAAGGTAGTAATTGTTTTAAATAATATCTCACTATTTGAGTAAACTCTTTACTCCTAATGTAAAATGACTTAAAAACCGATAGGGCAATAGCAAATCGTTTTTAGGTCATTTTTTATGTAAATCAACTAAAAATACAAATAATGACTAATATAATAAAAATCGCCCAAAACTGGGCAAACCAAGACCCTGATAATGAAACAAAACAGGAATTACAAGCACTGATTGACAGCAATAACACGGCTGAATTAGAAAAGCGTTTTTCGGGGCGTTTACAATTTGGTACCGCAGGACTGCGTGGACCACTACAAGCAGGACCGATGGGAATGAACCGAGTGCTTGTTGCCCAAGCTGCTGCTGGACTTGCTTTATTTTTATTAGCCAGCACCGATAACCCAAGTATCGTCATCGGTTATGACGGTCGTAAAAATTCTAGAATTTTTGCCGAAGATACGGCAGAAATTATGCAAGGTGCAGGCATTAATGCCCACATTATGCCCGATTTACGCCCAACGCCAGTGCTTGCCTTTGCGGTGCGAGAACTCAAAGCCAGTGCTGGGGTAATGGTTACCGCCAGTCACAACCCACCACAAGATAACGGTTATAAAGTCTATCTTGGCGGCGAAGATGACGGTGCCCAAATCGTGCCACCAAATGACAAAGCTATCGCGGAACAAATTCAGTTTGTCGCCGATAATGTATCGATTGAAAACTTACCACGCAGTAAAGAATACGGCGTGATTTCCCAAGACATTATTGATGCTTACATCGAACGCACCGCATCACTTCGCCAGTCGCCTGTGAGTGACATTAATTATGTTTATACGGCAATGCACGGCGTGGGCAAGGAAACCTTATTAGCAACACTTAAAAAAGCTGGTCTATCGGTGCCAACATTGGTTGATGAACAATGCGACCCAGACGGCACATTCCCAACCGTTTCATTCCCAAACCCAGAAGAAAAAGGGGCATTGGATTTAGCCATTGCCAAAGCCAAAGAATGCGGGGCAGAGTTTATCATTGCCAACGACCCCGATGCTGACCGATTAGCCGTTGCAGTTGCCGATGAAAATGGAGAGTGGAAAAACTTACACGGTAATGAAGTGGGATTATATCTTGCGTGGCATATTGCCCAGCAAGCCAAAAAAAATGGACAAACAGGAAACTTAGCCTGTTCATTGGTTTCAAGCCCTGTGCTTGGCAAAGTGGCTGAAAAATGTGGTCTAGGACACCAAGAAACTTTAACAGGATTTAAGTGGATTGGGCGTATTCCGAACTTGATTTTTGGTTACGAAGAAGCACTCGGTTATCTAACCGACCCCGATAAGGTCCACGATAAAGACGGCATTTCAGCAACGGTTAGTTTCCTTGATTTAATCAATCACTTAAAAAGTGAAGGCAAAACTTTTGCCGATTACCGCAAAGCATTTACCGATACCTTTGGGGCATTTTCTAGTGACCAATTAAGTATCCGAGTAGAAGATTTAGGGCGTATCGGTAGAATATTGAGTGCCGTGCGTGAAAAACCGTTTACTGAACTTGCTGGCATTGCTGTCAGTGAATATATTGACCACTTGGAAACCGAGAAAAAAGAAAATATTTTAGTCTTTTATTTAGCTGGTGGTCATCGGTTAATTTTCCGCCCGTCGGGAACTGAACCAAAATTAAAAATTTATTTGGATACCGAAGGCGAAACCTTGCTTGACGCCCAAACCGCAGGTGCGAACCTAAAACAAGCATTAAGTGATTTTATTGATACAGTTGCTTAACTTAACAAGATAAGTCAGTTGAAATTAGGGTTTGTTAAATTATACAACACGCCCTAATAAAGGGCATCGGTTAGTGTATAAAATCAAATAACAACATATTATCGTTATTTTAATCAGTGCCTTTGGGCATTATTAAATTTTTTTTGGTTATTGTACAGGATAGGTTATCGGTGTGAGTGGCTTATCGGTGTAAACTACTACCGATAAGCCATCACATACCGAGTTTATCAAGTTTCATCAATCATTCTTATTATCGGTAAAACTATGTTAAAATAAAGATAAATTTATCTAAAAGACAACCGATAGAGAGTCAAAATGCTACATTATCACATCAGCCCGAAAAACCTTGGGGCACATTTAATCCACGTTGTTATCAACATTCCTGCTGGGAAATCGCAGATTATCGCTAAATTACCAAAATGGATTCCGGGAAGTTATAAAATCCGAGATTATTCTCGGCATTTACAAGCATTTTCAGCGACTGCCTTTGGTCAGCCTTTGGTCTGGAAAAAAGTCGATTCTGATACTTGGGTTATTGATGCTGATGAACAAGCTACGACGATAGAATATGATATTTACTCCTATGACTTATCGGTGCGGGGGGCGTATTTAGATGATACTCGGTTCTTTTTTAATCATTGTTGCGTATGTTTGGATATTACACACCTATCGGGGCAAAAACGCACGATTGATATTCAAACCGTTGCCGACTGGCGAATTTTTACGGCTCTTAATCAAGAAAGTAATTACTATGTTGCCGATAGCTACGAACAGCAAATTGATTGTCCTGTAGAATCGGCTGAAAACTACCTACACAGTGAATTTGAAGCAGGTGGCATTACTCACGAAGTGGTTTTCACAGGCACGTTGTCCGATGATTATAATATGGCAGCGATGACGGCTCACTTGCAAAATATTTGTCAGGCAGAGATGAAATTATTCGGTGGCACACCGTTGGATAAATATTTGTTTATGACCTATGTAGAACCCAATCAATACGGCGGGCTAGAACATAAAAATTCGGTCGCCCAAATGGCATCGCCTGAAATGATGATGACAAAAGGAAAACCAACACAGACCGATAAAAAAATTACCGATAAGATGATAGATTTTATGGGACTTTGTTCACACGAATATTTCCATTTGTGGAATGTTAAACGTTTACAACCCAAAGACTTTCAGCCCTACTATTTATATCGTGAACAAAATACCGAAATGTTGTGGATGTTTGAAGGCTTTACGTCCTATTATGATGAACTGTTTTTACTGCGTGCAGGCGTGGTTGATGCCCCAACTTTCTTAAAACGCCAAGCCCAAAATCTGACCCGAGTTCTCGCCGTCCCTGGGCGAAAATTACAGCCACTGGCTGCGTCAAGTTTCGATGCGTGGACAAAACTCTACCAAGCCGATGCCAACTCGCCAAACAATATGGTCAGTTATTACAGCAAAGGGGCGGTTTTTGCACTCTTTTTAGATTTATTTATTCGTCAGCACAGCGACGGAAAAAGCCTTGATGACATTATGCGTTACCTGTGGAAAAATTACGGCGAAAAAGCTATCGGTATTGACGAAGATATTGTTTTCACTGCTTGTGGACGATTACTCCCTGCCGATAAACACGAATTATTAGCCAAAGTGTTCGTCGAAGGCTTGCACGGCACAAACGATATGCCATTTACCGATAGCTTGGCAAAATTCGGCGTAACTGTCACAGAAAGTGTGAAAAAAACCAACAATCAACCACACAGCACCGATAGCGGATTACGCCTAACTATCACAGGCGACAAAGCCAAGGTTGCCTTTTTAGATGCCAACAGTCACGCTGGCGAAGTCGGTGTATCGGTTGATGATGAAATCCTTGCCATTGATAATCGCAATGCCCTATCGGTGGACTTTAATCAGTGCTTGAATTTTGGCACAGTCGGGCAAAAACTCTGCCTAACGCTATCAAGACGTGGACGAGTGTTTAATAAAACCATTCAATTAGCCCAACCGATAGCCAATGAAGTGAGTTTTACCCAAGCAAGTGAAACCGAATTAGGCAAAGACTGGTTATCGGTGTGGGTGTAAAATGATTTTGGCATACTAAAACTTAAATGAAAAAGATTATTCACATTGATATGGACGCATTTTTTGCGTCCGTTGAACAACGTGATAATCCTGATTTACGGGGCAAACCAATTGCCGTTGGCGGAAAAGCCAATTCTCGTGGCGTTGTTGCAACTGCCAGTTATGAAGCACGACAATACGGCGTTCGTTCGGCAATGCCAATGGCAACAGCGACACGCCTATGCCCACAATTAATCGTCGTCCCTACTCGACATCAACATTATCGAGAAATATCCCAACAAATCCGAGAAATATTTGCACGATTTACCGATAAGATTGAACCCTTATCGATTGACGAAGCCTATCTTGACGTTAGTCATAATAACGATTTTAACGGTTCGGCAACGCTACTTGCCCAGTGCATTTTAGATACGATTTATGCTGAAACACAATTGACCGCATCGGCAGGCGTTTCTTATTGTAAATTTTTAGCCAAATATGCTTCCAACATCAATAAACCCAACGGTATTTTTACGGTAACGCCCAAACAGGCACAAGCAATCATTGACAAAATGCCCGTTGAAAAATTTCACGGTATCGGTCCTGCGACCCAAAAACGCCTGAACACAATGAATATTTTTACAGGGGCAGACTTACGTCAAGCCAACCGCCAACAACTACGAGAAACCTTGGGGAAAGTCGCTGATTTTTATTATAACCTTGCCAATGCCCGTGATGACCGAGAAGTAAAAACCGATAGAAAACGTAAATCTATCGGTAATGAAACCACTTTTCATCAAGACATTAACGATATTGATGAACTCTGGGAAAAACTGCAAACGATTTTGCATAAAACGTGGGACACACTGAACCAACAAGACTTATCAGCGATGACTATTACGGTAAAAATCAAATACCACGATTTTAGCCTGCACACCAAAAGCCATACCGAGAAATACCCGATTGATAGACTGCCCACTGCCGAAATGATTTGTCAGTCATTGTTGCGACAAGCCAATCACAATAAACCTGTTCGCCTTATCGGTGTGACTTTTTCACAGTTAAGAAAAAAACAAGCGATGCCGATACAATTACGCTTATTTGATTAGGGGGCTGACACCGATGACACCACATAAAATCCCCCCACTCTTTTATATTTTTTTAGGGTTATTCGGTACAGTCCTTACCCTAATGTATTTTCCCACACTGATAGCCAATATGTGGTGGGTTATCGGTGCAATTATTGTTATCTTTATCGGTCTTTATTTTCAGCGCTTTTTGGCTATCGGTATCGGTTTGGGTGTTATTGCTATTTATTTCAACGCACCGATACCGTATGCAAAGCCATTTACCGATTGCCATTACCAAGCCGATATTATCAAGGCAAATTACAGCACCAAAAAACAAGGTCGAGTGGTCTATTTAAGTGCAAAAAATATTCATTGTGACGGACAAACATTAGCCAATCAGAAATTACAATTCTGGGATAATAAGCAACAATTGACAGGATTAGAAAACCAACGCCTAACCATTCGCAGTCAATTAACGCCAATTTATGCTCACTTAAATTTTTATACAGTAGATTATGAAAAAGTGCTGATTGCTGACGGTATTCGTTTAACGGTAAAAAAGCCTAAAATTATCGCTATGCAAAAACAAACGCAACCGATAGTGTGGTTAAAAAATCATTTCTCTGATGCGATTCGAGAAAATCTTTCTGCTAACAATTCAGCGATTATTTTGGCATTAGTGACAGGCAATCGCACAGCAATGTCGCCACAGCAAAAAGAAACGCTACAAAAAACTGGCACAAGCCACATTTTAGCAATTTCAGGACTGCACCTAGCCCTTATCGGTGGCATTGCGTGGCTTATCGGTCAGTGGGGTTGGGCGATGTCGTGGCGGTTGTCGGAAAAAATAATGCCAATTCAGGCTGGGGCAGTTTTTGCACTGTTTGTAATTACCATTTATGCCTTATTAACGGGGTTTGAAATCCCCGTTCGGCGGGCGTGGATTATGTTTTCTTTGATGATTGTATCGTGGCTGTGGTTAAAATCTTTGCATCACTCGTTATTATTTGCAGCAATTGCTGTGATATTGATTGAACCTTATGCCGTAGTATCGGTGGGGTTTTATTATTCGTTTGTTGCGACGTTTGTGGTGCTGTGGTCGGCACGGTTGAATTATTCGCCACTGGTAAAAATTCTGATAATGCAGGCGATGATTAATCTGACGCTGTTACCGATAACGTGGCTGGTGTTTGGCAAAATTCCTTTGGTTGCTTTTTTTGTGAATTTATTGATTATTCCTTGGTTGGGATTTTGGGTGTTACCGTGGGCAATTTTGGCTTGTCTTTTGACATTACTTATCCCAAGCCTTGCCAATTATTTGTGGCTATTCGTTGATTTTAGTACAGGTGCGATGTGGCAAACGCTACAAGTATTTGCTGATTTGAACCTGATATTTTCCCCAAATTTTACTCCGCTACCGATAGCCGTTATTATCGCTATCGGTAGTTTATTGCTTGCCTTAATTATCGGTAAAAAACGCTTTGCAGTTGGGTTTTTAGTCATTTTTCTACCGATAACCCTACCGCATAACCCAAGCCTAACTGTTGCCGATGGACGTTATACATCGGCAATGATTGATAACGGAAAAACCGCAATTTTGATTAATTCAGGGCGAAAATATCGCCATATTAACCAAGCAGAAAAATGGCATCGGTATTTACAACAAAACAACTTAACCCTCGGGGAAATCGTTTTACAAAACGACAAAATCAGTCGTATTTCAGCCACGGCGTGGTTACTGAAAAAATATCCTAATGCCAAAGTGATTACCTTAATGGATTTTCCCACACCTTACGAAAATCATTATTGCCAAGATTTCAGCACCGATAGCCTACAATTAATCACTGAAAAACAAGGCAATCATTGCCAAGCACAATTTAACTGGTTCGGGCAGGCTATCGGTATTTTTGACAATAGTAGTGACACTGATAACATTATCTTATCCAAATCACAATTACGTTGGCAAGGGAAAAATTATTCAAGCCGAACATTAGGGGCTATTCAAATTCAGTATGAAAATAAAAAAGATTTTTCATTCTCCTATTTACGAGAAGATAAACGGTTTTGGCGAATAACAAAACAGTAGTAATAGTTTTTCTCGACCATAAAAAAACCCGCATAAAGCGGGTTTTTCAAAGATAGTTATTCGTATAGTTGATTACTCAACTTCACGACCACCGTCTAATTCATCTTGCCATTTAGCTAATTCTTCCCACTGACCATCAGCGGCTAGTTTAGCTTGACGTGGCCAGGTTTCAGGGTCGTGCATTTTGAAACGGTCGCCAGCTTCTGCTAATAACTCTTTCAAACGCTCAACGTCTGTATTACCTAGTTCAGCCCAGGTTGCAATACCTGCATTGGTAAAGATTTCAGCAATCTTAGGACCGATACCTTCAACCAAAGTTAGGTCATCTTGCTTAATTTTTTTACCTAAGGCAGCCTTTGCTGCATCAGCATCAAAATTACCTGTTACCGTTTCAGTAGCTTTTGTTTCAGCTTTTGCTTCTACTTTTTTCGCAGGAGCTTTTGCTTTTGGTTTTTCTTGTTTAGGTGCTGGGGCAGCTCCTTCTCGATCAACCAATTCAACAAACGCCATCGGTGCTTTATCGCCAGTGCGGAAACCACACTTCAAAATGCGAACATAACCACCGTTACGGTCTTTACTACGTGGAGCTACGTCATTGAATAAA